>Ga0256407_10009272_pt1 | contig 14132 bp, 7 predicted proteins | sample RumenRJG_04DNA_FD_193489 | JGI IMG/M metagenome (GOLD analysis project Ga0256407, IMG submission 193489) | Bovine rumen microbial communities from Lethbridge, Alberta, Canada - RJG_04 | ecosystem: Host-associated > Mammals > Digestive system > Stomach > Rumen | place: Canada: Alberta | collected... | reverse complement strand
CCCAATCCCCATCCCCAATCCTAAAAAATAAAAAAAATAAAAATAAGCTTTTCCTTTTCCAATACTTATTATAAATAATATAAAAAAAAATTTAAAAATTTAAATGTTTCATATTTAAAAACTAAATATTTGTTTTATCATAAACTATCATAAATCTATATAAATATTTCAAAAATAAACATATAAATATATATTTACATACCTTAATTCAATAAATGTTAAAAAATATATACAACAAAAAATTATTTTAACCCAAGCATATCCTTAATTTCTCTAACAATTTTTCTTTGCATAGGTTGATTATAAGGTCTCCCACCAGCTTTTTCATCAGAAGCAAACATAGTAACAACCATATTATAATCCTCAAAAACAAAAGTATATTGTCCTTGTAACCCACTAAAATAATTCATTTTAACACCATCAATAACCATAGTCCAAGCTTGAAAACCATAAAAATCATTTTTATCTTCTGGAAATTCACTATCAAATAACTCATCATTAGGAGTAAACATATCATTAATATATTTCTCACTTATAATTTCCTTTCCATCAACTTTTCCTTTATCTAAAATTAATTTTCCAAATCTTAAAAAATCTTCAGTATTAATAAACAAACAGCAAAATGCTTTAACATTAAAAACTCTATCAGTACTCCACATAGCATCATTCTTTGCAACATATTTATAAATATTATCCTGTATAAATTCATAACCATTAACACCAGAAACTTTCTTAATAATTTCATATAAAATTTGAGTATTTAAATTAGAATATCTATACATTGTTCCAGGTTTTAATTTATCATTAACAGGATAATCTTTACATCTATCAGTAATATTATATGCAAAGTAATCATATGCCATATCAAGATACCAATGAATTAATGGATCAGAGTATCCTGAACTCATTTCTAAAACATTTTTTATTGTTGCATTTATAAATGGTGACCATTCTAAATATTTTGATACTGGATCATTTATATTTAATAAATTTCTATCTTGGAGTATTCCTATTGCAAGGGAAATTATTGTTTTAGTTGCACTAAATAAGTTAAATTGAGATTTTGCATTGTTGTTTTTAAAGTATTCTTCTATTATTATTTTATTATCTTTTAATATCATTAATGTTTCTATATGGAATTTTTTTTCAAAGTCATATTTTTTTTTGTCGTATGTTATTAATTCACGTGGTATATCTTTTAATAATGGATTTCCTTTTAATGTTACTTTTGGGAAGATTTTGTAATCATCGTGGGATGTTTTCATTCTAGATGCTGCATGTATTAATGTGTAAATGTGATGTCTTATATTTGTTCTTATTATTATTGCTATTGTTATTATAAGTAAAGATGATAATATGAGGACTCTGATTTTTCCCATTTTTTTGATTTATTTAAATTGAGTTCAATTTATATAGGTATATATTATTATGTATTATAATGATATTTTCATTTTAATATTTTTTTATATTTTTTTGGTTAATTTCTGTTTTTAAGATTTTTGTGCATCTATTTTATATTTTTTATTGTTTAATATTTTTAGTTAAATTATTTGAGATAGATTATAAAAATTAGGATAATCTTATTTGATATTAGAACTATAATTCTGGAGATTTTTTAATAATAAATTATAATTATTTAATAAATATTTCATTAAAATTGTGTTTTCAATATATATATTTATAATTAATTGAATTTTATTAAATAATTAAAATAAAATTTTGAATATCAAAAAATAATAAAATATAACTTAATATACAATGAAATATTATTCCCTCATATAATTATCATTTTTTAAAAATTTTTAAATTAAATTAATAAAAAATAACAATAATAAAAAATATAAAATTAAAATTATAAAAAATGAATCCTCGCTCACCAACAGAATTTCAAAATGGCATAATAGACATTTTTAAAACTCACAGAATATATGATTTAAATATAGTTGACTGTGCCAAAAAAGGAGATGTCCTTTGTGAAATGGATAAAGAAATAGGAAGAAAAGTAATTAAAATAAGTGGAAATCTTTCCCCAGGAAATAATATTGCAATTCCAAATACAAAATATACAAGAGGACTTTATTATTATGGGAAATATTTTTATGTTTTTTTCAAAGCATACAATGATAAAAAATTTTATTTTCAATTTACATTCATTTTCAATAATTCAAATACAATTAGATTTATATTTAAATTCCCATTAAAACAATTAAAAATATCAAGAACAAATGCATATAATATTGAAATTCCAGTTGAAATGGATGAGACAAGAAGTGGATTATGGTCACTTTATAAATTTGATCCAGTTGAATTTATAAATAAAAATTTAATCCAATATAAAGATTTTTCATCTTTAGCAGGAATTACAACAGAAAATACAATATTAAAATCTTTTGAAGCTTTTGCTTCACTTTCAATAAGAGGTGTTTATATATCAAATTATTCATTTAATATAAATGCATTACCTAAAGAAATGAATATTAGAACTGTTAATAATAGAAATGTTGTTGATATTTATTATTATGATATATGCAATGGAGAAATTGGAAATGTTGAAGAAGCTCATGTTGATGAAGAAGAAAAAGTTGAAATTCCCAAAACTAAAGTTAAAAAATATGAAACTGAAGATTTTTCTGATTCTTTAGCTGAAATTAAAAGAAAACAACAACAACTTAAAATTGAAGAAATGAAAAGAAAAAAAGAAAATATTGTTTCAGAAACAATGAAAAAATTAGAAAAAGCAACACAACCTAAAATAAATGAAGATGAAATAAGAAATCGTGTTCAAAATAATGCTGATTTAAAAGAAGTTAATCATGAACTTTTAAAAAAAAATATGGAAAATATAAATCAAGATTTTATTGATGAGAGAAAAGAAGCAATTAAAAATTTATTCCGTAAAGAAGGTCATAGAAAAACTCCTTTATTACCAGATCCAATGATAAATTTAAATTACATTTTAGGTTATACTGCACAAAAATGTTCCAAAGTACAATTTAATTCAAGTGGTGATTTCGAAGCTACTCCTTCATTATATAAGGAAGAAGTTTCTAATCCTACAAGAAAACATATTTTTTTTACTTCTGGTACTACTTTAATTAAATATGATCCTTTTAGTATTAAACAAACTTTTTATTTTGGTCATTCAAAACCAATTTCTAATTTTATTTTAGCTTGTCATGGAGAAATTTTATTCAGTAATCAAGAAGGTACAAATTCAATTATTCGAATTTGGAAAACTGAAACTGGAAGATGTATAAAAATGTTAACAACACCTTTTGATAAAATTATTATGATGACAGAAAATAAAGAAAGTAAATATCTTTGTACAGTTGGAAATGAACAAAATAAAGGTTCTATAATAATATGGGATATATCAAATTTAGATGATATTTCAGTATCAATTAGACAAAGTAGTCCAATACCAATTAATACAATGAAATTTTCTCCATTTGAAAATAATATTCTCGTATCATGTGGTAGAGAAAATATAAAATTCTGGAGAATTAAAAAAGATCATTTAACAGGAAAAGCAGTAGTCCTAAATCAATATGCAAGAAATAATAATTTCCTTTGTATTGGATTTAATAGTACAATGTTTGGTGATGAATCATCAACAGATAAAGGTAAAGTATATGTAGGATCAAGTAATGGTTGTGTATTTCAAATAGCATGTAATAATCAAGAATTAGAAGCAGTATATAAAGTTCAAGATGCTGCAATTCTTTCAATTTGTGTTAATGAAGCTTTTTGTGTTACTGGATCATTAGATGGTTATTTAAGAGTTTGGCCTGTTGATTTTTCTGAATTTTTAATTGAAGCTAAACATGATTCTGGTGTTTGCTCTGTTGATATTTCTTATGATGCTCTTGATATTTTATGTGGAACTCTTAATGGTTCTATTGGATTACTTAATGTACAAAGTAAACAATATAAAACTGTTTTGAGATCACCTCCTGGATTAATTCATAGTATGATTGCTCATCCTTCTGGAGATTTTTTATTTACTTTAGAAGGGGATAATTGTGTTAGAGTTTGGGATGTTGAAAAAAAAAGTGAAGCTTTTCAATTTGTTTCTACAAAAGATCCACCTAATTGTCTAGCTGCTCCTAAAATGTTAGTTTTCGCTTGTGGATTCCAATCAGGTATAATTAAAATTTTTGATTTGGAAAAAACTGAAATATTATATGAATGTAAACCATTTCAAAGTGAAGTTAAAAATTTAATGTATATTCAAAATGATAAATTCTTAATTGCTATGAGTGCACAAGGGAATATGAGTATTCATGATGCTAGTGATAATCATATTCAAGTTAAATTATTAAAAATTGATATTCCTGCTATTTACACTGATTTAAGTCTAAGTGTTGATAAAGAATATTTTGCTTCAATTGGACCTGATAGTAATTGTGCTCTTGTTTGGAATTCAAATACTTTTGGAATGAAAAATAGAGTTCCTGTTAGTAATTTTTTCATTAAGAAATTATGTTTAATTAGTAAAAATTTATTAGGATGTATTTTAGAAAATTGCTGTGTTAGATTTTATGCTTTATCAACTTATGAAGGAATTTTTATTAAGGAATTAATGAATATTCATATTCATCAAATTAATCAATTTATTGTAAGTAAAAATTACAAATTTTTAATAAGTTCTGGTGAGGAGGGAATGATTAAAATTTGGGATATGAAAATGGTATTTAAACCCTTTCAATCATATCAACAATTTATCGGTCATGCATCTGGAGTAAGAGCAATAATATTAATGGAAAATAAATCATTATTAATTTCAGCAAGTGAAAATTCAGGAATTTATTTCTGGAATTATTTAGGTGATGTTACATTTACAGAAACAGAAATTTCACAAGAAATGGAAAAATTAACAGATGTTAATTTAATGAAAGATATTAGTAAAAAATTAAGTAATACTAAAATAACTGCAACAGGAGCTTCATTTTATAATCCAAATAAAACAATAAAACAACAACCAAAAATTAATGAAAGTAATTTAACAAGTAATATTAGAATGAAACATATGGAAAAAATATATAATTTAGAAAATCCAACAAATCCAAATTATGAAATAGTAACAAAAGGTAATGAAGAAATTAAAGATGAGAAAATAAAAGGAAATGAACTTATAATGTTACCAGTTCAAGAAGATAAAGAAGGTGTTAATTGTTCATTTTCAAATAATGATTTTACTTTAACACAAGAACAATATAAGAAATTTGAAACAGAAAATGAAGATGAAGAAGATGAAGTAGTTCATCAAGAAATAATTGATAAATTATTATATAGTATTAAATACTTACCTGAGAAAATAGAAAATTATACTGAACCAAATATAACTTCAAATAAATTAAAATTAAAATTATGTTTAGGATTATCAATTAATTCAATGCATAATTTAATATTAAATAAAAATGATAAATGGTATGCTTATACAATAAATAATAAAATAGTTGTTGAATTTTTTGAAGAAAAAGAAAGGAAACAATTAGTATTAATTGATTCAAAAGATGAATTAAGTTGTTTAGCAATATCTCCAAATGGTAAATTTCTAGTTGCTGGAGTAGGTTGTGTTAATAGAGATGAATATGCTGCGATTTTAGTTTATGAAACCAATAATTTTACATTGAAAAAAAAATTAAATTTCCATTTTAAAGGAATTCAAACTATAAAAATTTCCCCTAATGGAAAATATATGATATCAATTGGTTCAAAGGAAGAAAAATCAATTTGTATTTGGAATTTTGCAAATTTAACTGTTATTGATTCTAAAAGTATAAAATTTTCTCCAATTGATATGATATGTGAAGATACTAAAGATATGTTTTTATATTTTATTTCAGCTGCTTCTGATGTTTTAAGTTTTTGGAGAATGGATTCTAATTTAAAAATGGAAGGTTTTCATATTAATTTTGAAGATTTAACTAATGAAAGATCAGTTGGTGAATTTGTTACTGGAATTACACTTTCTCCTTATTATGAACAGATTAAAACATCTTTTGTTATTGTTGGAAGTAATAAAGGGAATATTTTAATTTTTGATAAAGAGAAAAAAGTTCTTGTTAGAAAATATATTATTAGTAAATTCCCAATTACTAAAATTTATTTTGTTGGAAGTCATTTTATCTGTGCAGGAGAAGGACCTATTATTTATCATTGGGAATTTGATCCAAAGAAAATTTCAATAAGTAATGTATTTTCATTTTTAGAAAATCAAAAATCAAATTTATTATTTTTAGATTCTTCAGTAACTTCAGTTGAAATATCAGAAAATGGAAATGAAGGTTTATTAATAACAGATATAGGTTCAATTTTCTTTATTAACTTCGAAAAAAAATCAGCATTTAAAATAATATCATCACATATAAATTGTAAAATTCCATTTATTGAATGTGATCTAAGTGATAGTGAATGTATAACATGTGGTAAAGATTCAACAATAAGAAGTTGGACAATGGATTCATTTGATCAAAAATTCCAATTATTAAAATTAGGACAAAACCCCGATGCAGCGAAATTAAATCCAAAAGAAAATATATTAATATCCCATTACGATTCATCATATTTAAGATTATTTAACATATCAACACTTAAATCATTAGGAATAATAAAAATACCAAATGAAGATATATGTAAATTTGATTTATTATTTAATTACCAGGGAATTTTATTAACAACACATCAAGAAAAAATTTATGTTATTGATGTTCAAAATTGGGAACCTCTCTCAGTTTTATATACAGAATTATCAGAAAAACCATCATCAATACCAAAAAATCAATATTGTAAAAGTTTACAATGTAAAAGTCTTTCAGCAGAAAAAGCTTATGCTGTAACATCATATTCAGATGGTACTGTTATAACATTTTCAGTAGAAAAAATTAATAATAGAATTGAAATTCAAACTATTGATAAATTTAATATGATTGAAATGCATATGCTTAAAACTGATGATAATAATGTTAAGGAAATGTATGGTAATTTAAGTAAATTTAAAAGTGATTATATGACTAAAGCACAATTTTCTAATCATTTTGATGGAATTTTATTAAGTTTTCATGAATGTCTTCAATTCCTTTGGATTAGGAATTATCAAAAAAATGAAGTTATGAAATGTATTCCTTTAAATTATTTCCCTTTTTCTTTAAATATTTCTGATGATGAACATTTTATTGCTATTGGTTCTAAGGAAGGTTTAATTCTTTTTGTTACTAGAACTGATGAAAGTTATGTTTCTGGATTTAATTTAGATATTTTTAAAGGACATTATGATAGTGTTGATTATTTGAAATTTAGTCATAATAATAGATTTTTATTCTCTTCTAGTTATAGTGAAGTATTCGTTTGGGAAATTAAAGCATAGAAAATAACAAGATAAAAATGAAGATTTTTATGGTAAAAAAATGAGGAAAAAACAAAATTAAATATGATTTAAACTTTATTTTTTTTTTTAAAATTTTATTTAACAAAATATAAAAAAAAAAAATTAAACTTAAATATAGCAAAAATAATTTCAAAAAAAAAAAAATCAAGCAACAAACTGTGTCTTATCCAAATCATCAAAATACGGATGATTCAACGCAGCTTTAGCACTAATCCTTTTACAAGGATCTAATTGCAGCATTTTACTTAACAAATCCAAAGCAACAGGATCTAAATTTTTATTATAACTTTCAATTCCTTTTCCTTTAAATTGTGGAAAACTTAATTTAAACTCAGGTAACTTTGTAATCCCAGGCCAATTTTTTTCATTAGGAGTACCATACATTTGAAAAATTTTAAAAATTTGATCAATTTCACTATCACCAGCAAAAAGTGGTTTCCTATGTGCCATTTCATAAAAAATTAAACCAACACTCCACATATCAACAGGAGTAGAATATTCTTTTTGTCCTAATAAAATTTCAGGTGCTCTATACCATAAAGTTAAAATTTCATGTGTTAAAGTTTTAATTGGAATTCCAAATGCTCTAGCAAGACCAAAATCACCTAATTTAATAGCACCATTTTTATCAATTAATAAATTTTGTGGTTTTAAATCTCGATGTAATATTCTTTTTGAATGACAATATTTTATTGCTGCACATATTTGATATAAGTAACTTTTAACTAAAGGTGGTGATAATGGACCATTGTTTAAATCTAGAAATTTTTTTAAGTCGTGTTCCATAAATTCAAATACAAGATATAATTTTTTTTCTCCATGAATTAAATCAACTAAACGAACTATGTTTGGGTGCTTTAGTTGCTTTAATATTGAAATTTCACGAATTGCTGTTGATGGAATTCCTTCATCTTCATTTTCTAAACGAATTTTTTTTAAGGCCACATATTCTGTTGTTTTTTTGATTTTACATTTGTATACTACACCATAGGTTCCTTCCCCAACTTTTTCTAATCTTTCGTATTTCTCTAATTCATCTTTGTAGTCCATTTTTTTTTTTTAAATTTAAATTTTTGATGAATTTAAATGGTTTTTAAGGGTTTAATTATTTTTTTATTTTTTTTAAATATAAATATAATATAAAATACTTTATTTATAATTATTTTTTGAGATTATATTTGTAAAGTAATATTATTGATAAATGAGATAATGAATTATTTGTATATATTTTATTATGCTTATTAAGTTTATTATAATATTTTTAATATATTTCCCTTATATTATGATAAATAATTAAATTAATAACTCTTTTGTTTATTATTATATACTCACAAAATGATTTTTCAACCTTCAAAAAAAAAATCAAATATTAAAAATTACAAATTTATTTACATTAATAAAACACATTACTTAATTTGAATTACAATACAACTCATATTATCAAACCCTGAAAAGTCAGTTTGACTATTTTTTCCAATAATATTATCAAACATATATCCAATAACCTTATCTAAATCCCCATTATTATTTTTATTTAAATTCTCAAAAATAAAATTAAACATCATTTGTTCATTATCAAAACATTCCCAAACTCCATCACAGCACAAAATAACAAAATCTCCTTTATCAAAATCTTCAACAAAAATATCAGGATTAGCAGTAATAATTTGATTTTCTTTACTTAAACTTTTATTTCTTTTAAAATCTAAATCCCCTAAACTTCTACTAACACTAATAGCACCATTATCAAAAAAAATTCTATTATCAATAATTTTTCCTCCAGCATTAATAATTCTATTATTTTCATTTTGATTAGAAGGATTATGATCAATAGTAATTTTTTTAGCAATATTATTTTTAATTAATATTCCTCTACTATCACCAATATTAGCAAAATATATTTTTTTATTTATAGTGTCTATTACACAAACACAAGCAGTACATCCTGAATTATAATGTGTTAAAGGTTGAATTGGTAATAAATTAAAAACATTTTTTTCTTTTAATTTTTCATCATCTTTTAATGATTGAGAATGTAATTTTATTAATTCTTTTTTTCCTTTTGTTGATAACATTAATTTATCCATTTTAAAAAAAGTTTCTTTTAATGATAATTCTATTTTTTCATTTTTAAAATTTTCATTTTGTAATAATTCTTCTATAAAATGGTTTTTTACAAAAATTGCTGTTTCTTTACCTCTATGACCATCGAATACTCCAAATATGTTATATTGATTTTTTTCACCTTTATTTATTTCATTTATATATGAATCTTCCATTCTTGCTCTCCATCCTTGCATACTACATGAACCAAATTTAAGGAAATTTGATTCATTTTTTTCGCATTTTTTTTCTTTGAAAGGAGATTTAAGTTCTTCCATTTTATTTTTTTTAAAATTTTTTTATTATTTTCTGTTAATTTTTTTTTTGTTTTATTTGAATTTAATTTATTTTATTTTATTAAATAAATAATTTTTTTAAATAAAAAAAATTTTATTTTATTTTTTTGTAATGGAAATTAAAGAAGTACCATTAGAAAAATTATCAATTGAACAATTAAATTATGTAGGAAGACAAATTGAGCAAGAAATATCAAATTATTCATCATCATATTCAAGTTTGAGAATAGCATATAATAAATTTTTAGATAATAAAGAATATATAAATGATTTGAAAACATATCAAGATAAAGAAATTTTAGTTCCTATGACAAGTAGTTTATATGTTCCAGGAAAATGTGCTGATGTTAAAAAAGTTACTGTTGAAATTGGTGCTAATTTCTATGTTGAAACTACTATTGAAAAAGCTGAAAAATTTTGTGATAGGAAATTAGAATTTATTAAAAAAAATATGGATAATATTGATGAGTTAATTAAAAATAAAAATGAACAAATGAATGCTGTTAATCAACAACTTATTGAAAAACAATTAAAAGCAAAATAAATAAATAGTATATAATATAAAATCAAAAATTTTTATTCATTAAGTTTTTAATTTCATAAGAATTGATTGATTTAATTATAATATTTCAAATGTTTTTTTAAGGAGAAAAAATTATTATGTATCATAAAGTATTTTCTATTTTTATTATTTCCTCATAAGTTAAAGATTTTATCTTTTAAATTATTTTTTTGAAAAAAAAATATATATAATATTTTATATAATAATTGATATGATTTATAATATTTGAATAAAATATAAAAAAAATATTTTATTTGAAATTATTTTTAATTTTTTTTCTATTTAAATGTCATACAATAATACTTTATTAGGAAATTATAATAATTACTGTTTAAGTAAAGCAAAATGTTTTTCAATGGATTTAACTGAATATAAAACTGACCCATTATTTATAAAAAGTCCCTTTGATAGAATTCCAAAAACAAATATTCCATCAATAAAAAAAGAAATTTACATAAAAAAAAATCATATTAAATCATTAGTTTTAGATACTTTAGGTCCAAATTATTATTATCCAATCAATTGTAAAAAAATTAAATCAAAAACAAGTAATAATAGTATAATATTAAATACTTATAATTATGATTCATCAAATTACTTTAGAAAAAATAATTATACAAGAAATAGAAAAATAAAAGATTTTGATAATGTATCACATGATAAAATTTCATTAGGTAAATTAAATTTTTTTTCTCTTCAAGATTATAAACCATCAGAAAAAGAAAAACAAGTTAAATATCAAAAAATGGAAAGAGCAATTAGAAGAAGTCAATATTTTTCAAGTGAAAAAGGAGGAATAATAACAGATTCATATATTAAAAAACAATATAATAAAATTCATTTACATACTGATTCTGAAAAATCTCTTGATAAAATTATTAAAAAGTCTTATAAATTAAAAAATAATAATGAAAATAATAGATTAAGTATAAATAATTTACAAAATAGTTTTCAAATAAATGAAAATAATACTTTTAATGATACAAAATTAAATAATAATAATAGTAATATTAATTTTTATAATACATTCACATTTTTTAAAAAAGATATTAAAAATTTTTCTCAAAGTCCCAAATATAAAAGTAAAAAAATTAATTTAAATATGAGAAATTTAAGAAAATTTGAAATTAAATATTTTAAACAAGCAGATAAAATAAATAAAAAATTTGGAAAAATGAATAAAAAATTATTTAGAATTTCTGATAAAGCAGATTTAAAAAAAAATCAAGGTCCAGTAGTAGATAAAATAATAGAAGAAGTATTTGATAAAAAATTAAAGAAAAAAAAAAAATTTTTTAATACAAAAGAATTATTTTTAAAAACTTCAAATGAGAAAGATATTTATACAAATATGGGAAAAGATAAAAAAGATTTATTAAAAATGAGTGAAATTGTACAAAATATGAGTGATGAAGAAGCATTAAGATTTTCTGAAAATATTTTAGAACAATATTCATTTAAAGAAAATTTATTACATTTAGATGAAGAAAATAATATTATTCAAAGAAATAAATTTAAAAACAATGATAAAATCAAAAAGAAATTAGAAAAAAATAATCGAAAATTAAAAAAATTATTTTATAATATTGATGAAAAAAGAAATAAACTTTATATTGTTTATAATAGAATATTATCAAAAAATAAAAAAAATAATTAATTTTGGCAATTTTTATAATATTAAAAGAATAATTTTTATGTATTATTATTTTATTAATATAATTCTATTATATATAAATATTTTAAAATCATAGAAAAATTTAATATCAATAAGTAAATTTTAAATATAAATTATTCTTATTAAGAAAACATCAGAAATATATATTTAAATAAAAAAAAAACTTATAAAAAAATAATAAAAAAAAAATTAAAATATTTTATTTTAATTATCTTTATCTTCACCACCTAATCTTACTTTTTTCAAATACCTAGTAAGTTTAAGACATTGATTAGGTTCAGCATTTTCATAATATTCTAAATTTCTTCTATGACAATATTTACAATGAACATATTTAGGACCATAATAATCAATTAATTCTAAATCTCTTCTAACTCTAGGATTAGTAATTTTAGGAGGATTATCATATTCTGGAGACCCACTATCTAAAAATTTAATTTTATTTGGAAGATCCATTGAAAATTTCTTTTTTTTATTTTTTTCTATATCAATATCATCTAATTTATCTTTTGAAGGAAGTAAATTTACATAAATTGTTTGTTTTAATACTTTTACTCTTTCATTTTGAATTAATGCTTTAAGATACATTCTATAATTATTTTTTCTTTCTTTTAAAAAATTAGGTAAACTTTTTAATTCTGTATCTTTACCTTCTGAAATTCTTTTATTTCTTATTTCATTCATAAATGCTTTCATATCAAATTTTAATTTATATTCATCTAATTTACTTGCTATTAATTTATCATTTATATTATTACTTTGATTAAAAGTTGAAAAAAATTTTTTTTTTGTAACTCTTTTTGTATCACTTCTTTCAGTAAAAGAATCATTTTTTTTTGATATTGAATCATTATTATCATAAAAAGTTTTTGAAGTATTTGCAAAATTTAAAAAATTATTTCTACTTAATTTTCTTGAATCATCATTTTCATTTGTATAATAAGTAGAAGAAAAAGTATTTAATTTATTATCAAAATCAAAATCAACTTTTTCTTCTTCATTACTACTTCCAATATATTTTGCAAAATTATCATCATTACTTATTGCATCATGTACTTCTTGTCTATATGTTAATTTTGTTTTCCAAACATCAGGAATTTCTCTATTTGTATATACACTTTCTTTTATTGTTCCATCTTTAATTCCTTCTAAGTTTTTTTTTATTTTTTTTATTCCTAAATCACTATTTATTATATCTTCATAGAAATCTTTGTCTAAATTTTTAAATGCTATTTGTTTTGGCATTCCTAGGTTTTGATTGTTTATGTTATATGCATATATTTTTGAATATTTTTTTCTGAGTTTTTCATCCATTCTTTTTCTCATATTTGACAAATTATATTTTTATTTTATTTTTTATATTTTTTTTTTTTTTTTTATTTTTTTTAAAATTTAACATAAAATATGATTTATATAATATTTTTAAAAAAGAAAAAAAAAATTTGATAGATAATTATTTTATACAAATAAATTTTAAATGAATGATTTTCATATTTGCAAAGTAATATTAATTGGGGACACACAAGTTGGAAAAATTTGAATAATTAAAAAACTAAAAAATAAAATTTGAAAAAACATCAGAATAAATAACAAAATTATTTTTGAAATATAGGATACAATAGGACAAGAAAGATATCATTCAATAAATAGAATGTTTTACTAAAATATGTATTATTATATTTGAAATTACATATCAAAAAAGTTATGAAAATATAATAGATATATGGTTTAATGATATTTCAAAATTTAATAATGAAAATATTATTATTGGTTTGGCTAGTAATAAATGTGATTTATATGGTAAAGAAACAATAAATGAAGTACGAAGTTTTTGCAATAAAAATAATATTTTTTTAGAATTAACTTCTGTATAGAAAATATTGGAATTGAGGAATTATTTAATAATTTATCATAATTTTAAAAAAGGAATTTATAATGATTTACTATAATTATAAATGATAAAAAAAAAGATAAATTAAGAAAAAATTGTTGTAAAAGTTAATATCAATCAAAAATAATTATTTATATATATATCAATAATTATAAAATAATTTAAAAAAAAAAAAATAATTTTTTTTATTTAATATATAATAATCTCTTGTAAAT
>Ga0256407_10009269_pt1 | contig 14134 bp, 12 predicted proteins | sample RumenRJG_04DNA_FD_193489 | JGI IMG/M metagenome (GOLD analysis project Ga0256407, IMG submission 193489) | Bovine rumen microbial communities from Lethbridge, Alberta, Canada - RJG_04 | ecosystem: Host-associated > Mammals > Digestive system > Stomach > Rumen | place: Canada: Alberta... | reverse complement strand
GAGCAAGTAAATATTGTCTTTGAAAAATATAATATAAATATTTTCAAAAAGAAAGATGATGGTAAGAATATAAAAAAAGAAGATAAAAAGGATGATAAAAAAGAGGAAAAGAAAAAAGGTAAAAAGGAAGAAAAGAAAAAGAATGATAAAAAAGAAGAAAAGAAAAAGAATGATAAAAAAGAAGAAAAGAAAAAGGATGATAAAAAAGAAGAAAAGAAAATAGTTAAAAAGGACGATAAGAAAAATAACGAAAACAAAAAAGATAATGATATAGTAGACGGAAAAAAGATAGAAAACAAGAAAGAAGAGCATAATGCCTCAGTGGGTAAAAATGTAGAAGAGGAAAAGAATGTGGAGAATAAATATCCAAAAAAAAAGGAAGAGGTGAAAGATAAAGGAAAAGTTAATAAAAAAGAGGAAAAGAATCTTAAAAACGAAGAGAAAAATTAGAAGTGAATAAAAAAGAAAATAAAAAAGAAGAGGCAGAAGAGAAAAAAAATAATAAGAAAGAAGACGCTAAAAAATAGCAGACATCAAGAACTTCTCAGATGAAAATGTAGAAGAGGGGAATAAGGCGGATAATAGAAAGCCCAAAAAAAAGTAAGAGGGGAAAGGTAGAGAAGAAGTAGATAACAAAAGAACATTTCTAAGAAACGCTTATTGGGGAAGAAATTATTATTTATGATTGAAATGGTTGCTAGTATTTGTCAATAGTAGTAGATTTTTCTTCATCGTTGGGTATATATGTAGGAATATGTTTCTGTAATGATTATACAACAAAAATATAGGTTACATCATAAAAAAAATACATACATTGTGCTCTGAAAATGTAACATTTTTACAAAAATATTATTTGTACAAATTCCAAACAACTGATAATTTTACAAGTATGAATAAGTTGTGGTTATGTGATTATTAGTTTGGCTACTGTAAAATAAAATAACGTAATCATATTGATTAATTGATAAGTCGTAAAACCAATCATCTACACTTAAAAAAAATGATAATGTAATTATGGCGTAGTAGAGAAATAGTGTGTTAGTAATAAGTACAAGATGTCTGCGTCATAAGTATAAAGATATTTGAGTAATAAGTGCACGGTGTTAGAGCCATAATTAATAAATATGTTGAAGCAATAAGCGCAAGATGTATGAGTTATAATTGAAAGGTAATATTCGAAATAATGTAAAATATATTTTGTGTTAGAAACAAGTCGTAGAGAATATATATTAAATATAACTGTATAGAGAGTATTTAATTCTCAGTATTATATAATACAAGAATGGCGACGAAAATAAAAATATTCATTTTTTAAAAATAGTGTTTAAGGTTTATATTATATATATGAGTATGCGCTTTTTGAGTATAAAATCCATTGTTTTATTATTATTGTCTTGTGGTTGTAGTTGCAACGTTAATTTTGGAAGTAGTGTTCTTGACTTTGTCAGTGAGAATTATGAAAAAAGAGCTTTTTTTTGTAAGAAAAGTATAAATGTTGATGATTATGGTAAATTAAATGTTCAGGAAAGCAAAATACACGAACTGAAAGGTAATAAATATTATGATAAGACAAAAGGAAAATTTATTATTACACCAGATCCATTTCCCATAGGTTTTCCTTGTGTAAATGAAAAAAGCGTAGACAATACTACCATTCAAAACAAAGACAATTCAATAAACATCCAGTCTTATCGTACCGATTTAAATATATATACTATCTTAACTAATGAAGAAATTGAGGGAAATGGATTGCAGTGTGGACAAAACACATCGGGTTTAAATACTAGCGAATTGCAACAAATCGGATGTAATAATAATAGAGTAGTAGAATTATCGTGTTATTATGATATTTTTGCTTGTGTACCAAAATCACTTTCAGATATTCAAGAATATTCATCTTTTAAATCGTTACCAAATGTATATTGGTATTATAGGAACAAACACAACCCAAAATCTACAAAGATACTATATGATACCCTTAGATTTTTCAATTTTTTAGGGTTTATTCATCTACACGCCTCTGTCTTTAAAGAAATAAATATCGGTTATTTTATACGTTTTTTTATTATTCAGTCTTTATTTAAAGACATAGGTTCTACAAGATTTTGGTTTGGTATCCCATCTGTTGGCGATAAGTTGCAAAGTATCTTTGGTGGAAGGTGGTATTGCGGATGTGGTAATGTACCATATGTTGGTTGGATGATGTGTGTAGCCTTAGTATTTGCTCCGGCTTGGACAGAAAAATTCCCAAAGTGGGTAAGAGAGAGAGTAACTATACATATTTTGGGATTTAAACCTTTATTTGTTGCTATAATAATATTGTTAACCAGATTCCTTATACCAGTGTATTTGGATCAGTGTAAATGCTGTGGTTGTGACCACAATAAACTAATAAAATATTATAGTTTCGTATTGTATAAAAATATTGAATCAACCGATAATAACAAATTGACATTTGACGATTTTGAAAAGATGGAAATAACTACTTGTAAGTTAAATTTTCTAGAAATATTCGGAATACATATACGAATATTTAAGTATTGGGATATATCAATTAATATGCTGTGCTTATTTTTTATAGTAAGAAGGATGATTAATATTTTACAAGGTTGCAAACTAATGTCATCCTAACATTGTTAACTCTAGTTACAAAGTAGTATAAACGTTCAGATAGTTAGTAGCATAAACATTTGGTTGCAAAGAACAGGTGTAGTTTTGCAAGATATAAAATTATATGTTTTTTACATTAAGAATAATATATATATCTTATAAAATATAAAATTACACTTTTGTTGAAAAGATAATTTTATGAAGAAATCATACATATATTATTCTATTGCTATAGTTTTTGGTATAGTAGCTGGTATGTTAAATCTTACAGTTATTAATACCATAACGCAATCTTTATCTCAAATATTTATAAAAATGTTTAAATGTATAAGCATGCCTATTGTGTCGTTATCTATTATTAATAGATTATCTTGTTATTGTAACGATAAGCGCCAAAGTACTCTCTGGCAAAAAACATTATTTTATACTTTATTCACTACTTTTCTTTCTGCTGCTGTTGCTGCGTTGTTATATTATATTGTCAACCCAGCTGCTGTGGTGATTGGGGAAAATGATATGCATGAGTCGTATATCCCTACTGGGGAAAATTATTTACAGTCTTTATTATCTATCATACCTGATAGCATTTCCCAGGCATTTATAGAACATTAAGTTTTTAGTGTATTACTAACAGTGTTATATTAGGTATAGCAATAAACTCTATAAAAGAATCAGAAACGAAAACAACATTGCTTCATTTTTTCAATGAATTAAACAGTATGTTCTTGTACATTACTGGAATGATAGTGAAGGTTTTACCTATAGGATTGTTTGCTTTTGTAAGTGTTAGTATCCAAAATTGGAATGAAGGTGCTTTTTCTTCTCTATTGCTAGGAAAATATTTATGCGTAATTATCTTAGCGAATGTAATACAAGGGTTTATTATCTTACCGCTTATATTATCCTTTAAAGGTATAAATCCTATACATATGTTTCGTGGTATGTTTCCAGCTTTAACTGTAGCCTTTTTTTCTAAATCTTCTTCTGCGACGTTGCCAGTTACAATACGTTCTGCAACAGAAAACTTACACATAAAAACAAATGTAAGTAATTTTGTATTGCCGATATGTACAACAATAAATATGAATGGTTGTGCAGCGTTTATATTCTCTACAGTAATATTTGTTATGCAAAATAATGGCATAAATGTAGATTTTATCACTATGGCTGCATGGATATTTATTTCAGTTTTTTCTGCAATAGGGAATGCAGCAGTACCTATGGGATGCTATGCTTTAAGTGTAAGTTTACTATCTTCCATGAACGTGCCAATAGATCTCTTAGGGATCATAGCTCCTTTTTATAGTATCGTAGATATGATTGAAACAGCACTTAATGTCTGGTCGGATGCTTGTGTAGCTGCTGTCGTGGATAAAGAAATAGAAGAACATTTAATAAATATAAATTCAACAGACGATAAAGTAATGGAATAACGCTAAAGAAATATAATAATAATATCATATGATAAGTCGGCAATTTACTGCTACGTTGTTGGTAGCTGGGACGTGTATAGGAGCAGGGATGGTATCATTGCCTCTCAAGTTGGCAAAAATAGGGGTTATACCAAGTATCGTAATGATAATTTTAACATGGTTATTTACGTATTACTGCTCATTGATATATGTAGAGTTAGTTCTACACTCGAAACATTATGATACCACAAAATCCTTTCCCTTAGAATTTTCTGGGAAAAAAGCTAAATGGATAGAAGATTGGGTGATAATATTGCTATCTTATGCTGGCTTGGCAGCATATATTAACGGCTGTGCTTCCATATTGCGTGAGCTGATATGTTATGATAATTTATTTCTACTACAAACCTTTCTAACAATTTTTATTGTTGTTTTATTTTTCTTTCCAACCAACTGGATAAAGGAATTTAACAGTGTGGCGTTTATTATATTCATGGCATTGTTATTATTTATACTTCTAAAAATGATAACATGTATTCATTTCTCCAATATCCCATTTATTATTTCTGGACATACTTCCGAAATACCTGGTATGATATCGTTAGTATTCGTATCATTTGGGTGCCAATTGGTTTTTTATGTAATAAAAGAATATTGCAATAACGACGTAGTTATGATACAGAAGGCTTTTTTTTATGGTACACTTATACCAGCGATATTATACATTTTATGGTCGTGTACTGTATTAAGCATTATATATGGTCATAATAGTTCTTTTTTTAATAATATGGTTACTGGGGATATAGCAGTTGGGGACTTAATAACAGAACTATCTCAATGTTTTAATTTTAAAGGGTTGCAAATATTGGTGTATTGGATAATGATATTTACAATTTTAACATCTATAATAGGTGTTGGGTTGGGATTATATATGACAATGCAGAAAAAATTAGAAAAGAAAATATCATATGCCAGAATTATAGCTATTTTCATCACTATACTTCCACCGTATGTAATATCTGTTAGTGTACCAAATGCTTTCACTGTGACGTTACAATTTGCAGGGGCGCTATTGATAATAATAAGTGTTCTCATGCCTACATATTTATATTTTAAAGCTGGGATAGAGAAACCAAGGATAAGTATATTAAGCAAACCTGCGTTATTATTTTGTGCAATAGTGGGAATATTGATAATGTTTTTGTAATGATAAAGTTATTATCCAAGAAAAAAAATATATATGGTCATGAAAAAGCGTTGGCAATGTGGGTATTTGATCATATACCCTATGGGTTCCAATTTACTAACTGTGAAGTTGACTACATATATTAGAGCGCATATAACTTAACATTGGTATGTTATTTGTAAAATAATACTTGGTAATATTAATTAACAAACATCAGATATATAGTAATTCTTGTTATACATATTTTTAGAATACTATTATGCTCTTATACCATAAATTCAGAATGATAAAAAAAATACTAGTTTTGCAATATTATTGCTATATATATATGTATATCTTGGACAATATGTTAATTGGACTTGTATCACGGATTACGGTTATATTCTTACTTACAGTATTTGGCAGCTGCGGCGTGAACTCTTTCGGGATGAATAATGATGATAGTTTTTTTAGTAAGTCAGATATTGATGAAAGTGAGGATAAAAATAAATATCAATCAACTGAAAACGATTTTTATAATGTTTTTTTTAGTAACAGAATTGATTTAGGCACAACATCAATATTGCAAGAGCCATACAAGATAAAAAAATTTAATGATATATATGCTCAATGGAAATATGACGATATAACGAATGTTGAATCACAATTTAATAGTAACTTAAATAAGTTTAATAGGAATATATTTAATGTCAATAAAATGATAGAAAACTATGAAGAAAATTTTGTAAAAGCTTATAGGTTTCTAACAGCATATCAAGTGAAAATAGAAGAAAAATTTTTTGATTTATACGATAAAGTTGAAAATAACGAAAATAAACTTGATTATAGTTTACCAGTTAATCGTTACGGGTATACATTGTACTTTATTAATAATATAGTACTACAAAGACTGCTTGGAGAAGGTAGAGGTATGGAATTGTTGAATGATGCTAGTGATGAAGAAATAAAAAACTATCATACGAAGCATTGTCGTTTTGCGTTTTTTTTCGATACAACATTCAAAACATTATCAAAATTGAGGGAAGAGGAAATTAAGGATTATAAAAGTCTTGTTTCTAAAAATAAAAATTTACTCAACATATATAATGGACTTAATAGTTGTATTCTTAATTTTAATAGCGAGATGAACGCCACATTTTCATTTTTGCAAAAGGCGTTTGATTTGAAATATCAGGAACAATCCTTTTTGGGGTCGGTGTGGGAGAAGATTAATCCTTACATAAGGAACAAAAAAATATGTTATAAAGATAGTCATTTATACATTATTAAGAAGAAAAATGATATATGCAACATTAAGGAAAAGATTAAGGAAAAGATTAATAAAATAAAGGACAATTTTGGAAAAATATTCCCTAAAAATTTTGTATCTATTTTGCAACATATATGGGATGGGGAAAAAATAAAAGAACAAAAAGATAAAGCTAAAAACGAGATTTATTCGCAAGAAGATGAATATTTTGAGGATGATGATCCAAATAACATATCGGATAATGAAGACAAGAACTATAATGATTCTATTTATAAATTAGCATCATTTACTGTAGAGAAATTTGAAATATTTGTAAGTGTTTTGCAATGGAAACCGAAGTTATCCAATAAACCTTTAAATATTGTAGAACGTATAGAATATTTACTTGGTAATTCTATGTTTGATGTGAATGATGATATTGATCGTGATCATATCCCCAACGAAACTAATTTTATGAGAGAATTTACGGACTTTTTAATAAATATTAAATGCTTGAGCGGTAAAGTATCACTTGAACAATGTATTTTTGGATTAGATACAAATGTTGATAACTTAGATGAAGACCAAAGAACAGTATTGAATGAAGCTAAAAACCTTTTATTATTTATAGATGCAATATATTCATACTTAAGTAGCAGCGATGTTTACAAAATGGAAGAGAAAGAACGTACAGATATTGTAAAAAAGATAATACAATATTTATTTGTTCAATGTAATGAGGATATGTTATTAGGAAAAATAATAGATATTACTTTTGAAAAAACTTTTAAATTCATCAATCTTGATTGGGAAATAAATAATCTTGTGAAAGAAATACAAATCTTTCGTCAGAATAAGATATATTACAGCACGCCTAAGTATGTTATATTACCATGGTTAGTCGCCAATGTCGTGGCGGGGGTTGGGGGTAACAACAACACATGGTGTAGTTTGGAGAGTTTGGAAATAAAAAACTTATACATATACCGGTCAAATATACTTTTTGGTGGAATTGGTATCAATTACCAAATACCAATTACAGTTGGAATATTGAAAGAACAAAATCTAAACTTACACATCTTAGGTATAAATGTTTTGTCGGTTGTATTTGGGTTTATATTTACTTTGTTGTTTAATGGTGATGGAAAGGAAAAGGAAGCTTCTTCTAGTGTCGAGAAGTATATAGCTAAGAAAATCTTTGGATTGAAGGTGTGTCTTCAAGCAGCATTTTGTATTTTTAATATGCAAGATAGGCATGACTTCATATGTGCTCTTAGTGAATATAAGAATTCAAAATCACATCTGTGTTATAAATATGGTGACTGGAATAATATATTCGGGCATTTAGCGGCAACGTTTTTTCTCAATAGCATACAGTTCTTATGTCTTGATTTTAAAGTACTAGAATATTACCATATATCTATAAACCTTGGAACTATGTTCGTGTGCTTAGTGTTGGGAGCAATAAAAAATACAAGTGATTTGATATGGAAATATGCGTATGAAAATATGCCTAAACAGAATGATAGTTGTGTACCACATAAGAAAGTAGTAGATATGTATTGTTCATGTGGTCCTGATGTATCTCATAATAAAGTAGAAAAGACGTGTGGCATATGTGATCCTGATAAAGGACAAGAAAACTACAAAAAAAATAAAATTCTACAAAAAGAAGGTGAATTACAACTTGTGAAAAATCCAGAACACAACATAGGTGGGGAAAAATATTTGAATATGAAAGAGATAGGAAATATAAAAATAGAACCCTGCATAGAATATTATTCCACTGGAAACTACGGAATAAGAGATGAACTTAAGAACCGTATAGGATATGAATATTCAGAAATCGAGGATGTATAAAGTTTAGATGTAGAAGATACTGACTAGAAGTTGTCGTCAAATATTCCATAACAATAAAGAAAATACTTATAATAACATTGATAAGAAGTGGCTTATGATGTTGATTAGTGATTGGATATATGTGATGTGATGTAATGCATTTAACTATGTTGTAAAACTTATAGCCATGTTATGAATGATATGTCCTTTATTATCATTTGAAGATTAAAATTAACATTTAATTTTTTATTGCAAGGAATTTTTTTTACAATAAAACGATTACAGTTATAATATTTATATATATTTTATAAACTTGCTTATCTAACATATAAAAACTTAATGTTACATTCCTGAACACGTTATATATATTAATTATTATTGTAGCAACAAATATTTTTAAGTTCACATTTATCACACATAGGCTTTTTGCTTTTACACGTGTACCTTCCGAATATTACAAACCATGGGTTTAGTTTATTGTGCATGTCGCTAGGGAAAAGGTGTGACAAGGCTAACTCAATTTTATATGTATTTTCCGTTTTGGGTACGAGTCCTAGTCTTTGTGACACCCTAGCAACGTGAGTATCTACTGCAATACCTTGGTAGTTATATAATATTGCTAAAGTTAATATTCCTGTTTTTCGTCCAATACCTTTTATTTCTATTAATTTCTGTAAGGAATTTGGGATTATGTCATGATAATCGTTATGTATAATAGATGATACTTGAATTATATTCTTAGCTTTTACTTGAGGATAGGATATAGATTTTATTATAGCATATACATCCTCTACTTTAGCCGTTGATAATTCATGAAAGGATTTGTATTTTTGGAATAGGTACTTTGTGACTATATTCACACGAGCATCAAGACATTGCGCACTTAAGATTATGGCTATTAATAATTCGTAAGGGTTATTGTATATTAACTCTGTTTTAATTATTTCTTTATTTGCAAAATACGATATTATATATGCGACTTTATCTTTCAGTGTGTACATATGTTAATGTTTATATTACCTTTTCTAAATTATCACTTGTATCCCAATTTTTCATATACATTTTTATAAAAGTATACAATGGTGTAAAAATAAACCAGTATATTAACGCTCCCCATTTGAAGGTATGGTAAAATTGCATATTTGTTCTATTGTCACCGGTGTTTATAGAAGCTTCTATTTTGCGATAATAAAATACAGCACCCGCTATAAGTCCCAAAAAGATTAAAGCTTCTTGTAATGTACCGGATAAAGGAGAAAGAACAAAAACTCTTAACATGCTATCGTATGTATTTGCTTTATTTTTTTTTAGTCTTTCATAGTAAGGGTGATTATAGGTCTCTTTCGTAATATTAGTGTCACAAAAACATGTAGTATTCAAAAATTGTGAAAAAAAATATAATAAAAAAAAATAATATAATTTCATATATATATTATAAATAATATTCGTTATGTGTAAAAGTTTTAAAGGATTAATAATTTCGGTATGTGTTTTTGTTACAAGTTATTGCTTTGGTGTTACGTTTGGTGAGGAAGTAAAGCAAAATATCACGTTTTATTTCATAGAGAAAGATTCAGTGCTTGAGATAATACCTGGTTATCAGAAGGCTATAAAGAGTATTCAAGAATATCAAGAAAATGAACAAAAAAAAATGGTAGAATATCAAAAGGAAGCTGAAGAGTTACATACAAGACGTAATGAAATAAAAAAGAGAATAGAAAGTATCACTCAAGACGATAATTATGACGACGACAATAGTATAAATGAATTAAAAAAAGAGGAAACAGAAATAGAACAAAGGATGGGAACGATACAGCAAGAGTATGCTAACATGGAATCTAAGGTTAGAAATTTTATGAATAAGATCTTGAAGCCATATAATGAAAAATATGCAAAGTATTTAGATGAGTTTTCTATGTCAGAGTGCAAAGGACAGGGAGTAGTCGTATTTTTGAATAGGTCTATTTCTGATAATACAGATGATTATTTAAAGACAAATCAGTTAAACATGACTGAAAAGGTTATAGAGTTTGTCAAAAAAAAAATAGAATTGAAGAAAAGTAAAAAAGCACAATAAAAAAAACTAATAGCTTTGTAGATATAGTCTGTGATGTTTAATAAAAATTTATTCTTAATGGCTTGTATTGTAACCACATGTTGTGGATATGAGTTTTATATCCATAGAGAGTATACTTATTGTGCTGAAGATTTATACAAAACAGAAAAACTATTTGATAAGGGTAAATACCTGGAAGCTTTATTAGATGATGATAATGACACGCATGGGTTTTTAGGACTAGTAGGAAAGTATCTGAACAAAAAGAACAACAATAAGGTCATGTTGTATGTAGGATTATGTTTGAAGGAGATCGAATATTATGAAGCTGCATTACAATATCTCCTGCCTTTAGAACTAGAATATATCGCAGATAAGGTTACGACGTATAAACTTTTAGGACTTATTGGAGATTTATGTGTCCAGCTAAGAAAATGTAGTGACGCAGAAAGATATTATAACGAGGCTATAAATTATGGGTATTATTGTGATAGTGATAAGTTGGTTTATCTTTTTAAACTTATACGTTTATATAAAGATTTGAAATTATATTTAAAAGCTTACAAGTTAATAAATGATTTTATTTCTAAACATCCAAAAACACAAAGATGTAAAGATCTTGTTGATGAAAAACGAAAAATAGAAATTGTAATTAATGCTGTAAAACAAAACAATATTATTGATGATATAAAAACATATAACGGTGGTAATGTAACTGATGGTGGTACTGCTGTAAAAGCTGATGGTGGTACTGCTGTAAAAGCTGATGGTGGTACTGCTGTAAAAGCTGATGGTGGTACTGCTGTAAAAGCTGATGGTAGTGCAAGTATCGAGCAGGATGATACAGCAAAAAAATAATTATATGATAATTTAGAGGTGTTTATTTTTATTTAATTATGTCAACGACAGCAGATTTTAAAAATGGGTTAATAATAAAGTTTAACAATGATTTTTTTACTATTATTGAATTCCAACATGTGAAGCCTGGTAAGGGAGGGGCTTTTGTAAGAACAAAATTAAAAAGTGTTACAACGGGGAGGACATTAGAAAATACATTTAATGCAGGAGTAAGTGTTGATATCGTCCGTATTGAAAAGCAAAGTTATAAATTCTTATATAACACTAACGACACATACGTATTTATGAATAATGCCACATTTGAACAAGTAGAAATTAATAAAAGGTTAATACCAAATGTTTTGTTATTAAATGATGGGCAGGATGTATATATGTTGTATTATACCGAGGAGGATAGAATCTTGGGTGTTGAAATGCCATTATCTGTTGAAATGGAAATTGCTGAGGTAGAAGAGAGCTGTCGTGGAAATACTGTAACAAGGGCTATGAAGAAAGCCAAAACGGTTACTGGTTTGGAAATATCCGTGCCATTATTCATAAACGTTGGGGATGTGATAAAAATAGATACTAGAACTTGCGAATACGTAGAAAGAGTGAAAAAATGATGCTATAATGGTATAGTAATGTAGATATGATACTATGTGATCATGGCACCACTTTTCTATTTAACATATTCTGGATTTAATATTTTAATTTTTATTGATAAATTATTTTATTTTTATATAGATATATACTTTAGTATAAAATTGATGAGTTTATGGTTAACGATATGATTACTGATTTTAAAAAATTTGCAAAATATAATTACAATCTTAGTGATGAAAACGTGGATAATTATTTCCGTAATATGACCCAGGCAGTTATTGAAGAACGCAATACTCATTTTCGTGAGGTGGATGTTTTCTCAAGGTTAATAATGGAGAGGATTATATTTTTAGGTACTGAAATAAATGATAATGTAGCAAATATTATTGTTGCACAATTGTTATATTTAACTAAAGTTGATAGTGAAAAAAGCATTTCATTATATATAAATAGTCCTGGTGGAAGTATATATGCTGGCTTAGCAATATATGATACAATGCAATATATAGGGCCAGATATACATACTGTTGGTATTGGTCTTTGTGCCTCTATGGCAGCTGTTCTTTTGGCAAGTGGTGCACAAGGAAAACGTACTGCTCTGCCGCATTCACGTATAATGATCCATCAGCCCCTTGGTTCGGCTAAAGGACAAGCTTCCGAAATAGAAATTACGTATAAGCAAATTATGAATTTACGACAAGAATTGTATGGTATCTTGGCAAAGCATACTGGACAGGATATAGCTAAGATAGAACAAGATTCTGATAGAGATCACTGGTTCACCGCGGAAGAAGCCAAACAATATGGGCTTATAGATTCTATATATATTAAGCATACGAAGCTATGACACCGGAGAGTAGATGTTCTTTTTGTGGAAAGGAAGATGTCACAACATTAAACTTATTTTATTCTGGCAATAATTTGAGAATATGTGGTGACTGTGTGGAACAGTGTTTAAACTTAATAGACATACATAAACTTCAATCCTCAACAGAAGAAATAAAATTACAGATAAAAAAACCACGAGATATAAAAGCCTATTTAGACGAATATGTTATCGGACAAGATGACGTCAAGATAGTATTATCAGTGGCGGTATATAATCATTATAAAAGATTGAAATTTTTAGAAGATAAATCACAACATTCGAGTGAAGAAAAACAAAAACTATATGAGGGTGTTGATAGTATAGACAAGTCTAACATTTTAATGATTGGGTCGACAGGTACAGGGAAAACATATCTTGTACGTGTTTTGGCAAGGTATCTTAATGTTCCGTTTGCTATTGCAGATGCTACTGCAGTAACTGAAGCAGGTTATGTAGGAGAAGATGTTGAAACAATATTAACAAAATTATTGCAAGAAAGCAACTATAATGTTAAAAATGCAGAAAGAGGTATTGTATATATTGACGAAATAGACAAGATAGCAAAGAAAGGAGAAGGGGCTTCCTTGACAAGAGATGTTAGTGGTGAAGGGGTACAACAGGCATTATTAAAAATATTGGAAGGGTCTAAGGTGAACGTCCCACCACAAGGTGGGAGGAAGAATCCTGCACAACAGCTTATAACTATAGATACTACAAATATATTATTTATTTGTGGTGGAGCATTTGAAGGATTAGAGGATATAGTGAAGAAAAGAATAAATAAAAATGTACTTGGTTTTGAAGCATTAAAAGATACTGAAAAATATAATGATAAAAATATATTACAATATGTTAATGCCGATGATTTGAAACATTATGGCATGATATCTGAATTTTTGGGACGGTTGCCTGTGATTGCTACAATGGAAGAGTTAGATAAAAATAAACTCCTATCAATATTAACGCAACCTAAAAATGCCTTAGTAAAACAATATAAAACTTTATTTCAGTTGGATGATATATCTTTACAGTTTGAAGATGCGGCATTAGATGCTATCGCGACGCATGCTCTTGAATCAAAACTTGGAGCAAGAGGACTTAGGGCTATATGTGAAAAAATATTATGTAAGAAATTTTATACTTGCGTTGACAATAAAGACGTTACCTCCCTCCTAATCACCTCCTCGGACGTTGAGGGGGCGGTGGGGGAGGAAAAGAAAAAAACTAATTATACTTAAAACTCGAAAGTTTTTGTATATTTAAATTTAATTTTGATTGATTATTGCTATTTAAAATTATGTTTTGTAAAATTATTAAAGTTTTGGAATTTAGGTTTTGTAAAATTATTAAAGTTTTGGAATTTAGGTTTTGTAAAATTATTAAAGTTTTGGAATTTAGGTTTTAGGGATTTATTAGGTTTTAATTATGTTTTATGGAGTTGTGAGATTTTAAAATTAGGTTTTAGGATTTATTAATAATGTAAAATTAGATT
>Ga0256407_10009265_pt1 | contig 14137 bp, 11 predicted proteins | sample RumenRJG_04DNA_FD_193489 | JGI IMG/M metagenome (GOLD analysis project Ga0256407, IMG submission 193489) | Bovine rumen microbial communities from Lethbridge, Alberta, Canada - RJG_04 | ecosystem: Host-associated > Mammals > Digestive system > Stomach > Rumen | place: Canada: Alberta... | reverse complement strand
CGACCACGTCTTTGTCTCGCACGAAGTGCATCTTGCAAAGCCTGATCCAGCCATATATCATCATGCAGTTCGCGTGATAGGACGACCGGCTGAGCAGTGCCTCTTCATCGACGACACACTCCTCAATGTAGAGGCAGCCCAAAGAGAAGGACTGCAAGGAGCTTGGCTCGACATAAAGGAGGAAGACGCTCTGAAGGCAATACTTGGTAAGTATCTCCATTAAGAACGCATTTGCCTGCCCTTATAGAGCAAATCCCATGCCGTGAGGGAGGGAAATGTCACAGAGGCAAGGGAATTGCCGCCTTTGGCGTGATAAGAACTCCATTCGCAACCTGCGTATGGAGGAACGCTGCTTGTGGATGTCGCAACGCAGCCTGCGTTTCTTGAATCGCAACCTGCGTCTTCAGAATGCTATGTCGGCAAGAAAGGAATTCCCTGCCTCCCAATGCCTTTTCCAAAGAGAAGGGAGGAAAGTTGGGGCTGTCGGAAACAGACAATATGAAAGATTCTGTCGCAGAGTGGCACGACTATAAAGATATTTTTGTATCTTTGCCGCATCAAACCAAACTGAGAGCGATATGAAAATGAATATCTGGGGGCTGCTACGTAACATTCTGCCCTTTGTTTTGCCCTATAAATGGCTGATTGTTGTGACACTCGTCCTGACGCTCATCGGCTCGTTGATGGCGCAGGTAAATGCTGTGGTGCTGGACCGCGCAGTAGATGCCATTAATGCGATGATGCAACAGCCCGAGGGTTTTCATTGGAGCCAGGCAATCAAGCTTCTAACCATCATTTCCGTCATCCTTTTGGGCAAGGAAGTCATTGGCGCCGTCGTTACTTTCTGCCAGCGATACTATGGTGAGCGAATGCGCATTCTGGTCTCGCGCGACATGTCGTTGAAGGTGGTGGACCGCATCCTCTCTTTCCGCATGGCATTCTTCAATAGCGAAGGCAACGAGACGGGCAAATTGCAGTCGCGAATCGACCGAGGCATCATGAGCATGAGCAACACGGTAAACAACTTCTTCATCGAAATTCTGCCCCTTTTCACGAGCGCCATTCTTGCTCTGGGACTCATGTTTGCCGCCAACGTTTACGTGGGTCTCGTGGCTCTTTGCATCGTGCCGCTCTACTTCTGGGTTACCTACATCCAAGCCTCTCGAATGAAAGGCGGAAGAAGAGGGATTTTCGGAGGTCATCAGGCCGTCAGCCAAGGCATTTTGGGCATTATCGAGAGTATGAACGTCATAAAATCGTTCAATCGCGAACAAACCGAAGCCGACAAGCAAGCGGCTTTACAGCAAGAAATGACCAATCTGCAACTGAACACGCGCAAACAGGCCTACCTTTTCAACGGCTTGAAGAGTTTCCTCGAGCAGATTGGAACAGTGCTCATCATCATTCTGACGGCCTATCTCGTCTTGATTGACTACCCCGGAATGTCCATCGGAAAAATCATGTACCACGTGATGCTCTTTGCCAACGTCAGCGCTCCAATCCGCCAGTTGCACCGCATCTACGACGACATGAACGACGCCCTCATCTATGCTGAGGGATTCTTCGGCATACTGCAAGCCGACGACGAGGTGGAACCCACAGGAAAGCACCATCCAGAGCAGGTGCGAGGCGACTTCGTGCTACAGAATGTGGACTTCACCTATCCCGGAGGAACCCAAGCGCTTTTCGACGTCTCGATGCACATCGAGAGCGGCAAGATAACGGCACTCGTCGGGTTGAGCGGCGCAGGAAAGAGCACCATCGTCAACCTGCTCGACAAGTTCTATCTGCCACAAAAAGGCTCAATTCGTCTCGACGGACACGAGTTGGGGGAATGGGACACCCAGTGGCTTCGCGAAAACGTGGGGCTGGTGCTCCAGAAAAACCATATCTTCGACGGCTCCATCGAGGAAAATATTCGCTATGGCTGTCCCACAGCCACGCACGAAGATGTGGTGCAGGCGGCCCGACAAGCCTATATCTACGACCAGATAATCGCTCTGCCACACGGTTTCGAGACGTCAGCCCTTCAATTGAGTGGCGGCCAGCAGCAGCGCATCGCCATAGCCCGCATGTTCATCAAGAACCCACCCATCATCTTCCTCGACGAACCGACGGCCAGCCTCGATGCCATTGCCGCAGAACAGATAAAAGCCTCCATCGATGCCATCAAGAAAGGCCGCACCGTCATCATCATTTCGCACAACATCGGCCAGATCATTGATGCCGACAAAATCTATGTGCTCCAGCAAGGTCGAGTGGTACAGTCCGGTTCGCCTTCAGAAGTCTATCGCGAGGGAGGACTCTACAAGGAAATCTTCGACGCGAGTGCCAGCAGCATGAATGTCGATAAGATAGCCAGCATCGCATCCTCTGCCGGCAAGCCTAAGACATTAACAGAACGAGAATCATGACACAAGAAAAGAGCACAGTTTTCAGGCACGTGTTGCCCATCCAGATTCGTTTCAACGACGTGGATAAGTTCGGGCACGTCAACAACACCATCTATTTCCAGTTCTACGACACAGCCAAGACCGACTATTTTGCAGCCGTCTGCCCCGATGTCGATTGGGAAACAGTTGCCATCGTCGTGGTGAAGATAGAGGCCGAGTTCCTCTCGCAAATCAAGGCTGGCGAGCACATTTCAGCCAGAACGCGCGTCACGAAGATTGGCAACAAGAGTTTCCAGTTGGATCAGGACATCATCAACACCGACACCCGGGAAGTGAAGTGCCGCTGCCTCTCCGTAATGGTGCTCTACGACCTGGTCCGCCACCAGTCCATGCCCTTCCCCGCTGCCTGGCGCCATGCAATTTGCCAGTACGACGGCCTCGAAGAATAGTTCCCCAACGTAAAAAAAGACAGCAGACCTCGCGCAGCAAAGCGCGAAAGTCCGTTTCTATGTGTCTAGAAATGACATGTCACAAGTGTCATTTTTGTCACGGGCACGAATGTATGCTCATTTTGAGGAAGTTAATATATTTATAAGAGGGAGTAATAAAAGGGAGTAATAAGAGGGAGTAAAGCGCTGTCGCGCAGGAAGTAAAGCCAACGAGTTGGCTGGACGATAGCTTTGGATGCTGCCATTTCTACTTCCATTTCTACTTCCATTTATACTTCCACTTTTACTTCCACTTTTACTCCCTCTTTTACTTCCATTTCTACTCCCTCTTTTACTCCCATTTAATATTAAATTTTCCCCTTGGTTTTGAGGCGTAAAATTCTTTGAATTTTAAAAACGCATTTTAAGGCACCGTAGAGCGATTATTTATGCCTCAGGCAAAATATACGTCGAAAGCATTTGAAGCGATTCTGGGGCAAATTAGAGGGGTTTTTGAGAGTGTCTGGAATTTGGAGCAGAAACACCGAATCAATAAGAAGCAGTTTTGCCGAAATTTTAGGCATGGATTTGAACCTCTTCTAAAAGTATGAGCTTGCAGAGAACGTTTGTGACAAAATGACAAAAATGACAGTGTCATTTGAGAGAAAAACGAAGGCTATATATTACTTTAATATTAATAATATTATGTAATTATTGACATATATAAGCGAAAACGCTGCTCCTCTCGAATGACAATGTCACAAGTGTCATTTTTGTCACAGCCCTTTATTCATGCGCCCTAAAGGCACCAAACCAAGGACCGACATGATTAGTTTGTTGCTGCTCGAGAAAACTGTCCGAAAGGGCCTCAAAACCCCGTTGGGGCGACTCCAAACCGCTGTTCATCGCGATTTGCCTTGCTAGTTAAGTTGAGTAAATCTGCACGTGAAATTAGGCAATTACACACGTTAAGTTGGGCAAATCGACACGTCAAGTTGGGCAAATCGGCACGTTAAGTGGGGTCATTCGACACGTTAAGTGGGGTCATTCGACACGTTAAATTGGGTATATCGGCACGTTAAATTGGGTATATCGGCACGTTAAATTGGGTATATCGGCACATTAAATTGGGTAAATCGACTGCTTGCGTTTTTGCGAAATTAATGCCCGAAAACCTTTCCTGCACCACACAAGAACTGATGCCTAGAACATTATAAATGTTCTATTTTCTGATGTATTTGTCACGAACCATTTTCTAACTCGCTCATTTTGAGGCACTAATTCGGCCGTGACAAAAATGACACTTGTGACATGTCATTTCTAGAGACACCCCTACTTGTCCCAAGCGCGGAGGTCGGTCATGGCCTCGAGGCGGTCTTCCTGGCTGTCGGGCAACGAGGAGAAAAAGTCGAAGCCGGTCATGCGTTCTATGTCATCGACGCTCCGCACAGCATCTTCCATGGGTTGCGGGGCATCGTCGTTCGTGTAGTAGAAACCGATGGCCTTCTCCCTACCCTTCTTCTGCGAGAGAACAACCTTCCAGAAGCCTTTGGGAACAGCCATTCGGTGCTTCTTGCCGAAGTGCTTCGGATTCTCGGAGAAGACCGGTCCGCAGACAATCTGAACGCTTCCGTCCTGCCTTGCCCACGAGCGACAAGCACGCTCCAGGTGCTCCCACCAAACCTTGTTCAGCTCGGCGTTCTGAGGGCAGATATTGGTCATGAAGTGACAGTCCCGCATGGCCTCTTTGCTCCACTTCATATCGCCCGCCGGACACATATGCCCACGCCCGTACGCACCGCCGTTATAGTCCCAAGAGGCGACTTGATACTCCTTTGGCACGCTGGTATCTTCCTTGAAATCAACACCCCCGCGCGACACCTTGCCGCGAGTCTCCTCTGCCGTCAGTTCCCAAGCTACCCAGCGCGGGCACATCGTCTTGGTGTCGAAGAGCAGCGAAAAGCCTTCGTGCTCGATGAAGATGCCCTTTTGGTCGCCCGCAACGGGGAGGATTGTATTGTTCGGATTGTTTTCCGGCTGTTGCTTTACGGAAGGCTCATTGTAGAGAGTCTCCTCTTCGGGCAGGATTTTGGAGGAGTCCTGATTGAAATACTTCTGTGCAAACAAGACCAACAGAAGCATAACCACAGCAACCAGGCTTTTCAGTAGTTTATTGTTCTTCATACTTCATTCTTTCATTTTAAGCAAGTCGTACTGTCCTTTCTTTTGTGTCATCTTGCCAAAGTTTATGGCATGATGCGGGCAGGCATGATAGCAAGCCAGACAGCCCGTACAATGCGATTGCCATTGAGGATAAGCCTCTTCTAAATCTCCCCCTGAAGGGAGAGACTTTAAGCCCTTTCCTTTAGGAGAGGGTTGAGGAGAGGCTAATAGGATGTTGCCGACGGGACACATCTTCTGGCATCTTCCGCATGAAACACAACTTGAAGCATCCACACGGAAGTACTTGTCTGTCACTAAGTAACGATTGAACAATGGACGAAGGATGTAGGTCTTTGTCCAAGGGAAAGGACCTCGTTTCAAGTGGCGAACCTGCCTGCGTTCTTTTATGCAAACGGCAATTTCCGGAACGGCTTCTTTCTCCTTCTCGAACTTCTCCCTGCACTCCTCCTTGCTATCGACATCGAAGCCTGGCAAGCAGACATAAACATCGGGCATCAGCACAGAGAAAGCGGCATCGAGTTTCCTGCCCAAAGCCTTCTCCAGAACCCTGTCCGAGTAGCCCATATCGTCGCCACAAGTCATGACGGCATAGAGATAGCAACTCTCGAACCGCATATTACGGGCAAACTGCTCCACAACATTCGGTATGCCCCAACCATAGACGGGAAAAACAAGGCCTATCACCTCGTCATTGGTCGGTGCAGGCAAAGTCATTGGACAAAGCCTCTCGCCAAGTGCATCGGCAAGATGTCGAGCCACATAGAGGCTGTTACCGGTTCCTGAGAAGTAGTAAATCATTCTTCGAGTGCTTTCAAGGCACGATAGATGAGAATATCCGATTGCTCTGTTATCTTGAAGTTGCGCAAGTCGCCTTTGGCGATATGCAGAGGCGTGACGCCCAGTTCTCCAGCAAGGGTGAAGATGCTCTGCGATTCGTTGATGTTGTGCTCCTTTGCGAGTTGCATCATCTGATAAAGCGAAGCGAGGGGGAATGTGTGGGGCGTCTGTGCTCGCATCAAGCCCTCTCGAGGCATGAAGCTGTCGGAAGTGCTGCCATTTTCTGTCACGAGATATGCTTCGTAGCTCGGAAGAGCCGTAATGGCATTACCTCGGGTCAGGCAAACGGCTATGTTTCGGCTGATAATGTCTTGTGTAATAAGGGGTCGCACAGCATCGTGAACGAGAACAATGGCATCAGTATCTGTTTTGACTTCTGCCAAATGTTCGATACCGTTGCGAGCTGAAGCAAAACTGCTTTCTCCAGCACGAATGATGCCACTCAACTTGCTAATTCCTCCGCGTTCTGCCTCTTGTCGCGCAAAGCCTTCCCATTCGGATGTGCAAACGAGATATATCTCATGAATGAGCGGGTGCTGCTGAAAAGCTTTCATCGTATGGAGGATGACCGATTCGCCATCTATCTCCATGAACTGCTTTGGCACAGAGGCATGCATTCGCTCGCCCGTTCCGCCAGCCAAGATAAGTGCTATGTTGTGGCTCTGCTTCATATTGCACAAAGTTTTTGATGCAGCTTATGGCTGAAGGATTCGTGACGATGGATGGTATAGAGTCGCAAGGCTTCGAGCACAGTCATCTCGAAAATGAAATAAATCCAGGGATATCCGATGAGCGTTGAAATGAAGAGAACAATCACGCGAGTGTCGAAGGTCAGGATGTTGCAGAGCGGCATCAGTGGCAGACTTTCCTTGCGGAACTGCTGTCGAACGGGATCGTCTATGGGAAGCTTCTCTATCAGAGGTCGCAGCAATTGGAACTCTGGTGTCTGTCGTTCCTGCGTTCGCATGTAGCGGACATAAAAGAAGAGGTAGAACTTCTCGAACCACTCTTTCTTGTTCCACTTGAGGCTCTCCATTCGTCTTTGCTGTTCGACAGATGTATCGAGCTCGCTGTGTTCCTGTCCCAGCGTTGCCCAAAGATGAACATTGCGGTAATAGTCTGCTATGCCGCATTGACGCGAATGGCAATAGAAGCCTGCCCAAAGAATGATGAGGAATATCCAGAAGCCCCAAACGGGATAAAGCCTGATAGCTATGCCGATGTAAATGCAGATGAACCACAACTCGCCGCCAAAGCCATCGAGGACTCGACCGATGAGTGTCGTCTTTCCTGTCATCCTTGCAAGTTGTCCGTCGGCACAATCGTACCAGTTTGCCCAGATGAGCATGAACATGCCGATGAGGTTGTAGCGAAGGTCGCTGGAGGCAAAGAAATAAGCAGAAGCACAGCCAATGACGATGCTCAGCAGCGTTACCACAATGGGGTGAACATGCAGCCAACGAAAGAACAGCGCCCAAAGATAGCCTGGGGTGCGAGTGACGTAGAGTTCGAAGTTGCCCTCTGTGTCACGAGATTTCATTGTAGCAAGAACGCGCTGCTTGAGGCTCATTCGAATGTCATTTCTCCGAAGAACTCGGAACGATGGAAGTCGGGATTCTCCGTCTTGATGGGGTTCCAACTGATGAAGTGAGGAACAGGCAGATTGTCGCCACACTTATAGACGTTGCCCTTTGCCTTCAGTCCGTCGAAGCTCCCAAGTTTGTGCTTGAAGAAGGTCGTGATGGGCACACGAAGCGCTACTTCCCATTTCGTAGGCTCTTCGCGAACGTCGAATGGCTCGGTGCCAAGCGAAGCCCAACGGTCAACGCCTTGCATGACTTGCAATGGAGCAGGCACGCGTCCGTTTCTGTCTTTACCAACAGCTACGATGAGCTTGCCCGTGCAATTGCATTCGAGATTATAATAGAGGCCATCTGCCTCGACAGGCATGATGAAGAACTCCACACAAGCGTCTTCCCAGATGTGCTGATGGTCCTGCTGAGCCACAGCCCTAACGCTTTGCTCCTCAACACGATAGTGCAGCAAGAGTGCTTCGCCATCATGGGCAGCAGCGAACTCAACCTTGGGCTTATAGGGATAGCTTTCAGGCCAGTTGACGTTGGTGATGGGCGTATAGTTAATGCCTGCAGCAAGCAAAGCGGCAGGGATGTCAGTTGCTGAAGCAACCGTTTGTGCAAGTTTAGGGATAATCAGTGATTGCATGATACTATTCAGATTTGTCTTCCTTACTGTCTTCTGTCTTCTCTTCTGCCTCGCTGTCCTTGCTCTTCTTTGCAGCCTTTTGGCGTTCAGCGCGAACGGAGTACTTGCGCTTGGGCTTTGCTTCTTCCACTTCTTCGGATTCAACCTCTTCAGACTCTTCTGTGGACTCAACCTTCTCTTCCATTTCCTGAGTCTTAGCCTTTGCCTTTGCTTCCGAGTCCTTAGCGCGCTGCTCTGCTTCTTTAGCCTTCTTGTCAGCATCCTTCAAGGCTGCTTTCACGGCTTTTTCTTTTTCTTTTTCTTCTTTTTCAGCAGCTTTCTCCTTTTCTTCGGCTTCTTTTTCAAGTTCGCGCTCAGACTTCTTGGGGGCTGCCTTGCCCTTACCTACTGGCTCGGCCTTATCCTTTCCAACAGAAGGTTTGCCTGCAGGTTCTGCCTTTTCCTTTCCGTTAGAGGTCTTGCTTGGAAGATCGTTCTTGTCGGTTCCTGAAGGGGTTTTGCCAGCAGGAGCCTTGGCTTTGGGGTCTTTGGGGTCTTGGGGATCTAGAGAGCCCTTAGTGTCTTTAGGCTCCTTTGGATCTTTTGAATCTTTAGGCTTGTCTATTTTCTCCGAACCATCAATCTTGCCGGGCTTGTCTGTCTTCTCCGAACCTTCAATCTTGCCGGGCTTGTCTGTCTTCTCTGAGCCTTCAACCTTGCCGGGCTTGTCTGTCTTTATATCTTTTTTGCCATCGGCTTTGGGCTCCAGTTCTTTGTCTTTGGGTAGAGCGTCTTTCTTTTCGTCTGCTTTGACATCTTTCTTGCCGTCAGCTTTGACATCTTTCTTGCCGTCAGCCTTCTCTGGGTCAGCCTTCTCTGCAGCTTCGGCCTTCTCTGCATTCTTGGCAGCTTCTTCCTGAGCTTTCTTCTCGGCTTCCTTCTCCTTAGCACGAGCAGACTGCTTCTTCTTTGAAGCCTTCAGCTGCTCTTTCTCCTGCTTTTTAGCCTCCTTTTCTGCGTCTTTGGCAGCCTTTGCCTCAGCTTTCTTATCAGCTTCTTTCTGCTTTATTTCACGCTGTTTAGCAGCCTTCGCCTCCTTAGCGGCTTTTATCTTTGCTTCCACGTCGCCCTGAAGCTCTTCGGGAATGTAGGGCTTCACCTCGTAGTACTTGCCGTTGCGCTTGGCTTCCTTGAGTTTCATCTTGTCGCGCTGAGCTTGAGTACGCGATTTCTCAAGGTCGCGATTGAGTGTACGGAGCGTTCTTTCCTCTTCCTTGAGTTGAGTACGCGTGGCTTTCAGTTGCTCCTTCACGTCCGTAATGCGGTCCTTCAGGTACTTCTGAATGGTGTCGGGATTGGTGTAGAGCGCCTGAGCCGAAGCAGAGGAATTGCCCAAGCCGAGCATCAAAGTCTGCAACAGGAAGCAGACAAATATGGACTTCAGAATAGCTTTCATAGTCAATATTCAATTTTCAATATACATTATTCAATAAGATATCGGGCACAAATTTAGTGATTTCTTGCCACACGGCAAAGCTTTCAGCGATTTTTCTGGAATAAGACGTAAAAAAACGCCGCACGCGGGGATTGCAATCGCCGCACGCGGAAATGGTCAACGCCGCACGCGGGGATGAAAACGCCGCCTGCGGGGACGAAAAACTCACCACGTTAAGTTAATCAACTCACCACGTTAAGTTAATCAACTCACCACGTTAAGTTAATCAACTAACCACGTTAAATTAATCAACTCACCACGCTTAGTTGGACAAAGTCCCTGCCATTAAATGCTGATGACAAGTCCCTCGTTGGCAAGTATGGTGTTGGGGAAGACGCTCTGAGCCTCTGCAAGGAGAGCTGCTTCGTCTTTGATGGAGGCACTGAAGTGACCGATGCAGAGCTGCCCTACCCTTGCATCTCGAGCCAAAGTGGCTGCTTGGAGGGCTGTCGTGTGACAGGTTTGCTCTGCTCTAAGTGCGCGTTCATGGAAGTAAGTGGCTTCGTGATAAAGCAAATCGACGCCATCAATAACACTCTTTAACTCAGGCAAATAGATGGTATCGCTGCAATAAGCAAATGAACGGGAAGGCGTAGCCGGAGTGGTCAGCTTTTCGTGAGGAATAACGGTGCCGTCTTCAGTGGTCCACGAAGCTCCAGCCTTGATGTTGTTGATCTGGCTGACGGGAATATTGTAGGCATCAATCATCTCCCTTCTGATGTGCGGCAAATTGGGTTTCTCCCTGAAAAGAAAGCCGACTGAGGGAATGCGATGCTGGAGGGGAATGCTGTGAACGGTGATGCTTCGGTCTTCGAAGATGAGTTCGTGCTTGCGTACGTCAACAGGATGGAAGAGCACTTTGTACTGAATCTCCGCGTAGTAAGTGCTCATGAGGAACTGAAGCAGCTCGACAACTTGCTGCGGCCCATGAATGTGGAGCTCGGCTGTTCTTCCCAACAAGTCCATCGTGCCTATCAGTCCAGGCAGCCCGAAGACGTGGTCGCCATGATTGTGGCTGATGAAAATGTGCCCGATGTTCATCATCGAGAGCCCCATCCGCTGCATCTGAGCCTGTGCGCCTTCGCCACAATCAATCATGAAGAATTTGCCCCTCACATTCAGTATCTGCGAGGTTGGCTGGTGACGCGTGGTGGGCTTTGCAGAGCCGCAACCCAATATGTTTAATTCAAAAATCAAAATAAATTTGTATTAGAAGTTAATTCGCTATGCTCATGGAAGAAAGAAAAAGCCCCCACCCCTTTATTGGGGTCGGGGCTGTCATTGCTTATTGGAATGTTGTTTATTCCTCTGCTTTTGGCTCAGCTGCAGGAGCTTCTGCCTCTGCAACGGGTTCAGCCTTGGGCTCTTCAGCTACGGGCTCAGCTGCAGGCTCTTCTGCCTTTGCTTCAGCCTTCTTGGTAGCCTTCTTTGCCTTGGGCTTTGCCTCAGCTGTCTCGGCCATCTTAGCCTTGAGCTCTGCCAGAGCGTCGAGGTCGCCAAGCGTTGTGCTGGCTGCCTGGTTCTGAACAACGGGCTCTTCCTTCGGAGCGGCCTTGCGAGTAGCCTTCTTGGCCTCACGAGCCTCGCGAGCTTCTGCACGCTGCACGTCCTCGAAGATGCGGCTGTGAGAGAGGATGATGCGCTTGCTGTCCTTGTTGAACTCAATCACCTTGAACTGCAGCTTCTCGCCCTTCTGAGCCTGAGTGCCGTCTTCCTTAACGAGGTGCTTGGGAGTAGCGAAGCCTTCCACGCCATACTCGAGCTGGATGACTGCGCCCTTGTCGAGCATCTCGACGATAGTGCCTTCGTGAATGCTGTCAACGGTGAAGACAGTCTCGAATACATCCCAAGGATTCTCCTCAAGCTGCTTGTGACCGAGAGAGAGACGGCGGTTGGCCTTGTCAATCTCGAGAACGCAAACCTCGATCTCAGCACCAATCTGCGTGAACTCGCTGGGGTGCTTGATCTTCTTGGTCCAACTGAGGTCGCTGATGTGAATGAGGCCGTCAACGCCTTCTTCAATCTCAACGAAGATACCGAAGTTGGTGAAGTTGCGAACCTTAGCAGTGTGCTTGCTGCCAACGGGATACTTCTCTTCGATGTTCTCCCAGGGATCGTCCTTGAGCTGCTTGATGCCGAGAGACATCTTGCGCTCTTCGCGGTCGAGGGTGAGGATGACTGCTTCAACCTCGTCGCCCACCTTCATGAAGTCCTGAGCGCTGCGAAGGTGCTGGCTCCAAGACATTTCGCTGACGTGGATGAGACCTTCTACGCCAGGAGCAATCTCGATGAATGCACCGTAGTCGGCCATAACGACAACCTTGCCCTTCACGTGGTCGCCCACCTTGAGGTTGGGATCAAGAGCATCCCAAGGATGAGGAGTGAGCTGCTTCAGGCCGAGAGCAATGCGCTTCTTCTCGTCGTCGAAGTCGAGAATAACGACGTTGATCTTCTGGTCGAGCTCGACAATCTCCTTCGGATCGCTTACGCGGCCCCAGCTGAGGTCTGTGATGTGGATGAGACCGTCCACGCCACCAAGGTCGATGAAGACACCGTAGTTGGTGATGTTCTTGACGACACCCTCCAGCACTTGACCCTTCTCGAGCTTGCCGATGATTTCCTTCTTCTGTGCCTCGAGCTCTGCTTCGATGAGAGCCTTGTGGCTGACAACGACGTTGCGGTAGTCCTGATTGATCTTGACAACCTTGAACTCCATCGTCTTACCTACGAAGATATCGTAATCGCGGATGGGCTTCACGTCAATCTGGCTGCCGGGCAGGAATGCCTCGATGCCAAAGACGTCGACGATCATACCGCCCTTAGTGCGGCACTTCACGTAGCCCTTGATGATTTCCTGATTGTTGAGTGCTTCGTTGACACGGTCCCAAGAGCGAGATGCGCGAGCCTTCTTGTGAGAGAGGATGAGCTGGCCCTTCTTGTCTTCTTGGTTCTCGATGTAAACCTCAACGGTGTCGCCCACCTTGAGGTCGGGATTGTAGCGGAATTCGCTCATAGGTATGATACCATCGCTCTTGAAGCCGATGTTAACCACCACCTCGCGCTTGTTCATCGAGATGACGGTACCGTCAACTACATCGTGGTCACTTACCTTGTTCAGAGAACCCTCATAGGCCTCTGTTTGAGCCTCGCGGCTCACACCTGCGTTGCTGTCGCCCTGTTCGAATGCTTCCCAATCGAAATCTGGGAGAGGAGCAACATTTTTCAAATCTGCCATACAGATTAATTAAAAGTTAGTAATTAAAGTTAATTATCGCTTGTGCAAAATCAATTTTTGCGCGGCAAAGGTACAACAATTTTCCGAAACTGCCAAACAAAGGAGCAGAAAAAATGTTCCACGCTCCATTGAATCATTTCCAACTTAGGGTGTGAAACACCGATGAAATGGGCTTTTCCTTGAATTTTGCCTTGGTTCTGTGCTACAGTGCTACAGTTGCTACAGTTGAAAATATAGCTAACAAAAAGTCAAAATGAAATTTTATATTATATATATATATAATATAAAGTAAAATTGAAGATGTGTATAACCATAAAATGAACTGTAGCAACTGTAGCACTGTAGCACCACAGACATGCCGTGAATAAGTTTGAAAAAAGTTGCCCCAAAATTCGTAAACCGCAACAAGTATGTCGTACCTTTGCATTGTGAATGAAAACACACCATGCTGAGAAGTTAAACACGACACGCTGCGGTGGCCAACGCAGCACGTTAAGTTGCTCAACTTAGCACGTTAAGTTTGCTTACTCACCACAATATATGAAATAGGGACACGCGGCGGCGCATCCTTATCCCAAACGAAAAGATTTGACTTACTGAAATTCGCTCGTCACACAGCCAGTTACGACAGGCCGTCGATTTCACCTTCCGGAGTGAGGTCGATTCGCTCTGCCTGAGGGCTCTTGGGCAAGCCCGGCATTCGCATGATGTCGCCTGCAATAAGGACTATCATCTCCGCTCCGCAGTTGATGACGATGTCGCGGATGTTGATCTTGAAACCCGTCGGCACTCCATAAGCCTTCGCGTCAGCCGAGAACGAGAACTGCGTCTTGGCGATGCAGATGGGATAATGACTAATGCCCATCTCGTTGACTTTGTCTATCATCTTACGAGCTGCAGGACTGAAGACGACACCATCTGCACCGTAAATCTTCGTGGCAACAGCCTCAGCCTTCTCTTCTATGGAAGCCTCATCGGGGTAGCAATATTGCAAGGGCTTGCTTGGTTTGTGCTCGATGGTATCAACCACGAGTCGGGCCAACTCCTCAGCTCCCTTGCCACCTTCGCTGAAGGCATTGTTTACGGCAAAGCCCACGCCCAACACTTTGCAATGAAGGCGACAAAGCTCTATCTCGTCGTCGGTATCGAAGTCGAAACGGTTGAAGCAAACCACCACACTCTGCCCGAAGCGTTTCAGGTTGGCAATGTGCTTGTCGAGATTCTTCAAGCCCTCGCGAAGCCCGTCCTGATTGGGCGCCTTGATGTTGGCTTCAGGCACGCCACCATGCAACTTGAGGCCTTGCGTGGAAGCGACAAGGACGGTCAAAGCCGGCTGAAGTTCGTTCTTTCGGCACTTGATGTC
>Ga0256407_10009263_pt1 | contig 14139 bp, 6 predicted proteins | sample RumenRJG_04DNA_FD_193489 | JGI IMG/M metagenome (GOLD analysis project Ga0256407, IMG submission 193489) | Bovine rumen microbial communities from Lethbridge, Alberta, Canada - RJG_04 | ecosystem: Host-associated > Mammals > Digestive system > Stomach > Rumen | place: Canada: Alberta | collected... | reverse complement strand
AGAACAGAGAATTAATGTGCATTCCGGGTGCAATCAATAACCCTTGTACCGAAGGAATTTATCAATTATTGAAAAACGGTGCAGGAATTGTTACTTGCGGTAATGACATTCTTAATTATATGAATTGGCAAATTAAAAAAAGCCCTAATATAATTGGTAAAGCAGATATTTTCAGTAATTTGTCAGAAGAAGAAAAATCAATTGCCGAAATTTTAGGTAAGGACGCATTGACAATTGATGAACTTTCATATAAAACAAATCTAAGCATAGAAAAATTAATGCTTATATTAACCAATCTTGAACTTCAAGATATTATTACCCAGATAGAAGGCGAAAAATACAGTTTATTGTGATAAATTATGCAAGAAAAAAAAGAGAAGAAAACAAAGAAAAATACTGATAAATCATTAGTTATAGTTGAGTCTCCCGCAAAAACAAAAACTATTAAAAAAATTCTAGGAGATGAATATAACATAGAAGCGAGTTACGGTCATATAAGAGATTTCCCGCCAAAAGTTTTAGGCTTTGACGTTACAGACAATTTTAAGCCGAGTTTTGAAGTTATACCCGAAAAAAAAGCGGTAGTTAAAAAACTGAACGAACTTGCAAAAAGTGCCGATAAAGTTTATCTTGCATCAGATCCTGACCGTGAGGGAGAGGCAATCGCCTGGCATGTTCGAGAAGTTCTTGATGTTCCCGACAGTAAGATTTTTAGAATTGAATTTAATGAAATTACGCCAAAAGCAATAAAAAACGCAGTATCAAATTACAGAGCAATTGATATTCCAAAGGTTCACGCACAACAAACACGCCAAATATTAGACAGACTTGTAGGCTACAAAATCAGTCCTGTCCTCTGGGAAAAACTCAGAAATAACCACCTTTCTGCAGGAAGAGTTCAAAGTGTCGCACTCAGAATGATTTGCGAGCGTGAAGAATTAATTGATGCTTTTAAACCGGAAGAATTTTGGACAATATCAGCAGATTTTGAACAGGACGGAAAAAAATATACTGCCGAATTATCTAAAATTAACAGTAAAAAGCCTGATATCAAATCAGAAAAAGATGCCAATGACATAGTTGAAAAAATTAAAAATCCTAAAATAAAATATGTTGTTGATAAAATAACAACAAAAGACACCACGAAAAAGCCATCTCCACCATTTATTACATCAACTCTTCAAAGAGAAGCGAGTAATAAACTTTCATACGGCGTATCAAAGACAATGCAGATTGCGCAAAAATTGTATGAAGGAATTGATATAGGTCAAGAAGGTCCTGTCGGTTTAATTACATATATGAGAACAGATTCCGTAAGAATTTCGGATGATGCTCAAGTAGATGCAAAAAATTATATATTAGAACAATTTGGCGAAAAATATTATCCGCAAAAGCCAAACGTATATTCAAAATCAGGCAAAAATCAGCAAGTTCAGGACGCCCACGAGGCAATAAGACCGACATATATTAATAAAACGCCTCAAAGTTTAAAACAATATCTCACCGCTGAACAATATAAACTCTATAAACTTATATGGGAACGTTTTACTGCATCTCAATGTGCTGACGCATTAATTCAAAATACTTCAGTTGAAATTAACGGTGATGATTTAACGTTCAGAGTCGGAGCATCAAAAGTCCTTTTTGACGGATTTATGAAAGTTTATACGGATTCTGAGGATACACAAGAATATTCTAATATTCCCGAATTTAAAAAGAATGATATTCAAATTTTAAAATCAGTCAATCCTAAGCAACACTTTACACAACCTCCGTCAAGATTCAGCGAAGCCTCTCTGGTTAAGGCGCTTGAAGAATACGGAATCGGAAGACCGAGTACTTATGCGCCAATTATTTCAAAAATTCAAACAAAAGGCTATGTTGAGAAGAAGGATAAAGCACTATGTCCTACTATTCTTGGTAAAACTGTTTCTACACAATTAACACAACATTTTTCAAAAATTGTTGATTACGAGTTTACTGCAGGAATGGAAGCAAAACTTGATGATATTGCAGAAGAAAAACTCGTATGGAATGAAGTTTTAAAAGAATTTTACGAACCTTTTGTACAAAACGTCAATGAAGCAAGACAAAATATGCAAAGAATCGTTATTGATTCAGGCAAAAAATGTCCTAATTGCGGAAAACCTTTGGTTGTAAGAACAAGCAGATGGGGAACTCAATTTTTGGGTTGCTCGGGATATCCGGAATGCAAAACGATGTTACCGCTTAATGCCGATACTACTGAAGTTCAACAAGAAAAAACAACAACCGAAAAATGTGAAAAATGCGGTTCTGAAATGATTAGCAAAAACGGTCCTTACGGTCCATATCTGGAGTGTACATCCTGCAAAAACAGAGTCAGCATTAAAAAGACTATCGGTGTAAAATGTCCGAAATGCGGTGGGGATATTGTTCTTAAAAAATCAAAACGAGGAAGAGCATTTTACGGTTGCAGCAAATATCCCAACTGTGATTTTGTATCTTGGAACGAACCGGTTGACGAAAAATGTCCCGAATGCGGAAGTATACTTGTTAAAAAAGTAACAAAAAAATCAGAAAAACTTGTTTGCAGCAATACAGAATGCAAGTTTTCAAAAGAGGTAATAAAAAATGATTAAAACTGCACTAATTGGGCATCCGGTATCGCATTCTCTTTCAGGTGTTATTCATAACGCCGCATTTAAATCATTGGGAATAGACGGTAAATATGATGTTATTGATGTTCCGACAAGCAAATTATCCTCATTTATCGAAAAATTGAAAAACGAAAACTATGCTGGCTTTAATATAACAATTCCGTACAAAGTAGATGTTAAATCATATCTTAGTATGTCAGACATGTTTGCAGAATATGCGGGTTGCACAAACTGTGTAAAAATCAAACCTAACGGAGTTTTATACGGCTATAATACCGATGTTTATGGCTTTTCTCATGCAATTCCCGAGCAAATAAGAAATAATCTCAAAGGTAAAAAAGCACTTGTTTTAGGTAACGGGGGTGCCGCAAGGGCAGTTGCTGTAGGTCTCGGAATGCTTGAAATTTCACAAATAGACTTCAGAGTGCGTGATTTTGACAAAGCAAAACCCCTTTATGATTCTGTGAGCAAGATTTTTCCGAATACAAAATTTAATTTAATCAAGATTATAGAAAATATTTCACAGTATTCAATGATTATTAATACAACACCTTTAGGCACGACCGGAGAGAATGAAAGTAAAATACCTCTTGCGTCATCTTTTCTTGAACAGGCTGATAAATCTGTTTTAGTTTATGATTTAGTCTATAATCCCGTTGAAACAGTATTAATCAAGACCGCAAAATCCTTCGGACTCCAAACAGTCGGCGGATTGGATATGTTAATCGGTCAAGCGGTAAAAGGTTTTAAAATATTTACGGGGAAAGATGCCGATTTTGAACTAATGAAAAAGGCTGCATTAAAATTTCTATAAATCATTCAACTATTATACTTTCGGGTAATTAATTTTTTGAGATATTGGTTAAAATATATCAAGAAGTTAATTAAGGAGATAATTATGTTGAAATTTTTAAAATATATGGCACTTATGCTTGTGATAATAGGTGCTTTTAATTGGGGGCTCATCGGGGCATTCAAATTTGACTTGGTAGCATTTTTATTCGGAGATATGAGCATTGTATCCAGAATAATCTACACTTTGGTAGGTATTTCAGCAATATTTGCCTCATTTTACACTTGTATGGCAGACGAATGTTGCAAGTAATTCATAAAAAATTAATTATAATTTAAAAAAGGGCAAAAAACACATTTAATAAATATTTCTTATATATTGATGTAGTAAGATTTGTTTACGAAATTAAAAAATTTTATATATTTTTAATATATCATGATATCCTATTAATATATATTATTGAGAATAGGATATGTGTATGAAAATAGATTGGAAATCAAAACAAACCAGAATTGTCGCAATAATTATTGCAATAATTATTATACCGATTTTTTATAATCAAATTTCAGCGACAGTAGTTGGATTATATTCGGCTTATATGATGAAACAGCCAAAAAATGTTAAAACTGCGCACCCGATTGAAAAAGAAATCTTACCGACTTATTCGACAACAGGAAGAATTGAGGCCAATTTGTCCGTTGATATCGTTGCCAGAGTCAGCGGCTGGCTTCAAGAGAGATACTTTGAAGAAGGTGACGTCGTAAAAAAAGGTCAAAAATTGTATTTAATCGAGCCTGATGAATACATTTTGGCAGCAAAAAATGCAAGAGCATCAGTAAGTGAAAATACTGCAGTCTTCAAAAATTCACAAATTGAATTAAATCGTGCAACACAACTTTTAAAAGAAGATTTAGTCAGCAGAGAATACTATGATAATGCTTTGACAGACAGAAACAAATATAGAGCACAACTAGACGGTTCGATAGCCGAACTTCAAAAAGCAAATCTTAATTTAAGTTATACAAACATTACATCGCCAATGGACGGCAGAATAGGTAAAACAATATATTCTGTAGGTAATTACGTAACACCTTCAAGCGGTGCCATCGCTCAAATTTATTCAACATCTCCGATAAAAGTTACATTTCCTATAAAAAGCGGTGACTTTGTAGAATTAAAAAAATTCTATATTGAAAAAGAAAAAGAGAAAAAGAAAGTAAAAGGATTAGTTGAAAGTAAAAACCCCAGTGAAAGCCCCGTATCAATAATATTAGGACTTTCTGACGGTTCTACCTATGAAAAAGAAGGTATAATCGAGTTTGTTGATAACAAAATTGATGAAAGTACGGGAACAGTTACATTGAGAGCAGTTTTTGATAACCCTCACGAACTTTTAGTCCCCGGTGATTACGTAAATGTAACTATCAGAGTAAACATACCTACAAAAGTAATGTTAATTCCTCAATCAGCAACAAAAACTGATGTTGGAACAGGATACTATGTTTGGGTTGTTAAAGACGGAAAAGCCGTTAAAAAAGACATAGTTGTAAATGAAAGCATTGATAACAACTGGGTTGTTGAAAGCGGTTTGGATATTAATGACGAAGTTATAATGGAAGGTATTCAGGAAATATACAAATCAGGTCAGGAAGTCAAAACGACACCTTACGATATGAACAGTACAAAAGAAGAAAAATCCGAAAGTAAGGCAGAATAATGGCAATAAATAAAGAAGATTTGTATTTTTTCATTCAAAAGCCTCGTTTTGCGGTTGTAATTTCATTATTTATAGTTATCGTAGGTGTAATTTCTCTATTAGGATTACAACAGGAAAAGTATCCTAATATTACCCCTCCTAACGTTACAGTTTCCGCATCTTATCCGGGGGCAAGTGCTGCAGTTATTGAATCTTCTGTTGCATCTCTTATTGAATCTCAATTAAACGGTGTTCAGGATATGATTTACATGTCCTCAACCTGTTATGATTCATCATATTCTCTAGATATTTATTTCAAGACGGGAACAAACAATGACGTAAATTTGATGAATGTTCAAAATAAAATTCAGCAGGTACAGGCACTTTTACCGTCTGATGTTACTCAACAGGGTGTTACTGCGAAAAACAGTGTCGGCGGTGTCGGTGCTATCATTTTGAACCTTGCTTCAAATGACGGTTCTTGGAATCAGTTGGATTTAACAAACTATGCAAGTATATACGTTAAAGATGCTATCAAAAGAATTAACGGTGTCGGTGACGTAAACATATTCGGTGCTGATGATTACAGTATGAGAATTTGGATTGACCCTGCAAAGTTAGCCCATTATAAAGTTTCAATTTCAGAAGTCAAAAATGCAATAAGTTACCAAAATACTCAATTTTCAACAGGTGCATTAGGTGATTTGCCGACTAATATTAAACCGAGTTTGAAATTAACCCTCTTAACAAGCGGAAGATTAAAAACGCCGCAGGAATTTGAAAAAATAATAATTCGTTCAAATTCAGACGGTTCTAATGTTCGTCTGAGAGATGTCGCAAGGGTTGAATTAGGCGCTAAGACATATACAAGTTTTGGTATGGTTGACGCACAACCTGCTGCATTGATTCAGGTTATGCCTCTACCCGGTGCAAATACTGTTGATATCGTAAAAAATGTTCATAAAGAAATCAAAAAATTATCAAAAACGTTGCCTGATACATTGGAAATTAACACAATGCTCGATAGTGCCGTTTTCATCAATGAATCAATGGAAGAAGTTGAATTTACCATAGTATTGACTTCAATCATTGTAATTTTGATTATCTTTCTTTTCTTAGGTGATTATAAAGCGACTTTAATACCGTGCGTCACAATTCCGGTATCACTTATCGGTACATTTACGGCGTTGCAAATTCTCGGTATGTCGCTGAATTTATTAACATTGTTTGCACTTGTTTTGGCAGTTGGTGTAGTTGTTGACGATGCTATTGTCGTAATTGAAAACGTAAAACGCCATATTGAAAACGGTAAAGGGGCAATTGAAGCAACTCAGATTTCTATGAAAGAAGTAGGTGGTTCGCTTGTTGCAATGGCATCAGTTTTGATGGCAGTATTTGTTCCGATGTGTTTTATGTCAGGCTTATCGGGCACAATGTATAAACAATTTGCGGTATGTATTTCAGTTTCAATTGCTTTATCTGCAATATGTGCATTATCGCTTTCTCCTGCAATGTGTTCAATTTTGTTAAAAGAAAAAAAGAATAAAAAACCGTTAAGTGCATCATTAGAAAAAATTAAAAGTTATATTGATAAATTCTTAAATATATTTAATAAATATTTTGACATTATAATGAATTACTATCTTGATATGGTCAAAAAATTTGTCTTTAATAAAAAATTGACAATTATTGTTTATATTTCGATAGTATTGTTAATGCTCGGGCTCTTCAAAATTATACCGACAGGATTTATTCCTGATGAAGACCAAGGCACATTAATTTCATCAATAACTTTGCCCGACGGTGCATCTTTGAGCAGAACAAAAGATGTTTGTATTAAATTAATCAAAGCCATTGAAAATATTGATGGCATTGATAAGACAAGAATAATTGCATTCGGTGGTAACGGACCATCAAACGAGGCAAACCTTGTAATTAATTTAAAGGAATGGGGAGAAAGAAAAGTAAATCCGTTTAGTTGGATTGTCAGAAAGATTCAGGGCCGTCCTACTGATTTATCTCATAACGGAATTTTGAATGAAATTTATAAAAAATCATCACAAATCACAGAGGCTTCAATAGCAACATTTTCTCCTCCGGCTATTGATGGTTTAGGTATGATGGGCGGTTTTGAATTTCAAATGTTATCATTGAATGATGCAGATCTTCAGGATATTTCGAGAGTTGCAAATGATTTCATATTAAAAGCCAATCAGGATAAAAATCTTAGTAGTGTATTCACACAGTTTCAAGCAAATGTACCTCAATACATTCTTAATATTGATTATGAAAAAGTATTGGCTCAAAGTATTGATATATCAGAACTTCAAGATACACTTTCTTCGACTCTTTCATACTCCTACATAAATGACTTTAATAAATTAGGCAGAGTATTTAAAGTCTTTATGCAGGCAGAAGGTGATTACAGAAATAAAATAGAAGACTTACAAAAAATATTTGTAATAAATAAAAACGGACAACCGGTTCCGATTATGACGGTAATTAATGCAAAACAAACAACAGGTGCTGTTTCAATAACCAGATTTAACCAATTCCGCTCTGTTAAAATTCAAGGTATGCAATCGAGCGGAAAATCTTCGGGTGATGCGATGAATGCTATGGAAAAACTTGCTACAAAAGAATTATCAAAAGATTACTCTTATGCATGGTCTGGTACGTCATATCAGGAAAAAGAATCGGCCGGACAAACAGGTTTAGTAGTGGGCCTGGCATTGTTATTTGTTTATTTGTTCCTTGTTGCATTGTATGAAAGTTGGACGATACCTGTTGCGGTTCTTTTGATATCTCCGGTTGCACTTGTCGGTGCTTTGGTATTCCAACTTATGATGGGGCAATCTTTAGATTTGTATTCACAGGTTGGGTTAATTACCATAATTGGTTTGGCAGCAAAACAATCTATTCTGATTGTTGAATTTGCAAAAGATGAACACGAAAAGAACGGTTTAACAATACAGGAAGCAGCTGTACAAGCGGCAAGTTTGCGTTTCAGAGCAATTATGATGACGGAAGCGGCATTTGTATTGGGTATTTTACCATTATTATTTGCATCAGGAGCAGGTGCAAACAGCAGAATTTCGGTAGGTTCTACGGTTATTGGCGGTATGTTTGTTGCTGCTACACTAGGAACAGTTCTTACCCCTGCGTTTTATGTAATAATTCAAGACTTTGTTGATAAACACTTTAACAGTAAACATGAGAATGATGATGATGAAAATATACAATAATATCTTAATAGCGTTGATAATTACGGCTTTGTCGGTAAATAGTTCTATGGCAATAGGTTTCGGCAAAAATCCCGACAAAGCAAAAAAAGTTGAGAAAGTTAAGAAAGTCAAAAACAATAAAATTGATGAATATGAAAGAGCTCCGTTAACAAACGATGTCCATTCGGTACTTTCTTTGCAGGATTGTGTAGATATTGCGGTTAAATATAACCACTCCATAAGATATGCTATATATAACGAAGAAGTTTATAAATCAAAAATCGGTCAGGCATGGGCAAATTATTTCCCTGAATTAACTGCAGGAGCGACTTTTTCAAGAACAAGTAATCATTACACAGGTTCAATGTCTTATGCAAGCATGCATTATAACTTAGGATACGTTCCGACAATTTCGGCTAATATGCTGCTTTTTGATTTCGGGAAAACAAAAGCAACTGCTGATAGTGCAAAAAGAATGTATGAAGCTTCAAAAGAGGATACAAAAGAAAGTATCAATGAAATAATTTATGACATAAAATCGACTTATTTTAACATTCTTTTTGCTCAAGCACAGGTTAAAGTGTATGAAGACACAGTTAAAGACTATGAATTGCAACTTGAAAGAGCATGGGGTTTCTACAGATTAGGAAAAAAACCGAAACTTGATGTTGTAACGGCAGAATATAATCTTGGAAAAGCAAAACTTAATCTCATAGAAGCAAGGAATGTTCTTGAAGTTGCAAAAATTCAACTTTCAAAAATAATGGGTGTTCCTGAATACGTAAATTACGAACTGTCTGATGAACTTTCAATTAATAAATATAATGAAACAGTTGAAAATGTTATAAAGACTGCAATGGAAGTTCGTCCTGAATTAATTTCTGCTCAAAAAAATCTTGAATCTGCAAAAATGGATTTAAGAGCTGCAAGAAGAGAGTATGCTCCAAATATTGGAATTTCAGGAAGTTATGGAAACGGACTCGGTAATAAATTTGATGTAAAATCCGCACAATTTGAAGTTGGTCTTGAATACAGCAATTTCAATCTTCTTAGTGTTAAAAAACAAGCAGACGAAGCAAAAGCAAAATACAAACGTGCGCTTGCACAATACAATGATACCAAAGATAGTGTTTATTATAATGTTAAAAAGACTTATCTTGAATTGGTTACTGCAAAAGAAGCGATTATCATAGCAAAACTTGCACTTGATGAAGCAAAAGAACAATACAGACAAGTTTCAGGCAGATATAAAGCAGGTGTGGGCGACGCAATTGAGTTAAAAGACGGTGAAAATACCTATCTAAATGCGCGTCTTGATTTCTATAATTCAGTTTTAAATTACAACGTTACCGCTGCAGAATTAGAAAAAGAAATGGGTGTTCCTATGATTTTTTCTGACGAAAAAATATTGGAATTGACAAAAGAAGAATTATAAAACTAACGCAATCTTTTTCCCATTTCCTATATATAACAAATTTTTATTTTTATTGACAAAGAACCATTTTTACATTTTCCTGATTAGTTGTTAATTACAAAAAAACGCAATTTTTAGCAAAATTAGCATTACAAATAGGTAGAGAATTTGCAATAAATTAATTATTTAAATCTATTGAAAATTTGATTTATTATATTCAAAATGAGTTACACGGAATCTTTTACTATCTTTCATAACTGTTTGGTTATTTTTTACTTTTGGTCTTATTTGCTTTTTGTCTTTATTTTTTATGAAATCATCTTTTCCTATTGTCCATCTGAATCCTGCTTGGAGAACTATACCGTCTCTGCCTCCATTTCTAACCATTGCTTCAAGAAATGCCGTAAATTTATCTTTCCAAGATTTTTGGATACCCGCACCATACTGAACATAAGTTTTTTCAGAAAGCCTTGGAAGAGTTATATCATTTGCTTTTACTTGATTGTTTCCTGGGAAGAAATTCATAACAACATCGAAACTCAAATATGGCTGCCAACCGTTCTTTGTATTTCCTATCAATTTAAATCCCGGTGCTATCTGTATTCCGTTTAACGGATCGTGTTTCATTCTTACACCGGCTGAATTTGTATAATCGAATGTATTAATAAAAGTATATCCTACAAATATTGACGGTTGGAAAATTATTCTTCCATCTTTAAATTCGAAATTATAACCTGTTTTGTTAGCTACACCTGCCGATAATAATGTAATAGAATCTCTGCCGTACATTGTGCTTGCCTCACCAAGACTTGCTCCTGAAGATAATGTAAGTGCAGTGAAAAAGTTTCCTTTATAAAAGCTTCCTGATACCCCGAGCAATCCGCCGTTTTGTGTAAGAGATATACCGTTATATCTTGATGAATTTCCGTTATATCCTAAAAATGCTGATACAACGCCTTTAAAGCCTTTCTTTAAGTTAAACATATCGGTATCACCGCCGCAAATGGTACCATAAGCGATATTATTAACATCTACACCCCCATCAAGATGGACTGTTTCAAATGTTGTATACGGTTGAGTCCACATTGATTTTTTATTTTCAGGCATAAAGTCATTAAATTGGACTACACCTTCTAATGCAGCGTATTTGTTTGCATTTTCTGCCAAAACTCTGTCCTTACGAGAATATTGCATATATCTGTTTACATGGTAGAAGCCTTGTTGTAATGCTTGCATTTGATTTTGATAACCGGCAACAACTGAAGCAACATTTGAAGTCATAATTGCAGGGTTGAAATCACTAATAGTATCACCGGCAGGCTCATAAGTAATGTAACCGTCAGATACACGACCTTTTAAATTTCTTATTGGAGTTTGTATTACGGGTAAATCAAAATCATCAGAAGTTACATTATTCTGTCCGAGTGATGTTAAATCACCTAAGTTAATCTTAATATATTCTTTTGTTGTTATTCCGCTAACATTAAGTGCGCTGATATTAAATGAACCGCCGTTATTCACTATTGAGTTTGCTATAAATTTATCTGATGATTCATTGTTAAGGTTGAAGTCAATCATCAAGTCGGTTGTTCCGTTAATTTTTACATTACCGAGATGATAAGTAGTATTTATTCCGTCCATTGCATTAATGGTACCACCGTTTGCCTCAAATGCTGAAACAGACTTATTCGCACCGAATATTAATCCACCGTTATATAACGCTAAAGTGTTATTTCCAATGGTATGATTTAAAATTGTTGTACTGTCATCAAGTGCATATAATTCAATTCTTCCAGAACCTGCTATATCTTTGACTGTAGACGATGAATCTGTATATTTTATTGTACCGTCGTTATTAATGTTATTACCATTCAAACCTGATATTTTAGTTATAACTGTACCAGAAGCATTGTTGTTAATGTCTCCCGAAATAGTTCCGTTATTTACAATATTTCCATAATTATCTGTTGCTGTTGAAATGTTTGAATTGTTAGTAATGCTGCCTGTTGTATTATTAGTAATATCTCCTGTAATAGTTGAATTGTTTGTCAAAGTTCCGTTATTTACAAATGAAGAAGCAATATTTGAACTGTTTATTAATGTTCCTGTATTAGTAACATTATTTACTGCAGTTATTGTGGCATTATTTGTTAAAGTACCCGAGTTAGTAACATCAGTTTGATTTATATCAGCATTGTTTGTAACAGTACCAACAAAATTTGTAATTCCATCGCCCGTGATAATATTAGCATTTGTTCCGCCGTTTAAGTTGAGCGTACCCGTATTTGTAACACCATTTGTTGCAGATAAGTTGCTTGCACTTGATGATAAAGTATCATTGTTGGTAATAATACCTGTTGTTGTTATTGAACCTGAAGTATTATCAACAGTAACTGCTCCTGAATTATTAGTGAAGGTCGCTTGAGATATATCACCATTTATATTGAATACATCAGCGGTATTAACAGTCGAGCCTGTTCCTGTAACAGAACCTGTTAAATTTGTATTTGAATTTATATTTAATGCACCGGAATTTGTTATAGCAGCGGATAATGTAGTCGTTCCTGTAGCATTAACATTAATTTCCGCTCCTGAAACATCATTCTTTAATGCACCTCCAACAATCATACCGTTTCCGTTAAGATTTAATATGCCGCCTGAAACAGTATTTTCTATTGTTCCGGAATTTGTTAATGAAGAATTAACAGTTATTGTACCTGTATTAGAGAGGGTTTTATCTACATTAACTGTCAAATTATTTTGTGATAATATACCGGAATTTGTGAAGTCGTCAGTAATAAATATTGAGCCTGTACCTGTAATCGAACCTGAATTTGTTCCACCGTTAACAGTAATAGTAGCAAGGTTCGAAATAGTTCCTGCATTTAATAATGCTGCATTTAAAGTTGCAGGAGCAATTAATGTTAACGAATTATTTTCACCTTCATTTCCTGTAATCATAACAGTAGCTTGAGTAATTGACGAATTGATTGTTACGTTTGCACTATGAATTCCTTCTTCATCAGAATATGATGTAACAGTCGTAATTCCTGTTCCGGTAGAACTTGTTATCGTATTAAATTCATCAGTTCCAAATAAAACTAAAGTGCCGTTATTATCAATATCAACCGTATTATCAGTAAATTGTGTGTCAGTAATATTAACCGTACCGTTATTTGTTATAGCAGTGGAAAATCCTTTGAATTGATTAATATTACTCAAGTTTAAAGTTTGAGTATCAGAGAGAGTAATACCGCCAGTCGAACCGGAACCAATAATTGACTGTGTTCCGTTTCCTTTGATTGTTAAAGACGAACCTCCGAACGGATGAGTACTGTCAGTTATTCCGGTTCCGCCGTGAATAGCTAATTGAGCAGCAATATCTTCATCATTAGTACCCAAAACATATATTTTTGATTCTGAAAAATCACGAACTGTACTTACCAAATCATCAGTGTAACCTACTTTTATAAATCCACCCGTATTTTCACCTAAAGCATCTAGGACATATGTTAATAAATAGCCATCTTGATTTAAACTTGATATATGAGTTTTTGTAATTGAACCCAAATCAACATTTGCCTTTAAATTATTATCAGCTACTTTTGCATAAGTAGGTGCAGCATCACCTTCTCCGGGAGTTGTTATATTTATGTTGTTTATATAAATTTTTCCTTCACCGCTTACAGTATTCGCAATTAAATTATCAGCAGTTTTGATATGACTTGTGCCAGTAAAATCAAGGTCAATAGACAAACCAATGTCATTTGATAAAGTTACAGTACCCAAATTATATGCTTCTGTTCCTGTTAAATATTGAAGATTTAAGTCTCCGCCATTTCCAATAAATGAATCTAAAGCTTGAATGCCCATATTGGCAGATCCTAAGCTATTAAGACTAAATGTATTTTGTGTAATAGCTTGAGAAATAGTCACATCACCCAAAATATTAACTGAACCGCCTAAACCGGATATAGCACTTTGTGTTGTTCCTGCATTTAAGTTAAGGCTTCCTGTGTTAGTAACACCATTTGTTGCAGATAAATTAGATGCTGAGGTTGTTATTGTTCCGCTGTTTGTGATTGTATCTGTTGCAGAGATTAGAGCATTGTTTGTTAATGTTCCTGCGTTAGATATATCAGTTTGAGTAATAGCGGAACTGTTAATTACTGTTCCTGAGAAGTTTGTAGTACCTGCTCCTGTTATTACGTTAGCGTTTGTTCCTGCATTTAAGTTAAGGGTTCCTGTATTTGTAACACCATTTGTTGCAGAAATATTTGATGCAGACGTTGTTATTGTTCCGCTGTTTGTGATTGTATCGGTTGCTGATATTAATGCATTGTTTGTTAATGTTCCTGCGTTAGTTACGTCTG
>Ga0256407_10009262_pt1 | contig 14140 bp, 8 predicted proteins | sample RumenRJG_04DNA_FD_193489 | JGI IMG/M metagenome (GOLD analysis project Ga0256407, IMG submission 193489) | Bovine rumen microbial communities from Lethbridge, Alberta, Canada - RJG_04 | ecosystem: Host-associated > Mammals > Digestive system > Stomach > Rumen | place: Canada: Alberta | collected... | reverse complement strand
TGATGGTGGGGGCCTTTTTTAATACAATTATGTCGGAGGTGTATTATGAGAAGAAGAATCATATGCTTCGCGTTATCCGCGATGCTTATCCTCACGTTCATACCGCAGATCACCTTCGCGGTAGAGGATGTAATCGACATGGCGGAAAGCGAAGAAATCACTTCAGAGGAACCGGCGGAGGAAACGCCTGAAGTTACTGAAGAACCTTCAGAAGAGGCTACGGATGAATCCTTCGAGTACGAAGTATCCGGTGTCATCACTGGTTTTGTTCCTCTCGAAACAACGGAATACTATTATGAGGGTAACCCCGATGAAGGTGATCTGACAGTATATCTCCCTGAAACCCTTAGTGTATATCTCGACGGAAGCGACCAGCCGAGCAATATTGCCGTGTCCTGGGAAGCCGTTGAGGACTTTGACGATACAGATTTCTATTTCTATTCCCTCAAGCCTGTATGGGGCGAGGGCATAACTCTGTCTTCAAGCCTTAGTGAGGCAGTAGATGTACCATGGATTACTGTTTACAAGCAGGAGCCTGAGAACACTAATGTTGAACCGGTTGTCACAGAGGAAGAAGCGGAACCTATCTACACCGAAGAAGAAGGCAGCATCGATCCTGAAGAAGGTGCGGCTGAAGAGACATCCGATGCTTCGCTTAAAGCCTTTGCGCTTGATAACGCGGGTGAGATCGTCGACAACATTACGGAAGATTCCTACGCTGATACGGCTGCCAATACGGCAACCATCTACAACTATCTGACAGGAACCATGGGTCTCAACAGAGCGGCTGCCTGCGGCGTAATGATTAATATCAACGCCGAGAGCGCAATGAATCCAATCAATCTTCAGAACACATACAACAGCGCCTTCGGCCTGTCCGATTCTGAATACACCAACGCTGTCGACAAAGGCAAGGGCGCTTACAAGACAAAAAGCGGCACGTCAAAGAACTTCAAAACTGACTCAGGCGGATACGGACTCTGCCAGTGGACATCATCCGGCAGAAAGACTAATCTCCTGAACAGAGCGATCAGCTCCGGCACTTCAATCGGAAACATCGGCATGCAGCTTGCTCATCTGAATGCGGAGCTTCAGAGCTACGGCAACGTATATACAACCCTGAAAGGCGTACCTAACAACGCGGCCGGTGCGTATATCGCGGCGGCTGAATTCTGTCTGTCCTTTGAGATTCCGGCTAACACCGTCAACACGGCAGCATCCAGAGGAAGGAACGTCCTGAGCAGTTACTGGAAGACTTACAGCGGTGCTGCAGCCAGCGCTTCGGGTACTTCGTTCATATCTCTCTGCGGATATGCTTATCCTACGAAGCTCAAGACCGGCAAGGGCATGGATGTTACAGGATACGCTGTTTCAAACTACAACATCACTTCCGTAACAGGCACCATCAAAAACAGCAGCGGAAAGGCACTGTACAGCAAAACACTCAAACCGAATACAACGGCTTATAAACTGAGCAACATGGACAACGACATGAAGTTCGGAAAGCTCGGGGCCGGTAACTATACCTACACCATTACCGCGACAGACTCTCTGGGCGGTACTGTAACAGCTTCACACAGCTTCAACGTTGCGTCCGGCAATACGCCTGAAAAGGCTCTCGGATTCGCCACCAAAGGAGCAGGCAGCACTGCTGCAGCGGCTCCCGCAGCGGCTTCTGTCAAGAAGGGTTATCCGGGACCTTTCCCTAAAATCCCTAAGAGAGGACATTTCAAGAAGGGCGATAAGGGAACGCAGGTCAAGAACCTTCAGAAGTTCCTGAAGTGGTATGGATACAGCATCAAAGTTGACGGTAAATGCGGAAAGAACACAATCAAGACTATCAAGAAGTTCCAGAAGGCAATGGGTATGAAAGCCACAGGACGCTTTGGCAAGAAGACACTGGCTAAAGCAAAAGCCGTTGTGAAGTAACCGCTGTATCGGTCAATTAAATAAGCATTGAAGTCCAGCGGGATTTAAGGTATACTTAATCCCGCTGTGATATATTTACAGAGCATGGAAGCGTATCGAAGTGGTCATAACGAGCCGCACTCGAAATGCGGTTGTCCTCTGGGGCACGTGGGTTCGAATCCCACCGCTTCCGCCAAATGAAAAACCCCGCTCATTACGGGGTTTTTCGTTTATCTGTTTTAATCTGTGGCGCCCCCAGTCGGAATCGAACCAACAACGCATCCTTCGGAGGGATGTGTTATATCCATTTAACTATGAGGGCGTGCTGGTTAATTGTAAACGTCATATGCAAAAAAAGCAAATCAAATCTGCAAAATGTGTTATTATCATATTGAACTTATTATTGGGAATGAGGATCACTGATATGACTAGAGGAATTGATTTAATAGTATTCGATCCTGCAGGCAATACGACGATAATGGTGCTCACGCCTGTTCCTAGAAGCGAATACGCGGATATTGCCAAAAAGCTGCTCGAGATAGACTTTGACGAGCACTGCAGCTGGAGAGGAACAGCCTACGGCGAACAGGTGGCATACATCGTGCCTGAAGATGACAGCGGACGGAATGAACCGATCATGGAGATGTGCGGACTTGAATTCTGCGGCAACGCTTCAAGATCATTTGCCTATTACAGGGTACTCTTCCGCGGAGAAGGGGAAGAAACAGCCGACGGAAAGAAGAAGATAGAAGTCAGCGTCAGCGGCTGTCCGCATCCGCTCACAGCTGTTGTCGACGCAGAAGGACGTGATTCAGTAATTCAGATGCCTTTGCCTGTCGACATTAAAATGATAGATACTACACCTGTCGGAATCGAAGGAACATATCCGCTTGTAGTTTTCGATGGCATTTCACACATCATTATCCCGGGCGTAGAACCGGAAGCAGAGACCTTCGACAGAATCAAGGAGTTCATATACAGAGAAGTGGATCCTGAAATGGATGCTTTCGGCGTCATGTTCATCAACGAGGAAAAAGATCTGATGTCCCCTGTGGTTTACGTGAGGGATGTTGATACGACGTATTTCGAAGGCAGCTGCGGATCAGGAACTGCTGCCGCCACTGTCGCAAAGGCAGCGGGAGAGGCCGATGGAACATTTGAATATGTATTCAGACAGCCCGACGGCACTTTGCACGCAACCGTAAAAAAGGAAGACGGACAGGTTACCGAAATCGGCATGGGCGGAATAATTGAAATGACAGATATTCTGCATGTTGAAATATAACTAGGCTAAGAAGAGAGGAAACAGAAAATGGATTTAAGAATCAAAGAACTGGCAGATCTGCTGACGGACTACTCAACCGACATTCAGCCGGGAGACAATGTGCTTATCAGCTACGAAGGCGAAATGACAAAAAACCTTGCGCGTCAGCTTATAAAGAACGTGTATGCAAAGGGCGGACTGCCTCATGTTGAGATAAGAGACTCACAGATAACGCGTGAGATTCTGCTCGGCTGCACCGAGGAGCAGATCAAATTCAAGGACGAGATAGACCTTGCCCAGATGAAGGGAATGCAGGCTTATATAGCAATCAGAGGCGGAAACAACACCTCAGAGATGTCTGATGTGCCATCTGAAAAGATGAACCTCTACAGCAAACTGACGAGGCCGACCCTGGACTACCGCGTAAACGAGACCAAGTGGGTTGTTCTGAGATATCCGAACTACTCCATGGCTCAGCTGGCGAACAGCAGCCTTGAGAAGTTTGAGGACTTCTACTTTGATGTCTGCACTCTTGACTACGGAAAGATGAGCAAGGCAATGGATCCGCTGAAGGAACTGATGGACAGAACCGACAAGGTTCACATCGAAGGTCCCGGAACAGACCTGACGTTCTCAATCAAAGGCATCGGCGCCGTTAAATGTGACGGCCACATGAACATTCCTGACGGCGAGGTTTATACAGCGCCGGTAAGAGAATCCATGAACGGAATAATCTCTTACAACACTCCGTCAGAGGAGCAGGGTTTCACCTATGAGAACATTGTTTTTGAAGTCAAGGACGGCAAGATCGTCAAGGCCACATCAAATGACGACAAGCGCATCAATGAGCTCCTGGACGTTGATGAGGGAGCCAGATACTTCGGCGAGTTCGCTATCGGAGTAAACCCTTACGTGCTCCACCCGATGAAGGACACTCTGTTTGACGAGAAGATCTGCGGATCATTCCATCTGACGCCGGGAATGTGCTACGAGGACGCGCCTAACGGCAACAAGTCGGCAAATCACTGGGATCTAGTGATGATACAGAGACCGGAGTACGGCGGCGGAAAGATCTGGTTCGATGATGTTCTTATCAGGGAAGACGGTATCTTCGTACTTCCTGAACTTGAAGGACTCAATCCTGAGAATCTGAAATAGGAAAATATCATGGCTAATTTTACTGAACGGGCAATAATTGAGACTCTCAATGAGATGCTGAAAGTGCATACCATTGATAAAATCACGGTCAAAGACCTGACGGAGGCCTGCGGCATATCGAGAAATACGTTTTATTATCATTTCCACGACAAATACGATGTCCTCACAAAGTACTTTGTCGAGCAGACCGAAGCGGTTCTGAACGCCCACGACGATGAGGAATCATGGGAAAACAACTTCTTTGATGAGCTGAGATTCTTTTATGAAAACAAGAAGGCCATCAATCACATTTACAAGTCTGTTGACAGAGAGGCTCTGGACAGGTTTGTCGATACGGTCGTGTATGATTTTGTACGTGGAATCGTCGCTGAGGAATCAGGAGAGGATGAATACAGCGAACGGACGCTATCCCTCGCTGCTGAGTTCTACAAGAACGCTCTGCAGGGCGCCGTAATCAGCTGGATAGACAGCGACATGAAGGAGAGTCCAGAGGAACTGGCGCATCTCTTCAACAGTGTATTTGACGGAACGATAAAGGAACTCTTAAACAGCATCGAAAGGGCAATCTGAGTTATTTTGGCAATTTGGACAAATCATGCTGAGTGCACAAAATTTGTGCACTCTGTTTTTATTGTAAGTTTTAACTAACTCATGCATTTGTTAATATTACCATGCAAGGAGGATACTGATGCTCAAGTTCGGAAGAACTGTTGTAAAAAAGAGAATAATCATCCTTATAATCGGATTGATTCTGCTGATTCCATCCGCTATTGGTTTCCTTAAGACAGGCGTCAATTATGACGTCCTTCTTTACTTGCCTGACAGCATGGAAACAGTTCAGGGTCAGGACATACTCCTTGATGAATTCAACAAGGGCGGATTCGCCATGGTAATGTTCAAGGGAATGGACGATAAGGATATGGAAAAGTGCTGTCAGAAGATAGAGAATATCGATCATGTTGACAGCGTAATTGCCTATGACACGCTTCTTGGTCCTCAGGTTCCGGATATCATCTTGCCGAATGAAATCAAGGATGTCTATGAAGAAGGGGACACTCAGCTGGCAGCTGTATTCTTTGACACGCCTACATCGGACGTCGGATCCATTGAAGCTATTCAGGCAATAAGAAAAGAGTGCGGTAAACAGTGCTACGTAAGCGGCATGAGTGCCTTTGTAACAGACCTTAAGGAAGTATCTGAACACGAGGAACCGATTTACGTCGCGATAGCCGTAGTTCTGGCGACGCTGCTCATGGCTCTCCTCATGGACTCCGCCTTTGTTTCCGTAGTCTTTGTACTGGGAATCGGAATGGCGATCATATTCAACATGGGAAGCAATCTGTTTCTAGGTGAGATTTCATATATTACAAAGGCAATAGCGGCGGTTCTTCAGCTGGCTGTAACGATGGACTACTCTATCTTCCTCTGGCACAGCTACGAAGAGCACAGGTTTGAGATGGGCATGAACAGAGAAGAGGCCATGGCAAACGCAATAGCCAAGACTCTCGTCTCGGTAACTGGAAGCTCAATTACTACAATCGCCGGATTCCTGGCACTTTGCTTCATGACATTCACTCTTGGCCTGAATCTGGGCATCGTAATGGCAAAGGGCGTACTGATTGGTGTAATCACAAGCGTAACGATACTGCCGGCGCTCATACTCGGACTTGAGAAACCGATATTCAAGACGAAGCACAAACCGCTGATGATAAATTTCGAAAAGCTGTCGAAAGGCATTGTCAGAAGACCTGCAATCCTTATTATACTGTTTATCGTGCTTCTGCCGCCTGCGCTTTATGGTTATACACATACGGAGACCTATTACAAGCTGGACGAGGGCGTACCGCAGGATCTTCCGTTTGCAGTTTCCAATGAGATGCTGCGGGAGGATTTCGGCATTGCAACGCAGCACATGATTTTGCTGGATTCCAATATACCGCAGAAAGAAGTGCGGGAAATGATGAGCGATTTGGAGAATGTTGACGGCGTTAAAGCCGTTCTCGGCATGCAGAGCGCTCTTGGCCCGAGTGTACCGGAGGAGATTTTACCATCTGCGCTGGAAGGCACTCTGGTGAGCGACAATCATCAACTTCTCCTGGTAACGACGGAATATGAAGTAGCAAGCGATGAGATTTACAATCAGCTCGTACAGATAAACAAGATAATCAAGAGCCATGACAAGGACAGCCTGCTCATCGGAGAGTCGGCGTGTACAAAGGACCTTATCGACGTTACGGACAGAGACTTCAAGATTGTAACTGCCGTTTCCGTCGGAGCGATTTTCCTGATAATACTGCTGGTTCTTCAGTCGCTGTCGCTGCCGTTCATACTGGTAGGATGCATTGAACTGGCCATATTCATCAATCTGGGCATACCTTTCTACACTGGAACGGTAATGTCGTTCATAGATTCGATCTGCATCAGTACCATTCAGCTTGGCGCGACCGTCGACTACGCGATACTGTTCACAAACCGGTATAAACGGGAGCGTAACGCCGGACTTGACGCAAGAAACGCGGTTTCAGTTGCTCATATGAAGACGATGCCGTCAGTATGCGTCAGCGCCATTGGATTCTTCGCGGCGACATTCGGCGTATCAGTATATTCAAACATAGACATTATCAGCTCAATGGTATTTTACATGGCAAGAGGAGCAGCGGTCAGCATGCTGGTCGTAATGTTCATACTGCCGGCCATGATTGTGCTGTTCGATAAGATAATAATAAAAACAAGCAGAGGGTTTGAACAAGTTGAAGGCGCGTATCATTACGGTCGCCTCATCAGGGAAGGAGATACAAATGACCAGTAAACCCATAAGCAGAAAAATAATTTCAATTGTGACAGCTGCGCTCACAATGGTTGTGATGTGCGGGCTTCCTGCCTTTGCATACGCCGCGGACACAGGCGTTTCCAAGGAGGAGACGGTGTATGTCGTGACTAACAGCACTGGTGAGCAGCAGGATGTAATTGTCAGCGACCATCTCGTGAACAAGGGCAAAGTCAAGACGATCTCAGATGAGACGACTCTGTCCGACATCGAGAATGTCAAAGGCGAGGAGACCTTCAAGCAGAACGGTGACGCGCTGACCTGGGATGCGGGCGGAAACAGCATCTACTACCAGGGCAAAACGACTGAAGAAGTTCCTGTCACCATGGACGTGACCTACAGACTTGACGACAAGGTAGTCAGCGGTCCGGAGCTTCAGGGCAAAAGCGGCAAGGTGGAGATCAGAATCCATTATGAGAACACCGCTACCTATGAAGGATCAACAGTACCGTTCATCGTAATGACAGGTCTCGTAGTTACCGACGAGACATTCAAGAACATCAAGGTAAGCAAAGGCAAGGTCATAGATGACGGCGATAAGCTCATGGTAGTCGGAATGGCAGCCCCGGGGCTTGCCCAGACTCTTGACATCGGCGAGACCGACCTTGGAATCGGAAGCACAGTTATCATATCAGGCGATGCAGACAAGTTCGCTGTTGAAGACATGATGACTGTAGTGACAAACGCTTTCTTTGAAGACGTGGATTCCGGCAAGCTGGGTGACCTTGATTATGATGATGAAATCTCACAGCTGAACAAAGGCTCCAAGGCGCTCGTTGACGGAAGCGACAAGCTCTATGAAGGTCTTGACACACTGGCTGAGAACATGCCTACGCTCAAGAGCGGCGTAAAGAAGCTCAAGGACGGTTCGAAGGAACTTGAAAAAGGTACCAAGGGTGCCAGAGACGGCGCAAAAGCACTCAATTCAGGCGTTAACGAGCTGGGAACCAAACTTGCAGAAAAACTACAGGAAATGTTTGCGGGAGTTGGACAAATCAAGGACGGAATGGGAGATGCAGCAGATGCACTCACTGACAAAGGTATTGCGGCAAATGGCGGTGCAAAACAATATATAAGCGGCGCAGAGGATGCTCTTGACTTATCTAAAGAAAACATCACTAACGCTGAAACGGAATTATCAGCCATGTTATTACCGCTGGTTCAGGCCGGAACAATTAGTCAGACTGACTATCAAAGCATAATGACAAAACTAGGTTATGCAAAAGGATACATAGATGGTGGAAAAAAGGCCTTGGGAGTTCCGAATTCGGAGACAATAGCTACTTCTGAAGACGAAAGTACACAAACCGCAATCAACTTTATCAATTCATCTGATGCGGTTATGAAAGGTGTTGTACACACACTGACGGAGCCACACACAGCTCAGGAGACAAAACCTACGCTGTATGATGGCATAACAGCTTTGTCAGATGGAATAAAGGACAGTCTTAAGAGCGACAGTGATTTGAGCAAGGGCATGACTTCACTCAAAAACGGATCGAGCGATCTTGCCAAGGGCGAAGAGCAGCTGGCAGGAGGTGCCAAGCAGCTCGCTGACGGCATGACGGCCCTGAATGATAACGCAGGTAAAATGTCTGATGGCGTATCTAAGCTCGACAACGGCGCGTACAAGCTGCGCAAGGGTATGAAGGAACTCTATGATCAGGGCATCAAGAAGATTGTCGACCTGTACAATGATGATTTGAAGGGAACTCTCGACAATGTAGACGGAATGCTCGACGCAGGCAAAGGCTACAAGACCTTTACGAAACTGCCTTCGAGCATGGACGGAAACGTCAAGTTCATCTACAAGACAGACATGACAGAATAATCTTTACATCAGATTACAGAATCCCGCAGTTTTTGAGCAAAAAAGTTGTAAAAACTGCGGGTTTTTTAATGTTTTCAGGATTTACAGACGTTAGACCCTCACAATACCAACCCGTTGACATCAGAGGCGGGAATGCATACAATAACTCACATCGGGCTTACGGCGAATGCGCTGAAAGCCGTGGAGTAACAGGAGAAAGATAATGCAGAACAAGATGGGCACCATGCCCGTTGGAAGATTAATACTGAACATGTCATGGCCGGCGATACTGTCCATGATGATTCTGGCGCTGTACAACATCGTTGACAGCTTCTTTGTCGCGCGGCTGGGAGAAGAAGCTCTGGCAGCCATTACATACATCTTCCCGGTGCAGATGGTGCAGATGTCCTGCGCAATCGGAACAGGAGTGGGCATCAATTCCCTGATTTCCAGAAGGCTCGGCGCGCGGATGATCGAAGAGGCAAATCTGGCGGCCAGTCATGGATATCGTCTGGCTTTTTTCAACTGGGCCGGATTCGCGCTGATCGGTATCTTCCTGTCTCGTCCGATTCTGGAAGTAATGACCCAGACTCCATACATCCTGGAAGAGGGCACCAAGTACATGACCATCGTCATGGTAGGCTCGCTCTTTGTGTTCGTACAGGTATTTACAGAGAAGATCATTCAGGCAACAGGCAACATGATTCTGCCTATGTTCTGCAGTATTCTGGGAGGCGTGTTCAACATTGCCCTTGACCCGCTCCTCATCTTCGGTATAGGGCCTTTTCCTGAGATGGGCGTAGCAGGCGCTGCAGTAGCAACGATTACAGGGCAGTTCTTCGCAATGTGTCTGGGGCAATACATGCTATTTGGCCGCAAGCACCCGGTCAGGGTTAAGCTGCGCGGTTACAAATGGCAGGGGCATATTGTCAAGGATATATACGCTGTCGGTTTCCCGGCCATACTTATGCAGTGCATAGCTTCTGTCATGCAGTTCGGAATGAACATGATTCTGAGTTCCTTCACTGAGACAGCGGTCGCGGTAATGGGTGTGTACGGCAGACTCCAGTCATTTATATTCATGCCGGTATTCGGACTGAATCAGGGCGTGCTGCCAATTCTCGGATTCAATTACGGCGCAAAAAACAAAAAGCGGCTTATGGAAGCCTATAAAAAGGGATTCATTTTTGCTTTTTCAATCATGGCTGCGGGACTGATCATATTCCAGCTGTTCCCGCACGAGATCCTCGGCGCGTTCAACGCCCAGGGCAATCAGGATATGTTCGACATTGGCGTGCCGGCCCTTAGGGCGGTCAGCTGGTGTTTCCTTCCGGCGTCGTACGGAATCATGACATCGTCCGTATTTCAGGGTACGGGACACGGATTCATGAGCTTGTGGAGTTCCATGATACGTCAGCTGATCGGTGTACTTCCAATTGCATATATTCTAGGCAAACTGTATGGGCTCAACGCCGTATGGTGGGCGTTCCCGCTGGCTGAAATCCTGGGAACAGCGTATCTGATCATCGCTTTCGTATGGCTTTACAAGAAAGAAATAAAAAATCTGGGTGAATGACACCCAGTTTTTTTTAGAAACAGAACTCTATGGATACAGATACACAAGAGGTTTTTCTTCGTATGTTCTGTCTTCGGAATCCATCATGACCAGATCCAGAATCTTCGAATCGCGAAGCAGGTGTTTCCAGCATGTGTATGTCGCTTTGATGAAGTCGTCGTTAAGTCTGACGAAATCTGTGATAAGCGGACACTCATAAGGCAGTTCGTCCGCGCATATGATCATGTGTAGTATTCCGTCTTCATCGATGTGAGGTGACAGCGGGAAAGTGCGGCACTGAATAGGCCGTTTTTCTCTCCTGCAGAGGGGAGCTGTACGGCACTGTATGAACGGTACTCGGCCGTGCCAGCTGTCGGGATAATCGTAATCTTCAGCAAGCAGAGAGCCCCACGAAATCCACTCGTCATCGGAATCATCAAATACCTTTTCCTCTCCCGGAAGAAGCATGAGCCCCATGTACTTGTCAGCGTTCTCATCGCCGGCAGCAGTGTACTCGATATCCTCCGGTTCGTAGTCGCAAAGGCAGCAAGCCGCGCCGCATAGAATCCCGCAGTCGAAGTCGACAGGGGACACCCGGTCCAGAAGCTTGTATATTGCCCGATAGGTTGTTTTTGTAATAGTGCTCTTCATGAAATTCATTATATTTTATCTAATGCTTTTTTGCAAAATCATTCACATTTATGTTGTTGCATGCGACGTCATTTAGAGTATAATATACATTAGTTTTTTGAAACCAAGTTAATTGCATATATATGTAGAATATTTTACAGGACGGGAAAATATGAGATTAGGTATTGACGTAGGGTCAACGACAGTCAAACTTGTTTTTCTTGACGATGACAACAATATTATTTACAGCAGATATGAAAGACACATGTCTAACGCATTCCTCAAGGTGCAGGAACTCATAAAAGAGGCGCACGAGGAGTTCGGAGACAAGACTATTCAGGCTGTAATTACAGGCTCAGGCGGCCTCAGCATCGCGAAGCTGATAAAGGTTCCGTTTGAGCAGGAGGTAATATCCTGCAGCAAAGCCGTGCAGACTCTTATTCCGGAGACGGACACGGCAATTGAACTCGGCGGTGAGGACGCCAAGATTACTTTCTATGGACAGACTATCGAACAGAGGATGAACGGAACATGCGCCGGAGGTACAGGCGCGTTCATCGACCAGATGGCTGTTCTTCTGAACACAGACGCTGACGGTCTCAACGAAGCGTCAAAAAATCATACCTTGATTTATCCGATAGCCGCCAGGTGCGGGGTTTTTGCAAAGACAGACATACAGCCGCTGATCAACGACGGTGCCAGAATCGAGAATCTGGCTGCGTCAATATTCCAGGCTGTAGTCGATCAGACTATTTCAGGTCTTGCGTGCGGACATCCTATAAAGGGCAAAGTAGCATTCCTGGGCGGCCCTTTGAGCTTCCTTCCGGAACTCAGGGCCAGATTCATCGATACGCTGAATCTGAAGCCTGAGGAAGTGATCATACCTGAAGACGGCAAGCTCTTTGTTGCAGTCGGCGCCGCGCTTCTCGCTGAGGAGAAGGAAGAGACGAGTCTGGGCGACATCATGATAAGGCTGCAGAACGCTGACCAGAGTGAGCTCAGCGATACTGCGCGCATAGAACCGCTCTTCAGAAACCAGCAGGAGTTCGACGAGTTCAAGGAGCGTCACGACAGGGCAAAGGTCAGACGCAAGCCTTTCTCTGAAGCAAAAGGCAGACTGTTCCTTGGAATCGACGCAGGTTCAACAACAACGAAATCCATCGTAATAGATGATGATAAGAATGTCCTTTACACGTTCTACAGGAGCAACCGCGGCAAGCCGATCGCGCCTATCATTGAAATGCTCAAGGACGTATATGAGAAGATGCCTGAAGGATGTTACATCGGCGGCACAGCCGTTACAGGATACGGCGAGAATCTAATCAAGGCCGCGTTCAAGTGCGACATGGGCGAAATCGAAACCATGGCTCACTACAAGGGAGCTGAGGAGTTCCTTCCGGGAGTCGAGTTCATTCTCGATATCGGCGGTCAGGACATGAAGTGCATGAAGATCAAGGACAACGCGATCTATGACATCATGCTCAACGAGGCGTGCTCTTCAGGATGCGGTTCATTCATTGAGACATACGCCAAGTCGGTGCAGATGAGCGTTCCTGACTTTGCGCAGGAGGCTCTCTTCGCGGAGGGACCTGTAGATCTGGGAACCAGATGCACCGTGTTCATGAATTCAAAGGTCAAGCAGGCCCAGAAGGAAGGCGCGACCATCGGGGATATCTCTGCGGGCCTTTCATATTCAGTCATAAAGAACGCTCTCTACAAGGTAATCAAGCTCAGGAATCCTGAAGACGCGGGAGAAAAGGTCGTCGTTCAGGGCGGAACATTCCTCAACGACGCTGTTCTGAGATCTATCGAAAAGATTCTGGACAAGGACGTAGTGCGCCCGGACATCTCAGGTCTCATGGGAGCCTTTGGCGCTGCGCTCATTGCCCGTGACAACTACAAGGGCGGAGAATCAAGCCTGCTCAAGCCTGATGAGCTTGAGAGCTTTGACGTTGAGACTTCGACGACAAGATGCAGAAGATGTGAGAACAACTGTCTGCTCACCATAAACAAGTTCGCGGACGGAACCCGTCTGATCACTGGAAACAGATGTGAAAAGGGAGAAGGTAAGACTGAAACAAGCCACAGCGAGCTGCCGAATCTCTATGAATACAAGTTCAGAAGACTGTTCAACTACGAACCGCTCGACGTCGAAGACGCGCCGAGAGGCGAGGTAGGCATCCCTAGAGTGCTGAACATGTACGAGAACTATCCGTTTTGGTTCACATTCTGGACCCATCTGGGATACAGAGTCGTCCTGTCGCCGCAGTCGAAAAAATCCATCTACGAGATGGGCATGGACACCATCTCATCGGATACGGCGTGCTATCCGGCAAAGATAGTCCACGGACACATCAAATGGCTGGCGGAGCAGGGCTTAAGGTTCATCTTCTATCCGAGCATCAACTATGAGCGCGTGGAGGATCCTAAGCAGCCTAACCACTACAACTGTCCGATCGTTGCGACTTACCCTGAGGTTATCGCCAACAACATGGATGAGATCATCGCGGACAATGGTATAGATTTCATGCATCCGTTCCTGCCGTACGACAATGACAAGTATCTCATTGACGAACTTGCGGACGTACTTTCGGACAAAGGCATCAGCAAGCAGGAGATACGCCACGCTGTCAGAGCCGCGCGCCGCGAGGACGAGCAGTTCCACAAGGACATGAAGCAGGCGGGCGAGGACGCGCTCAAGTACGCTGAGGACAATGACATCAAGTGCATAATACTCGCGGGAAGACCGTACCATGTCGACCCTGAGATCAATCACGGACTCGACAAGATGATCAACTCATTCGGAATGATCGTTCTGACTGAGGATTCAATAGCACACAGAGCCAAGCTCGAGCGTCCAATCAGAGTGCTCGACCAGTGGATGTACCACTCACGCATGTACAGAGCGGCGATTTTCGCGGGAACGAGAAACGACATAGAACTGATACAGCTCAACTCCTTCGGATGCGGTCTGGACGCGGTAACGAC
>Ga0256407_10009261_pt1 | contig 14140 bp, 5 predicted proteins | sample RumenRJG_04DNA_FD_193489 | JGI IMG/M metagenome (GOLD analysis project Ga0256407, IMG submission 193489) | Bovine rumen microbial communities from Lethbridge, Alberta, Canada - RJG_04 | ecosystem: Host-associated > Mammals > Digestive system > Stomach > Rumen | place: Canada: Alberta | collected... | reverse complement strand
TTTGCTTCACTTTTTCATTTATCTTTAATTTTTTATTTTCAGTCAATTTATTGTTTTCTAATTTTTTAATATTTTTTGATGATTTTTTTGTTTTATTAATTTTAAAATTTTCCTTTTTCAGATTTTTTTTTCTTAATTGTTTATTTTTCTTTTTTGAACTTTTTTTATTAATAGAAGAAGTTTTTCTTTGTTTTTTAATAAATTTTTTTCCCATTTAATTAAATATATTATTTTGCGCCTAAAATTTATAAATTTATAAATTATGCAAAAAAATAAAAAAATCTTTAATGGTAATTAATTGCTTATTATATTATATATAAAATAAAAATATAAGATTTTTTCTATATTTTAATTTAAATATTTAAGCTTTAAAAATATTTTCAATCATTGATTTTGAATAATTAATTAATTTTTCAATAGTATTATCAGAATTATAATATTCAGGTTTTTGTAAATTCTGAATGATAATTTTAATAATTTCAATATTAATATATGATTTAATTTCAACTCCATAATACTTACAAAAATCCCCATACAACCCTAAACAACTTTTAAAAATTTCAACACTATAACATTTCTCATCTAAACAAATTCTATTCATAAATTCTATAATTGGTTTTACATAAACAAAAAATTCTTTTTCTTTATGAATATCAATAATGGCTGAAAAAATACAAGTTAAATTTTCTAAAATATGTTCTCTTAAATTTTGAAAATATTCAATTATATCATTATCATCAGAATTATTTATCATTGCAGTTTTTAAAGCACTACCTAAAAAATTCATAATAGATTCATAATAAAAAAAAGTTTCTTTGGGACATGCATAAAATAAATCACTAATAATATTAAATGCATCTGGTTTTAAATTTCTGTCAATTTCATTCTTTGATAAAATATTTATAATACAAGGTAAAATTTTATTTATATAATTTGAAAATAAATCACCTAATGTTCTTATTATTATACTTGTACAATGAATTGAATATTTACATAAATAAAATTCATTTGTTGAATTTAAACCAATTATTAAATATTCTAGAAAATTTGGCATAAATTCATTAAAATTTTTTTCTAAAATTGTTACAATTGCACTTATTACTGAAATTCCTTCTTCATAAACTGAATTTCTTTGTTGAAAAGATAATATTATATTTGAATATAATTTTTTTATATTATCAATTGGTATATTACCAAATAATAAAAAAGAATATAAATTTATTAAAATGTAACATTGAAAATCAATTTTCATATTATTATTATTAAATAATTTATTATCAAGAGTTTTTTCAAACATTTCACATAAAATATTACAATTTGATATTATTACATTATTAACATCTTTTGCAGAATATTCAACAATTATTCCCATTGAATAAAAACAATTCATTGAAACATTATTTTCAATATCATAACTTTCAATTCTAGATGCTAAATTTATTAATTCATTCATTAATTTTTGAACATACCTACTTAAAATATTAGTTTTTTGATTTTCATCTACTTTAATATTCTTAATTAAATTATTTAAAGCATAACATAAATATATACATACTTTTTTTTTTGAATTAGGAAGTAATAATAAAATTAATTCAATAATTTTCCCAAAAATTTCATTATCATTAATAAAATCAATACCATAATTTTCACATATTTTCTCAATACACCAAGAAGAAATTTCTTTTAAATGATCAGGACTCGAATTATCACATAAGAAATTATTACATATTTGTAATGATTGTTTAACTGTATTAATTAATTTATCATGATGAATAGTATTTAAAATAGAACCAAATGTAAGTAAACTCATATTTTTATAATTATAATCATTATTATTAATATTTTCCCCAATAAATTTTAATATATTTTCAATAAATTGATACTCACAACATTCAGAAAATAAAGAAATTAAATTTGAAGATGCTTTTCTTAAATTCCATTCATCAGAATCATAATCATTTATTTTTATATGTTGAAAAAGAATTGGAAGAAATTGAAGATAATATCTATCACAAAATTTAAAATAAATTAAATTATTTTTAATTCTATTTGATTCTATTTCTGCAATATTACTCCATATTTCATATGCTAAAAGAGCATTTTCTTCAATATCTTTATTCATTATAGTTTGCGTAACTTCAAATAATTGATTTATAAAATTTGAAAAATAATCATAATATAATCTAATTAATTCCATAAAAATTTGTAAAGCATTTTTTCTAATAATTTCATTTTTATCCATCAATGATTTTTTAATTAATTCAAAAAAAAAAATATTTTGTGTTTCATTTTTCATAAAAATAGAAATAAAAGGAATAAAATTTAAAACTGCTTGAAGTGTACAATTATGTAATTCAAAATTAACATTATCTTTTTTTAAAATAGTATAAAAACAATTTAAAATATTAGCAATAATATCTTGTGAAATATCATTAACTTTAATTTCAGTAAAAATAAAACCTAAAGTAGTAATACTTGATAATTGAATAAATAAATTTTCATTTTGAGAAGTATTAATTAAAGTATCAAAAATATTTAACCATTGTTTATTAGGAATTTCAATTTTACAAATAGAAGCAATTGCAATTCCTGCAGCTTTTCTTATATCAATATCTGAACTTGCTAAAGATGATAAAATATGATTTTTTATTTCTGTTTTTTCATTATCATTTAAATTAAACCATTTTTGAGTAAATTCATTTTTTAATATTATATTTTTTATTAAAATTGCTGAAATTTGACGAACTGATTTTTCTTCGTTTTCATTTGATATTTTTGATGATATATTTAATAAGAATTGATATATGTTTTGAGATGCTAAATTTGTTATTTGGGATTCAGCTTCTTTTCTTAATGTGTCATTTCCACTTAATGCATTTTTTAATATTTGAGTTAAAGGGTCTTCGTCATTCATTTTTTTTAGGAATTTTTTTGGTTTAAATAAATAATTATTTTATAATAGTTTTGAAATTTTTTTATTTTTATTTTTTATATTTATTTAGATATTAATTTTTATTATATGGATTATTTTTATTTTTTTACATTTTTATAAGTTTTTGAAAAAGATTATTTTTACATTTTATTATTTAATTTAAAATAAATGGGTAATAAATCACATGAAAATAAAATAAATGAAGGAATTAAAAATATTAAATCAAATTTACAAAAGTTTAAGCAAAATGAAATTAAATATGAAGAATCTTATAATAATTTTTTGAGAATGTTAGATTTAGAAAAATATCCAAAAATAAAAGGAAAAGAAATAACTATAATAAAAACTTTTCTTAATAATTATGAATTTACATTTAATATAACAATGTATATAAAACAATTTAAAGGAAATTATAATTTTAAAATAAATAACATTGATTTTATCTTCAAATTTTTTTTAGTTCAATTATTTCATTTATTTGAAAAACATAATTCAGAAAAGAAAGATATATCAAAATTAAAAAAAAATTTTAAAACTTTATTTATACATTTAAATATTTTTTTAAAATTATATCAGTTTGGAATATTTAAAATTAATCATTATAACATATATTCAAGAACATTACTTTTATTATCAATTATATCAGATGAATTAAATTATTTTAAAGAAGATTTTACTATAAAAGATAATACCATAAAAAATTCAATGTTTTTAGAATTTTCAATTAAAATAACAAACTTACTTTTTAATACAAATGAAAATACTTTAATATCTATTGAAGAAGAAAAATCATTAATTTCTTTTTTTGAATTTTTATTTAAAAAATTACTTTCTAATGGCAATTATCAAAATATTCATTTTTTCCAAAAATATGACCATTTTATTTGTAATTTTATAAGATTTTCAAAAATATTAAATAATATCAATTCTAATCCTTTATTTGATATATTATTGAAAATTTATACAAATTATTTTACAAATATTCCTTTAATGGATAATTTTATTCAAGTAATAAAAAATTGTTTAATTAATTTTCATTTAAAATCTCAAGAAGAATTAAAAAGAAATTTAATTTTATTAAATTTTCAAATCAAATTAATTCAATCATTAAAAGGAAATGAAGATGTATTTCTTCTTAAAGAAGTTTGGCTTAATGAAGGATTTTATTTAGGAAATAATAAATCAGGATTTTTTACAAAAATTTCTTCAAAAAATAAGTCTGGAACTTTTATATTTTCATTTAACTTTATTCCAGATTATAAAGAAGATATATCATTGTTAAATTGTCAAAAAAAAAATGAAATATTTTTTAGTATTCGAATTGGAAAAATGAATGAAAAATATTATTTAAATTTTAAATTTCAAAATAATAAAATTATAAAAATTGAAATAGAATCAAATCAAACTTATATTTTTATAGTTAATATTTTATCTAAAGAAGAATTATCAATATATTATATTGGAGGAATAAATAAAATTAAATTTCAAGAAAATATTAAATTAGAAAAATCTATTTCTTTTGAAGAATTTACATGTTGTTTAGGTTGTAAAATTCATTATGATGATAAACAAAATAATTTTGAATTAATAAATACTTTTAAAGGTTATATTGGACCTTTTTTATACATTCAAAAATCAATTAATAAAACAGATATAAATAATATATTGAGTTTAAAAGGGAAATATGGAGATTTAATTTATGCAAATTATAACATAGAAAATAAAATTAAATATTTAGATAAATATTATCTTAAATCATATAATAAGAATTCATATATTGAATTAATGAAGGAATTAAGTAAAAGTAGTTTTTATAAGGATATTATAAGAACAATTTATCCATTAAGTTTTGAAGATAATTATTTTGATGAAATAGATTTAATGAAACAAGATAATAAATTTTATAGTTTTTATTCTGAATCAACTCAAAAAAAACTACGTAAATTTTTATCAAAAAATAATTTTCTTATTAATACAGAAGGAGATTTTCCAAAACTTCAACCTTATGAATATGAATTAATAATTAATAATATTATTTATACAATTCAACATTTTAATATTCAATTCCATCCATTTAAAATTAAAAATTCAATTCCAGAATTTTTAAAATATGATGGGCTTAAATTAATTTCAATTCATTTGGAATATTATTATCAAATTTTAACTAAATTAAAAGATGACAAAGAGAAAGGAATTCAAATTAATTCTGATATCATTGATATAATGTAAATTTTTTTCTAACTTTTTTAGAATTAATAATATTAATGAATTAATTTCTTTGACATCAATAATTTTTGAATTTTTAAATAATTTCAGTTTTATAAGGTTTATAAAAGATTTAAATCAAATTTTTTATCAATTAACACATACTTTAAAAATAGTAATTAACAATTTTTTATTTTTAGTTATCAAATTTTAAAAAAGTAATATCAGTTTTTTATAGATTTTTAGTTCAAATTTTAGTAAATTTTAAAATAATATTATATGATAATTTAGTGAATGAGAACACAAACATTATTTTAAAATTTAGGAATTCAATATTTGAGCTTTTATTAAATAAAGATTTTTATTCACCAGATGATCAAATTTTTATTGTACAAACTTTTATTTTAATTGAACAAACTATTTTGAATACTAATCAATATTCAGATGATTTCTTTACAAGTTATATTTTAGAAAAAATTTGTTCTTTTTCATCAATATTCAAACAATTTGAAAAAAAATATCAAGAAATATATTTTAATTCTTTAACAAAATTTTTAAATGTTTGTATTGAACAAAAGAAAAACTATGATGTTTTTAATCAATTATCTGATTACATAATTACGTCATCAGACATTTTATTTTGTAATGATATGTTAAATATTCTATCTTATTATGAATTTGTTAAACATATTTCTGAAAAAAAAGTGATTGAAATTGCTTCATATTTGGAATCAGTATTTAATAAAATTGAATCAAATCAAATTAATGAAAATATTTATAAAAATATCATTAAAATAATTATTCATTATTTAGTTTATTGTACACCTGAGATTGAAAAAAATGGAAATAATGAATTAATAATAAAATTAAAAGATGCTAATTTTAAATATAAATTAGATGTATTTAGTGAAATATTTTTAAAAGAATCTCAATTAAATAAAATTAAGTCCTTTAATATTCCTAATAATAAAATTAAAATTATTCAAATTATTTTTAATGCAATATTTGATAATTTTCAAGACAATAGTAATTTAAATATTATAACTAATTTTATTATTGAAATTATAAAAGATAATGAAGATAATAAGATAAAAAATAATAATACAATAAATAATAATAACGATGTTTCTTTATATTATATTTTTTTTATTGAAAATGAAGAATTAACATCAAAAATTTTTTTTTATCTATATGTTAATTCTAAATATATTAATAATAACTTTGATATTACAAATATAATTCAAACTAATATTCTTAAAAATTTAATTTTAGGAAAAAATAAAAGTTTTATAGATAATTTTATATTTGACTGCTTAAATAGCAAATTATATGAATTTCCTTTAGAATTATTAAATAATATTATTAAAATTGGAGATGATAATTTATATGAAAATATACTTTTAAATTATGTTCATCTATTAAATGTATTAGAAAAATATTTAAATTTATTCAAAGAAAAAATATCTTCTGAAAGTCCTTTAATTTTAATTATTGATAAATTATTTAAGGATATTAAAGAAAAAAAAATTCATTATTCAATTATTCAACAAAATGCATTTGGATTAAAAAAACCAATATTTGAAACAATTTATGATATATTTTATTTTTTATTTGATAAGTCAGCATATAATATAAATACTTTAGAAAAATTATTTCAATCATTATTTCTTGACAATGATAAAACATTATTTTCACTAATTGATAAAAAACTTCAATTAAATAAAAAAAATCTCGAAAAAAATATTAAATATATATCAAAAATAAATTATTCTCTTTATTTTTTTACTCGATATTGTGTACAGAGAATTCCAAGTAATTATGAGAAATTGTTTGATTCTTTTTTTCAAAAATTATTTTTAGAATTAAAAATATATTTATCTAAAAATTCAATTCCAAATATTAATGATATTGTTTATTATAATGAGATAAAAATTAAAATTAATAAAGAAATTAACTTTGATGTAATTAAAAACTTATATTCACATAATATAACTTCAATTAATTTAATTCAATATAATAATATAAATAAAATTGAAAATAATATTCCAAAATCTGAAAAAACTGAAAAAGATAATATAGAAAAAAAAAAATCATTTGCAAAACAAATAGATTTTGTAAATATTTCTAAAAATATATCATTAGACAAAGACAATGAATTATTAGTTAATAGATTAGATAATAAAACAAAATTTAATTTAAGTCTTTTTGGGAATAAAACAAATATTGATTATTGTTCATTTGAAATTCTAACAAATGATATAATAGTTAATATTAAAAGGAAAATTCTTTTATCAAATTATTCTCTTTATTTCAAAGACATTTATTTTTTTGATCAAAATTTTATCAACCTAAAAAATTATTTTAAAAGTCATTTTGAATGTCATAAAGAATCAAAATGCTTAAATTATCCTTCTAAATTAAAAAATTTTTCATATAAATCAGAACCATCATTTTTCCTTACAAATGATATCAATTTCTTTAAAGATACTTATTTTAAAATAAGTCATAAATATTTTGTTCCATTTCTTAATAAATTAAAATTTAACACTATTCCTTTATTCAAAAAATCTATTAAAATAATAGAAAAAAATGTATTAGATTGTGAATTAATAAAAATTAAATATTCTATTGGAGGAAAAATTTATTTGACTAATAATTTTATTTTATTTGAAAATTTCCAAATTCCATATAACGAATATATATTTACATCAGATAAAACAGATAGAATTGAAAAAAATAAAAGAATATTTTTTTATTATTCAGAAATTAAAAAATATATATGTAAAAATTATTTATTTCAATTTCAATCAATAGAATTCTTTTTAAAAGATGGAAAAAGTTATTTATTTAACTTATTGACTCAAAATAATTTTGAAAAAGTAATATCAATACTAAAAACAAAAATAAACAAAACTCCAAAAACAATATTTAAATATCAAAATTTATGGAATGAATATTCAATTTCAACATATGATTATTTATGTAAAATAAATGATTTATCATCAAGAAGTTTTAATAATTCATCACAATATCCAATATTTCCATGGGTAACACAAGATTTAATAAAAATATTTAGAAATTATCCAAATAATGATTTAGATAAAATATTAAATGGAATTGAAAATAATGAAAATAAAGGATTTAGAAATTTTAAATATCCAATATCAATTCAAAATGAAGAAAAAAGAGAAGAAAAACAAATAAAATATAGAACAAATGAAAATGAATCAAAATATCATCATTATTCTCATTTTTCGACATCTTCTTATATTTATTATTATTTAATGAGAATGAATCCTTTTTTAAATTGTTTAATAAAATTACAAGGAAATGAACAAGAAAATGTTTATAGAATGTTTTTATCTTTTGATAAAACACAATATACAATTGGTCTTAGTAATGATAATAGAGAATTAATTCCTGAATTTTATTGTAGAATTGAACATTTTATTAATTTAAATTGTTCATTTTTTGGTAAAATAAAAAATTATATTGTTGATGATTTAATTCCAATTGATTATATTAAAAGAGTTAATAATCAAAATGTAAATAATATTTTAGAACAATTTGTTGAATTAATTTTATTAAATAGGAAAATATTAAATAGTAATTTAATAAATTCTTCTGAAAATTCAATTACTAATTGGATTGATAATGTCTATGGAAAATATCAAATTATTGAAGATGAAAATGAAATAGAAAAAAGATGCAATACTTTTCCTCCTAGTACATATAAACAAAAATGTGGTTTGGATGAAATATATAAAAAATATTTAGATGCTAAAAATAATAATGATAATGAAAAAAAAGAAAATTGTTTTAATGAGATAAAAGGAATTATTAATTTAATAATAAATTTTGGGGTAATGCCTGATATAATATTTAAAAGTATTCATCCTAAAAGAATTATTAATGATCTTACTATTAAATATAATGAATATAAAGTTCCAAATAATCCTAAATATTTTCCAGATGATAAATATTTATTTTATTCATTGAATGAAATTTTTATAGTTAATAGTAATCAATATTTTTATACAATAAATTCAAATAATACTATAAAAAAAAAAATTTTAATTTCTCCTTTTAAATATAATGAAAATGAAAATTATCAAAATTTAAGATATGTAATCAATTTTTCTATGCAAAATTTAGTTTTTATATGTAAATATAAAGATAATAGTTTTAGAATAATAAATATTCAAAATAATGTAGAAAATAAAATTTTATGTGAAGATTATGTAAATTCAATTATGGTTAATGAGAAAAAAAAATTAATTTTATTAGGATTAAAAAATGGTAAACTTGAAAAATATTTATATGAAAATGATAAACTTAAATTTATAGATTCAATTTTGGCTCATTTTTGTCCAATTGAAATAATTGAAATAAATACAAGATTAAATATTATTATTACATGTGGTAATGATAATATAATATTTATTAGAAAATTATATGATTTTGAATTTTTAACTGAATTTAAGATTCCTACTGGATATGAAATAAAATTAATAAAAATTTCATCAATAAATTTAATTTATGTTTTATGTAATTTTATAAACAAAAAAAAAGTTACTAAATCTATTATTTTTGGATATACTCTTAATGGAATTAAATTTACTGAAGCTATATTTGATGTAATAAATAATATATGTTTTACTCAAAATAATGATTTAATTTTAGGATTTTATCATTCAAATTGTTTAAAAATATGCAAAGGTTCAAATCTTTCAACAATAATAGAGAAATCTTTATTTTTTTTTGCAAAAGAAATAAAAGTAATTTATTGGTTTGAAAAATTGCAAAATAAAAAAATTAAAATATTATTTAATTTAGAAAAAAATAATTATATTATAAATGAAGAAAGTGATGAAATTTGGGGTTAAAAATATAAAATTATTAAATTAAAAAAGTATTTTGTTATTTTTGATAAAATGATAAAAAAAAAAATTAAATTAAAATTAATTAAAAATAAAATGAAACAATAATTTTATTTATTTTTCATTAACAAACAAAATTCTTCAAAATTTAAATATCCATCATGATCAAGATCATATTCTTCAATCATTACTAAAGCATCTTCTTCTTTTAAATTTGCATCAAATTTAGAAAGAACATTTAATAATTGTTTTTCATTAATTAAGTTTGTATTATTAGTATCAAATATTTTAAATGCTTCTCTTAATTCTTCTTCATCATCTTTTTTTATTAATTTACTTATTATTTCTAAAAACATTTTAATATTAATTTGTCCTTTTTCATTTATATCTAATTCATTTACTAAATCTTGTACATTTGCTTCTGAACATTTTATTTTACAAGCTTTTATTAAATCATTTAAATCATCAAAAGAAATTAATCCACCAGAATCTTTTGCATATTCATTAAATTTCAATTTATAAAAATTTTGATTATCTTTTGATAATTCATTCATATTTTTTTAAATTAATTGTTTATTATTTAAATTAAAAAATATTTTTTAAAAAATTAAATATAAAAATATATATTTCTTGTAATTGTTTTAATGGATGGAAACGATTTTTTAGATAAATTTAAAGAAAAATTTATTTCTAAAAAAGAACAAAATGAAATAATAAATGATGAAAAAAAAGAAAATAATGAAAATCTAAATAAAAATAATAATTTAGTAAACATTAATAATAATGATAACAATAGGAATATGGAAGGAGGTAGAGTTAGTAAATTATTTTTAAGAAATATGTATAAAAATCAATTATCAAATATAAAAGAAGAAATACAAAAAGAAAATAAGATTAAACAACAAAAAAAAAAAGAAAAAGATAAAGAAGATAGTCTTGGAGATTATAGTATAAGTTCTGAAGAAGAAGAAAAAAAAGATGAACAAAATAAAAATAATTCATCTCAAGGAAATGATAATTTAAATTCCTATTTTTCAAGTTCAAAAAATAAAACAAATAATATAATAACACCACCAATAAATAATGAAAGAACATCAATGAATAAACAATTAATGTTACAACATATTAGAAATTTAAATAAAATGGAAGAAATAAATAAAATTAATTCAAACAAAAAACAATTTTCAAAAAATGATGTTGATTTATCAAATAATATAAAAAAAGAATCAAAAGGAAGTATAAAAGATATTTTAAAATTAAATGAAGAAAGAATAAAAAATTTAAAAGATGAAAGAGAAAAATATAATGAAAGAAATTCTATTTATGCAAAAAATAGAGCAAATTGGAATTTTAAAATAAAAAAATTATCTGATTTTATTAAAAATGAAAAAGAAGATGGACAAACAAATGAGGAATTTTATAATGAAAATGAAGATTATATAAAAAAATTTGGAATAACAAATTTAAAAGATTTTATTTCAATTCAAGAAATAATTGATAAATATGATTATAATTTAGATGATACTAATTTAAGAAGAAGTTGTTATTTACCTTCAAATCCTTTAAGAAATCAATTAAAAAAAATTAAAGAAGAATTTTATAAGAAAAATAATGACAATAATAATAATAATAATAATTATAAATTAGTAAAAACAAATGAGAATTTTTCATATAGTCCAAATAAAACATTAAATATAAAAAAATATAATTTAATAAATAAAATTGTTAATGTATTAAAAGATGATATTCAAAATACAATTTCATATATCGGAAAACCTAAAAATGAAATTTTTCAAACAAGTCATATTGAAAATAATATTGTTTCAAAAAAAAAAATTAAAAATAAATTTATGGATACAAATACTCTTTTGGAAGTAAATTCTAATAATTTTAAATATGAACAATTACCAAAAATAAATAGATATGATTATAATATTTTATTCAAAGAAGAGTTTAAACCTCTTAATTTTATTAATATCAAAAATTCAAAATTACTTTTTAGAAAATGTGAAAGCAATATTGAAATAAATTATTTACCATCAAAAAAAATTAATGAAATACAAAATGAAATATCTATTGATATTGATAAAATATATGAAAAAAAAAATTCAAATTTTACAATAGATAAAAATGAAAATAAAACAATTGAATACATTATAAATCCTCAATTAAAAAAATATAAAAGTGAAAATATATATATTGAAAAGCCTTCTTTTATTTATTTTAACAAAACACCTAAATATCAAATTACTCATCAAGATAATGATAGTATGATAAAAGACAAAATAATAAAATATTCTAATTTTGATTTAACTATATGTCATGATGTAAATAATTTTTATTTTTATAAAAAAGATAAAAATAAAAATATAATTATTAAAAAACAAGTATCTCAAGGTAGTATAAATCCTATAACAAAAATTAATAATTCTATTTCAAATGAAATGAAGAATTTTTCAAATACATCAGAAATTAAAACAAATAATAATATAAATTTGATTAAAATAAATAATAATAAAAATGATTTTAAAATAAATAATAATTCAAATGATTTTAATACAAATAATAATAATAATAAAAATGACTTTAAATTAAATAATAATACAACTCTTAATTCTAATCTAAATCAATTCAGTTCTAAAGAAATCAATGGTTCAAATAATGATGAAGGAATCAAGTTAAAAACAAAAATAATTCCAAATAAATTAACAAATCCAAAAAATGAAAATAATAATATAACTAATAATAATAATTCCAAAAATGCAATTCAAAAAATTTTAGAAGAAAAAGATATAAAAAGTAAATATCAGAAAAATATAATAACATCTCTTGATAATATTACAATAATGAAATATCAAATTAATGATTCTTCAATTCCATTAGATCCATCATTTTTAGATGTTTTATGTATAAATTGTTATGAATGTATTAAATTTAATGAAATGGATTTACATAGTCAAAAATGTATAATTAAATTAGATTATTTTAAAGATAATGCATATGATGAAGATTATAATACAAGAATATTTAAATTACATGAATCATTAAAAAACAAAAAAGAAGAAATAGAAAATAATAAAGATAAATCATTATTAACTTTCTATAATCGTCTCATAAAAATAGTATATCAAATATTAATAAATAATAACTCATTAGAAGAATTAGATTCATCAATAACAGAAATAAATAAAATGATAAAAAATGATATTCAAAAAGGAAATTTTACTCAAAATTACAAATTTTACTTTTTATTATTTTGTCAAAGACTATCTCAATTAGTATATATGAAATTAAAAGATATGGAAAAATTAATGTTATCAGTAAATCAAAATTCATCAAAAGATTCAATAGATTCATTAGATGAATATAATTTAAATAATAATTTAGATGAAGATGATGAACATATAAAATATATGAAAGAACAATTAACTTCAATTGAAAATGAAACAAATAAAAAGAAAAATGAATTACAAAAATGGAAAAAAGAAGCAAAAATATTAGAAAATTCTTTAAGAAAACCACAAATTCAATTAAATGAACAATTAAGTGATATTGCAAGTGATATAAATAGTAAAAATGAAAATTATGATATGATGACTACTTTTACTGGACAAATGAGTGATTTTGGTGATAATGATATTAATGAAGAAGATTTTGATAATTTTACTGAAGAGGATCAAAAAAAATATTTTTTAAGTATTGGATTAGGTATTAAATTTAAGTATTCTGAACAAATTCAAGAAGATATTTCTATTTCTCAATTGTTTGATATTGCAAAAAATAAAGGTATTAAACCACAAAATTATTATGATTTTCTTATTAAGGAATTAAATATTAAGAAATCTTAGAATTTTTATTTAATGATAATTTCGATAAGGAATATATTTATAATATATAATAATTGATTTCAATTTTTTTTATTATTATATGGTTTAAATTTTTGAATTTAAAAAAATATTTTTCTATATTTTATTTATTTTATTAAAGGAAATAATAATGATAAATAATTAAAAAAATTTTAATTTAGTTAAATTAATTTTTAAAATAAAAATTAATATTATTAAAAATTGAAGATTAAAGGAAAATTGTATAAATAATTTGATAAAAAGATATGGGGATTGGG
>Ga0256407_10009260_pt1 | contig 14140 bp, 1 predicted proteins | sample RumenRJG_04DNA_FD_193489 | JGI IMG/M metagenome (GOLD analysis project Ga0256407, IMG submission 193489) | Bovine rumen microbial communities from Lethbridge, Alberta, Canada - RJG_04 | ecosystem: Host-associated > Mammals > Digestive system > Stomach > Rumen | place: Canada: Alberta | collected... | reverse complement strand
CCAATCCCCAATCCCCATCCCCATTTAACAATTTTTTTATTTTATAATAAAATTAGAAAAGAAAATATTAAAAACAATATTTTTCATAAAAAAAATTATATATTAATTAAAATCTTCTAAATCTTCAATAGTTATTTTTATACCATTTTCATAAATAAAATCTTGTTCATAATTTTTATCAGACTCAAATTCAATATATCCAATTGCTTCATTATCATAATATTTATTTATTAAATTTTGATTATTACTTCCATATATATATACTTTTATTTTATTTTCTTTTTGAATATTTAGTTCTTCACTTTCTTTATCTTTATATTCACTATCTTGTTCTTCTTCTTCATCAAGTGAAACTGATTCACTTTCGTCATCATTTTTTTCCATAATTTGTTCGACATTATAAGTAATTCCAATAATATTCAATTTATTTTTTATATTATTTTGCTCGTTATTTACAATTAATATTCCATTTTCAGAAATATTCGCATTATTTAATATGAATCCATCAACCCATATAATTTCATTTTTATATAGATTTTTATAATTTTTCATTACTTTTTCATTAGAAGATAAATCTTCATAAGTTCTAAATTTCGTATATATAAATTTAAGCATTATTCTATCAGGAGTAATTTTACTAAAGTCATTTTCACCATAATATTTCCTACAAAAATTCATTTTTAAACTATATATAAATAATTCAATATTTGTGAAAATAGGTAAATGATAATATTTTAAGTATCCTTCTCTGAGCCATTCTTTATAAAATGTAATTCTATTATTTATTATTTTCATATATTTATTTATATTCAAAGGAATATTTAAATATGATATATCATTATAAATATTTAATATTGCTGGAACACAATTTTTATTAAGTTCATTAAAAATATCGAAAAATTCATTTTTGTAATTTAATTCTCCTTTTATCATATTTATAATATTTGATATTTCATAATGAATTTTAACTAATTTTTCATTGAATAAAATTAGTTCGTAATATAAAATTTCATCTAATCCATTGAAATATAATCCATATTTATTTTTTTTAAATAATGCAGGATTGATGGTTTCTTGATTTTCTAATTCAACTGCGTTTTCTTTGGTTAAATATGGAATATCATATGGAATATTTTCTTCCATTTTTAATAATATTTGATTAATTTTTGTCATGTTAAAATTCCATTTTCTATCTTCATTATGTTTATTATTGATAATATTTGTATTTATGACATTATACATATTTTCCAAAATGCCATTTCCAAATTTGATTTGAGCATTTGAAATTTCATCTGAATTATTTAATAACATTAGATTCTCAAATTTAGAAGAATAAATTGAATTAAATATATTATATAAATCCTTAAATATAATATCATCATTAACAGGAAGTTGAGAAACTTTTATTTGAATATCATTAATATTTAAATAAAATTCTTCGTCACTTATATTGAATTGATTGAAAATATGGTTTATAAATTCGTTAACTTTGTAATTATCTTCTATATTTACTTGTTTAGAAAAGATGAATGTATTATTTATAACTTGAAGCAAAGATTGATAATTATATCCAGAATTATTCTCTATATTCATAAAGTCTTTATATTTGTCTTCATTTTGTATTTCATTTTCAAAGAAATTAATAGTATATTTGCATATACAAAGGAAATCATAATAAGAGAAAGAAAATCTATTTTTAAAATGATATTTTTGTAAAACTCCAAATAACAATGAATAATGAAAAAGCAATTTTCTTAAAAATAGTCTCATAAATATATTAGTATTATTTATTAATTTTGTAAATATTTCATTGGTTATTTTACAAATATTATTTAAAATATTTTTTTTTACTGTTTCATTGTCAATATTATTAATATCATGTTCAGATTTTAAATTATCTGAAATAATTCTACATTTTTCATATATTAATTTATTTTGTAATACTTCTCCTTCACTATAAATTAAAATTAATCTAAAATTGGATGAAATTTCTTCTGCTTTATAATTATTTATATCTTTTAATAAATGAGTGAATATATTTCCTAAAAATTCAGCATGTTTAATAATAATAACATATGAGTATTTCAAATTTGATTTTATAAAATCATAATCTTGTGGGGATATATCGCTATTATCCAAAATTATTTCTTTGTATTTAATATCATTTAATAATAACAAATTCTGTATCGGTTGAGTACCTTCACTTTCTCCAAGTTTATTATTTGTATTATTTTTATTATTCTCATTAGCTTTATTATTTTTATTTTCATTATTCTGAACATCTTTGTTCTGTTGTTCACCATTAGCATTATTATTTTCTAATAATTTTGCTTGAGATTTATCTTGGGTATTATGCATAAACATTTTTAAATAACAATTACTATATAAAATATTATCATATATATTGATATCATTTGAAGGAGCCATTAATAATAAAGCATTATCTTTTTTTAAATTGAAATTTTTGAAAGCAGTTACTAAATCATAATTATCTAAATTATCATAAATTTGTTCACTTATATTATTATTAATATTAAATTCTTCCCCTTTTTCTTTAATATATTCTTTAATTTTATTTATTTCATCAACCTGTTCATTTTCCATCATTATTTTCTGTGTAAATTGATTTATAATGAATTCTTTTTTATTTGGTTTTATTATTAAGAAAAATATAAATTTAATAATTTGATTTATATTATTTTCTAAATCTTCATCTGGTAAAATCATATTATTTATATAATAATGATTTTGAACATTTCCTTCTAAATTTTCACTTAAATAAATATTCCAAGTTTCTTTATTATTTTTTATATTATCTATTATATTTTGAAATAATTCACCACTTAATACATTAATTTTATTCAACATTGACCATTGTTTAGTTGTTATATTAATAATTGGAGATTCTTTTATATCTTCTTTTTCTATAAGCTCATCAAATTTTAAGTTGAATAAATAATAATTGTTAAATATATTTTTGAAAGGAATCTGAATTTGATTCTGAAAATTATTGCAAATAATACTTAATAAAAGTAAAAATGATAAACTTAAATCTTTATCTGTATATATTTTGTTAAGTTTATTATAAAAAAATATGAATAAAGATTGTGTATCTTCATTACTAGAATAAATATATTCCTCAGTTAAAACTGGGCTGACAATTTCAATATTTTCCCCTGCTCCTTCATTTTGCATTTGTTCCTCATTCGAATCATTTTCATTTTCCTCCTCTTTTTCACTTTCTTGATTTTCTATGTTGCTTTCAATATTTTCTCCTAGATTTTTATTTTTTCTGGCTTCTTCTTCCAACATTCTTTTTTTAATATCATTATATTGTTTTTGTATTTCAATTTTCTCATCATAAAATTCCATCAAATAATTAATTAAAGTATCAGGATTTACCAAATAACAAATTTTTAATAAATTAAATTTGAAAATCCATTTAAATAAAACAGAAGAATGTCTTGATAATTTTCCATAATTATCATTCAAAGCACCTTTTTGTTTTTTATAAGCAATATCTAATCTTTTTATTTCACCAATAATATTCAAATATGATTGGCATTCAGTCTTATATTTTTCATTTATTGATTCCGTTGATTGCAATTTATCTAAATTTCCTGATATATCTAATTGAAGTATTAAATTTATCATTTTATTTTCTGATTCAATTTTCATCAAAGATTGTTTTATTATATTATTTCTTATTTTTTTTAAACTATTATATGATAATTCATTTCTTTTTTTGCTTAAGTCTATGAAAATTTGATCTTTTATATCTTCTTTACGAATATTGAAATTAATTATTAGCATATTAAAATAAATATTTTGATCGATTTTCATAATTGATTTATCCAAAGCATTTTTAAATATGTATAATTTAAAATTATCATGCAAACTATATTTATGATCATCTATTGTTACGAATTTTTTATATTTATCACCAGTGAAACAACTATTTATATAATAATAAAAGTAATAATATATCTGATTAATATTATTTGCACCATCTAAAAATAAATATCCTCCATTTTTAGTACAATTTAGAAGCTTATCTTTAAAATCTTGATTTTTATCAAATGAATTATCAGCAATGTATGATATTTGAATATTTTGTAATTTTGAAAATTCTAAATATTCTGATAATAATGATTTTGCGTAATGTGTATAGTCTATTATAAAAGGTATTCTTTCCTTAAATATATACATAAAAATATAATTTTCTCTTATAAAATCTTTATATATATTACTTGCAGAATATAAATTTTTTTCATTTCCAGTCAAGTCTAAAATATTATACATTAATTCAACAAAATCGAAATTCTTTATGTGACTTAACTCTAAATCATTATTTTCTTCATTTTCTTTATTTTTTTCATTTTTTTGTTCATTTAAAGCATGCTCTATATATACATTAATTATTTGTAAAATATAATTTTTTAATTTTTGCCTATTAGTATAATTTAAAATAGGAGCATAAATGGCATATGAAGAAATGAATATCATATAATAATCAAAGTATTTTAATATATTTTCTATTTCATCTTTTTTTTCTTGCCATATTTCGCCATTTTGTTTTGTTGTTTCGATAAATGTTTTATATGAAGATATTAATAACTTATATTTATCTAATTGATTAACTATATTATTTTTATTTGTTTCTAAATTATCTATTTGCATTTGCATATTATCTATTTCTTTATCAATACCTTTAAATTCTTCTTCATGTTTAATAATTAATATTTTTCTTTCTTCGATATCTTTTTCTAAAGCTGTTATTTCATTTCTTATTTCAATATTTTCATTATATATTTTATAAAATTTCCCAATAGATGAAATATATTCACAAATTAATCCAGCCAATTTATAATTCTTATTATATCTTTCTAATCCACCGAAATCAGGGTTTTCTTCAATTTCTTTAATTAATTCTGTAAATTCTTTCATTTTTATTGAATAATTCATGTTAACGAATCTTTTTAAATATTTAGGAGAAATATTTTTTTTGATATAATCATAATCATTTCCATTTGTTTCTCCTAAAAATAAAAATATTTTTTGTAATAATAATTTTCCGAATTGAAACGCTTCCCATGTATTTTTACATTCAACAATATCTTTATCTGTGATTTTAGCAATATTTGCTCCTATTTTTCCAATAATTTCTTTTGAAGGAGAAAATATTTCAGCTAATATATTTATTTTTGTTTCTTTTTCTTTTTCCGAATTTTTTAATAATTTATCTTCATCTTTCCTTTTTTCCTTTATTTTATTTTTTTCTGTAGTTTTCAAATTTACTTTTTTTCTTATTTCTTCTATTGTTTTATCATTATTTTCCCTTGTTGGCATTAATTCTACAATTAATTTTTCTTTTTCTTCAACTAATTCATTTGCTTTTTGTATTTTTGTAAAAATTTTGTTATAATTATCTTTCTTTTTTGAAAGAATATCTTTATATATTTTGTAATTTTTTGAAAAAAATTCACATACATTCATATAACTTCGTTGATTAATTGGAATATCTATATTCAATTTTTTGCCATATGATTCATATATTATTTTGACAAAATTATATATATCCAAAAATATATTTTTGTTATTAATAATTTCTTGATTACATTCACAATTAGAAAATAATCTTGTTGAAATATTTTGCAGCATTTCATCAGTATAATTTTTTATAAATATACTATAAAATTTTTTCACTATATTTGGATAATTCAAAAATAAAGTTCTATAAGTAGAATTGTCATAATCAATTGATAAAATTATTTGTAAATTATTTTTTATTCTTGTTTTCATTTCATTAATTGATAATTCTTGCTCAACATTATAAAAATGATCTTTATCACTTTTAATTTTCGTGAAAGACTTAAATTTTTCCATAATTATATTAGGATTCAATAATGAACATATTAATTCAAAAATATATATTTGTTTTTCTTCATTTATATTATTAAATACATCATGTTGAAAAATCAAAAATGTTTTTTTATTATTAAATACAACATCAGCTAAAGTTCTAATTATGCTTTCTTCTTCAAATAAATCTTTATTTTTATTTATTAATTTATTAATACTTGCATTTACATAATTATATCTCATTATATATAGTGCAATTTTAACCAAAGTTTCTTTTCCCGAAAAATCATTTCCTATTAATAAAATATTTGGATATTCATTATCTAAAATTCTTAATAATCTTATAATGCTATTTATCATATAATCATTATAATCATTTATTTTATAATTTATATCTTCTGTCCCTTTTACTCCTCCATTAGTATAATAATCTCCATAAAATGCTTGAATTTTAGAAATTATATATTTTTTGAAATCAGACTTTTTTTCGACGAAAACATATTCTAAATCTTTTGGGTTTATATACTTACCTTCTTTGTTTTCTTCATAAATATCTAAAAAGTTTTTACAATAAATGAAAGAATTATTTATATCTATATTATCAAAAATACTTATTTCAAGTTTATCTTGTTTGAATGATGAATTAAATGATGTTACTAAAATTTGTTTAAAAGTTTCGATATCTTCTTTTTTATTGAATCTATCTGAGTATAGACAATATGATTCATATAAGAATATTTTTTTGAGATATTCTGTGAATTCTGTTGTTCCTCTAAATATAAATTTATTAAATTGTTGAACTATTTTGGTTATATCTCTTATATTTATGAAATAATGTAAATTTGAATAATCAAATTTTATTTCTTCATTTAATAATTCATTTATTTTAAAAAGAACAGATAAATATTGATTTGAAATAATATTTGATATGTTTGGTATGTAAGTCCTAAAATGGAATTCCATTGTTGATTTATAAAGACTTATATAATTTTGTTGAGATAAATTTAAAGTAACTAGAGAAAATTGGTTTGTATATCTAATAAAATCTTCTGTTTCATTATCAGCATCAAATAGAGAATTATTTTCATATTGAGAATTATTTAATAAATTATTGAAATAATTTCCTGAATTAACTAAGTTTAAATTTTTATAGAATTTAATTACATTTTCTTTATTATCATAAGTTAATTTTTCATTTAATAAATATCTAATATATTCATTAAAATTATTAGTTTTCCCACATAAATGAATATCATCAATATAAACTAAAGTTTGCCTCTGAAATTTATCTCCGTATACTCTTCTTAATATTTTATCCATTTTAGAATTTATTTCTTTTTCTATATAGTTCGTATTCATATTATAAGTCGAATTTATTTTTATTTGTTTAATTGTTTTATTTTTTGTTTCTAGTTCATTTAAACTTTTAGTAATTATAGTAGTAAGTCCTGTGCAACTTTTTCCCAAAAATAACACAGGAATTGAAGATTGTATCATTTTTTGAAATATATAAATATATTTAAAATTGTCTAAATTATATACAAAATTATGATCATAATAATAGACTGTATTTTTTTTGAAAGAAGGATTTGGATACTTTTCTTCATTATATATAGAGGACCAAAGACAAAATGAATTTTTTTCATCTAAATAATAATCGAAAATAGGCCCTTTTAAATCATCAGATTTAAATATATCACCAATGGCTTTTTCTATTTTATTTTTTAACAAAAAATTAGTTAATAAATTCATTATCCAAGAACAACAAAATATAAATATAGTCAGAGTTTGATTTTTCACAACATCTATTCTAGGAACATAATCATAATTTCTTCGACCTATTTTAATATCTGTGAAATCAAAATCAGGTAAAAATGCATCGAATAAATTTATTACATTTTTAATTATGAAGCTTTTGTTGATACAAAATGATATTGATTTTATTTTGTTATTTAATATAAATTCAATAATTTTAGGCAAATAATTCTCGAAAAGTCCTTTTATGTATAATTTTAATTCTTCATTTTTTGATGTTTTATAATTTGTATTTAGAAATGCATAACAAATATTTAGCCAATCAAATGAATCATAATCAAATGATATTATATTTTGTTTAGTAATAAAAGATGGTGTCGCTTTTGATAAAGATGTTGTTTCGTATATTATTTTTATATTAGATAAATCAATAGAATCACCGTCATAAAGTGAATATTTGTTGTTATTATCTAAATAATTTGTTAAAAATGAGCACCATTCAAAAGATAAATTGCCATCAAATATAAGTAATCTCAAATCATTATCAACTTCTTCTTTTGTTTTACTTTCATTTTTTTCATTTGTATTCTCTGGTTCTTCTTTTATATTTTCATCATTAGGTAAATAAAATAAATTTTTATAATGTCCATATAATTCTTTTAATAAATTGCGATTGTTTTGGAGATAATAAATCATATTATTAAAATATATATTATTGTACTGAATTGAATTGAGAATATTATTTTCAAAAAATATATCAGAATAACTTTTTGAATTTGGATATATTTTTACATAATGAAAATTTTGATATTTTTCTTTATTTAATTCATTTAATTTTAAAGATATTTCTTTCATGAAAACAATAGCATTACTTTTTCCACTTAAGGTAGGCCCTAAAAGAACAAATGAATTTATTTTATTTAAATTAAAAAATAAATTTTTTATTTTTTCTACATAATTATGCTTACTAAATGCAAATTGTTTTAGAGTTTCATCGAAAATTAAATCTTCAGGATTTGTTGTTGTTTGTTCATTATTTTTTATTTGAGTAATATTTTTTGGTTTTTTACTCGCTTTCATCTTATTCTTTTTTTCTGATTCTTCATAATCAAATAAAGTTATATTAATTAAAGTTTCTATATCTTCTTTATATTTATTATTGCTATTCAAAAAAGGAATTATTATTTTCAAAAGACATTCTTTAACAATACTATATATATTTTTTTTATTAATTTCATTAAGTTTTAATAATAATTCATTTTTTAATTTGTCGAATAAATAAGGAAATATTTTTTCTTTCAAATTTTTCTTATTTAATAAATCTCCTTTATATATTATTCCATTAATTATAAATTTAATTCTAGAAGAAATTTCATTTGCTCTATTGATTTGGTATGAATTCAAAAGCAATTTCACATATGAATAATAATCGATATAATTAACACCAATATTTCTAAAATTTGATTTTACACATAAAGGTAATATATTACTTTTATATGATATATTAAAGGAATCGATGTCATAAGATAAAAATAAATTAAATTTTTTAATATTAATTGCATATTTTTCAGAATTTCTATCCGTAAAATATCCTTCTTCAGATTTTGCATGAATTAAACCAAATATTTCATTTATTCTTTCAACCATTGTTTTAAAAAGATTAAATTCCATTAATTCAATATTTTTTATACAAACTAAATTTCCATTTCTCATATTTCCATACATAATATTATCTAATCCAATTAAATCAAATTTTTTATTTGCAGTAAAATAATATATATTTTTTCCTAATACACTTGAGGCAATATTCAAAAGCTCTTTTTTAAATATGCTTTGATTATTATATAATAAAAATGAATTATGATAAAATAAAGCATTAAATATAGAAATTAAAGTTTTTTCTGTTTCTGGTAAAATAAAAAAATCATATTTCAATCCAACATACTCATTTCCATATTCAAAATTAAAATTAAGCAATCTAACATTTACAGAATCATTCTCAACTTTAATTTGAAGTACTTTATTAAAAGAAAAGTCGCTAATTTTTGTAACATCTTCTCTTATTAAATTCTCAATTGATTTTATAATATAATTAATAATGGCTAATAATGCTATTAATAACTTAATTTGTCCAAAACTATTTTTTTCTGTTTTTAGCATTTTAATAAGTTGTTTTGCCCAATCTTTTAATTCATGATAAAAATCGAACATCTTATCAAAGGCATCTTTTTCTTTTTCTAAACATTTTTCCAAATTATAAAATATAACATGATAAGTGCAAATAAATATTAATTGATACAAATTATTATTTTTTTCTTTATTCTCTATTAAATCAAAAATAATACTACTTATTTTTGTATTCGTTTTCGATTTATTATAATTATCAAAATTTTTTTTGAAATTTTTTAAAAAATCTTTCATTTTTTTTGCCAATCCAAAATCAATACATTCTAAACCATCTTTTAATGTCCTTGTTGCTTTATGATATTTTATAACAATTTCCTCTTTATCTTCTTTTGTTATAAATTTAATATTTTCATCTGCTTCTTTTCCTGGATCAATTGAATCAATAAAAGGAATTAATTTAAGTAATAATTTTTGTCTTATTTCATATGAATCTTTAGAAATGACTAAGAAAAGTAATTCGTTATCGTTAAGCAAATAATATTCTTGTATATCTCTTCTTTTCTTATTCAGGAATTTTCGGAGAGATTTAAAATTTTGCTCATAACTATTTATTAATAATTTTAAGTTATTAATTGTTCTATCATGTCCATATTCAATATATTTATTTAATATCATACAATCCTTTATAGTCCTTACAAGAGATTTAGTTAACGATTCATTTGCTAATTTTTTGAATTCTGCAGGAAATTCTTTTGCAAAATCAGAATTATACATTATATCATCAATATAAATCATGTACATTTGATATTCATTATAAGTATCTAAAAATAATTGATATTTATAAATATTGTTGACTAATATTCTAAAATCGCTTTCTATTACACTTATATAAGGATTGAGTAATTCTTGATTTAATTTAGATAAATTTTTTTCTATAAATTCTTGTTCAGCATCAATATCTTTTTGATCTATGGTATATTTAGAATATCCTTTTTCGTTACCTTCGACTTTAGTTTTAAATGGTATATGATGAACTATTAAACTATCTTGAACACTTTTATAAAGTTCTTTAATTTTATGTTCTTCATTTGCTCTTAAATTAATTTCGTCTAAAGTTGGAATTGATTCAAATAATCCATTAATTTTAATTAATTTCTCAAATGTTAGAGCATTTTCTGAAAAATCAACTCCTGTTAAACCTAAGGCATTTTTTACAAGTTCTCTTAAATAATCTATTTTTTGAATTTTATCATTATGTATTATTTTCAATATATGCAAAATTTTTTCATAATATTTAATTTTTGATAAAAATTCTTTAGCTACTTCAGCTCCATCTAAATCTTTTATTGCAACTATGCAAGTATTTTTCCAATTTTTTAAATTTATTTCAAAAGTATTTAAATCAATTTCCATTATTTGTTGTTTTTCTAAAGATGTGATAAAGGTTTTTAATTCATTTAAATCTTTCCAGATTGTTAATTTTAAGTCATAATCATATTTTACTAAATCTAAATTTTCAAAATTTGATTTATTATTTTCTTCCATATCAATATCGATTTCTTGCTGTTGAAATAATTTTTTATCTCCCATCGCCTTTTGGATTCTAAATGATTTTTCTTCTAAAAGTAATATGGGTCCCATTGTATCCTCATTATATTTATTTATTAGATCTTCATTTAATTCATCATGTATTTTTTGGACCATTTCTTCATATTTTTTAATTTTCAATATTAAATCTTGCCTAAATTGCTTTATATTTTGATCTATAAAATATGTCATAGAATCCATTTTTCTTTCATAATTATTTTTTAATCCTATTAAATGATCATATTTTTTTCTTTCAAAATCTTCGAATTTTATTTCTTTATGAGTAATAATAATAGTATTTAATTCTTGTATTTCATCTATTTTATCTGATATATCACTTTTTTGAGAAACGCAAAATTCAACAGCCTTTTTCAATTTAATAAATAATTCTATATTTTTATTAGGGACAGTAAAATTAATACTATTAAAATTTTTTTCTATTTCAGAATGCAATTCTTCAACTTTTCTAGATAATATTTTTGGAGTTATTTCATAAATTTTTTTTGTATAATTAAAAGGAATATTTACTATTTGCTCTAAAAATAATTCTAAATTGAATTCAAATATTCCTATATTTATTTTTTTCTTCAACTTTAAAACAACTTCTCCTTCATCTTTAAACATTTTCAAATAATTATTTAAATCAGCATGATTTGATTCTTTTTGAATTTTATTAAAATCAAGTCTAATGAATTTATTATAATTAATTAATGATGGTTGCAAACTCAAAGCAGTTTGTTCCATGGCATTTTGACAATTCCCAAAACTAGTTTGAATATCTTTTATCAAAGCAATAAATTCTTTATCATTTTTTATCCTACTACTTAAAACATTATTTTGATCTACAGAAGTATCAAAAACATCTTCAAAGCATACCATATACTGAGGAAATTCTTCAGGGTCAACAAAATATTTAAGATTTACTACCAAATTTATATTTTCATGAATAAAATTATCGAAAAAGGAACCTTTAATTAATTCAATTGCTGGTGTATATGAAACTTGATTTTCTAAAGTGACTACCATGACTATTAAAATTGGCATATCATTCCATTGATTTTTATAACATTCATATGAACGAGCAAGTCTTTTCCCGAATACTCTTAAAGAATTTTTGATTAAATCGACTTTGGCATATCCGTATAAGAAATCTATTAATCGTATATATTTTAATATTTTTCTAAAGTATCTTTTTCTTGTTGCATCTTGAGCAAAAGGAACAGCATCTTTTAGAAATATATTCACTGAAGTAATTTCATCTTTTTTTAATAATGAATTTTTTTTAGTATTATTTTTTTTGGGTTGAGGATTTTTTTGTTCTTCTTTTATATCATCTTCGTCTACTACTGGGTCATCTAAAGTTATATTATTTTCTTTTTTGAATTGAAGATAGGCATTTCTACATTCTAAAGCCAATTCTCTTTTGATTTTTGCTCGGAATCGTTCTAGATGAGATATATTTATAGAAATAATATCAGAATGCATTTGATTAAATTTATTTAAATAAACAGGTGATGAAACATTTAATTTAAATAATTCATAAAATGACATATCTTTAAATATTTTTCTGATATCTAAAATTCCTTTTAATAAATTCGGTTCTACAAATATCGTTTTTTTCTTGAATTTTTCGAGATAAAACATCCTTTTTTTATTTCGATAATATTTTTTCCATAACTCAAATAATTTTGCATTTTTAAAATTCTTTATCAATGGGATTTTCATTAATTGAACATATTTAATATAATCATTTATCCAATCACTCATTGTATACATATGTGGTTTTCCTCGTATATAATGCAAAATAGAATTACGCGATATTGTTAAATATTCACTACTACTATTGGTGTATTCCCCTCCTGATAATAAATTAGATTTAAATTTAATTTTTTTAAAATTTGGATTAATATCTTCGTAGGAGCATAAGACATAATCAAATGGACCACCTACTCTTCTTGCATAAAGGAAATCGTTTTCTTTTAAAAATAAATAGGATTTAAATGTTGAAAAATCAATTAATTTTATTTTTTTAATTACATTTATTTTAATGTAACTCTGGGTTTTTGATATTTTATCTTTACTTTTAATATAAGTTCTTTCAGTTAATGGTACAGTTACAATTTGACCTTTTCCTTCTTCTCTTCGTGTTGTTAATATATTACTTATACTTCTTTTTTCTAATTTTTTCTTAAATATATCTTTATGTATACTTATTTTATTAAATTCTCCTTTTTTAATTGATTCATTTAACATTCCAATTTTTTTTATTCTAACTGTTTTTTCTTCAGATTTTTTTTTATTAATTCTATCTAAAAATAATATTTTCCCTTCACTTTTATTTATCATTTCGGATAAGTTATTCTTCTTTAAATTAGAAATTTTTTTTGTATCTATTATTGTTGGGCAATTTATTAAATCACCAATATTACGTGGTATATAATTTTTTGTATTCCAATTTTGCATTATAATAGAACCATTTAAGCCTTTTAAAATATCATTAACAGATTTATTTGCATTTGTATTTAATGAAGATGATAATAAAATTTTGTGACGAATTGGATTTAATTTTTTCCTGAAAGTATTTGTCTGGAGTGGATTTAAATATAATTTGCTTTTCAGTTCATCTTCCATATTTAAACTTTAAATTTAATTTTATTTGAAATAATAATGATTTAAGAATAATCATAAATATAATCATCATTGGGGATTGGGGATTGGGGATTGGGGATTGGGGATTGGGGATTGGGGATTGGGCCCAATCCCCAATCCCCAATCCCCAATCCCCAATCCCCAATCCCCCCACCCCACA
>Ga0256407_10009258_pt1 | contig 14141 bp, 6 predicted proteins | sample RumenRJG_04DNA_FD_193489 | JGI IMG/M metagenome (GOLD analysis project Ga0256407, IMG submission 193489) | Bovine rumen microbial communities from Lethbridge, Alberta, Canada - RJG_04 | ecosystem: Host-associated > Mammals > Digestive system > Stomach > Rumen | place: Canada: Alberta | collected... | reverse complement strand
TTAAAAAATGGAAAAATTTTTTTTTTTAATTTATTATTAGAAAAAAATTTAGAAGATCTAATAATAATATTAGAAAAAAAAACAAAAATAAATTTAAAAAATGAATCAATAACTCCATATTTAAAAAAATGGTTAAATTCTCAAATATCAACATATGAATATTTAAATTATATAAATTATTTTTCATCAAGATCATATAATGAAGTATCACAATACCCAATTTTTCCTTGGGTAACTAAAAACATTAGAAAAATATTTGAAGATAATAAAGATTTTGAAAAAACAATATTAGATTTTACTAAAGAACAATTATATAATAAATTAATTGAAGAAGAAAATACTGGATTTAGGACTTTTAAATATCCAATATCAGTTCAATTAAAAAATAAAAGAGAAAAATGTTTATTTAAATATATAAATTCAGATGATATTAAATATCATCATTATAGTCATTTTTCAACATCGGCATATATTTTTTATTATTTAATGAGAATAAATCCTTTTATAAATTGTTTAATTAAATTACAAAGTTATAAAAATGAAAATGTAAATAGAATGTTTATTTCTTTTGAATCTATACAAAAATTACTTTTAGAAGGGAATGATAATAGGGAATTAATTCCAGAATTTTTTTGTAAAATTGAACAATTTATTAATTTAAATTGTATTTATTTTGGAATAAGAGAAAATAATATAATTTTAGATGATGTAATATCAAATGATTATATTAATAAAAAAAATATTTCTGAAGATTCAAAATTAAATAATGATATATGTCAATATATTGAATTAATAATATTAAATAGAAAAATTTTAAATAGTAATTATGTTAATAATTCAAATATGGATTCAATTTCAAATTGGATTGATAATATTTATGGTAAATTTCAATATATTGAAAATGAATCAATTGCAAAAGAAAAATATAATACATATATTATTACTTCTTATAAACAATTATGTGGATTAAATGATTTAGTTAAAGAATATGAAAATAAAAAAAATAAAAATGATAATGAGAAAAAAAATATTTTAAATGAAATAAAGAATAAAATTAATATAATAATAAATTTTGGGATGATGCCATTTAAAATATTTAATGATATTCATCCTAAGAGAAATATTATAGATGATACATATGAAAAAAATTTTATGACTGAAAATATTTCTGAGTTCCCAAAAAATTATAAATTTTTATTTTATTCTAATAATGATTTTTTTATTTTAAATGATAATAAAGAAATTATTAAATATAATAAAATTAAAAAAGATAATTCAGATAAATTATTGATTTCACCTTTTGAATTTGATGAAAATAAATTATTTCAAAATTTAAGATATACAATTAACTTTTCAATTCCTAATTTTGTGATTACATGTAAATATAAAGATAATAGTTTTAGAATTAAAAATATTAAGAAAAATGAAGAAATAAAATTCCTTTGTGAAGATTATGTTAATTCAATTAATGTTTATTCAGAAAAAAATATTATTTTTATTGGATTGAAAAATGGTAAAATTGAAAAATATTTATTTGAAAATAATGAACTTACTTTTTTAGATTCAATATTTGCACATTTTTATCCTGTTGAAATTATTGAAATAAATTTGAATTTAAATATTATTATTTCTACTGCAAAAGATAATTTAATTTTAATAAGAAAACTTTATGATTTTGAATTATTGACAATTATAAAAATACCAAAAGGATATGAAATAAAATTAATAAAATTATCTCCTTTAAATTTTATATATATTTTATGTGATTATTTAAATAAAGAAAAACAAATTAAATCAAATATTTTTGGTTATACAGTTTCAGGAATTAAATTTATTGAATCAAAATTTGATGTAATTAATAATATTTGTTTTACAAATGATGGTGATTTAATATTAGGATTTTATAATATACCTTATTTATATATATGTAAAGGTTCAAATCTTTCAGTTATATATAAAAGAAATATTTCTTATAGTAGTATTAAAATAAAAGAAATATATTATTGGTTTGAAAAATATGATTTAAATAAAAGGATTAAAATATTAATGAAAATAAATGAAAAAGTTAATTTAAATGATATTAAAAATGAAAAAGAATTATGGAAAGCTGTAAATTATAATTAAAGCTATTTAATTTATTTTAAATATTTTATGTCTAATTAGAAATAAAATAATATAATATTATATTAAAAATTAAATAATATATTCAAAAATAAAAAATATTTTAATTTAATTTCATTTCAATATTTATGGAAGGAAATGACTTTTTAAATAAATTCAAAGAAAAATTTATAAATAAAAAAGATTCAAATACTCCAAACACAAATAATATAATAAATGAACCAAGATTAAGTGTAAAAGACATATTAAAATTAAATGAAGATAGAATAAAAAATTTAAAAGAAGAAAGAGATAAATATAATGAAAGAAATTCAATATATGAAAAAAATAGAGCAGCATGGAGATTAAAAATGAAAAAATTATCAGAATTTATTAAAAATGAAAAAGAAGAAGGACAAACAAATGAAGAATTCTTCAATGAAAATGAGGATTATTTAAAAGACTTTGGAATAACTAATGTAAATGATTTTGAAAGTGTTCAAAATATGATTGATAATTCAAATGATAATTTTGATGAAGAAAAACATAGAAATAGTTGTTTTTTTCCTTCAAATCCTTATAAAAATCAATTAAAAGTTATTAATGAAGAATTTGATAAAAAAAAAAATAATGATTTAATTCAAGAAAGTGATAATATTTCATTTAATAAAAATAATAATTTGAAAAAATATAATTTAACTAATCAAATTGTAAAAGGAATTGATGATAATATTAAAGAAAGTGTTTCTTATATTGGAAAACCAAAAAAAATTAATTATGAAACTAGTCATATTGAAAATGATTATATTTCAAAGAAAATAAAAAAAAATAAATATACTAATTTAAATACTAATATGCAAATTAATAATAATAATTTTAATATTGAACAAATACCAAAAATAAATAAATTTAATGAAGAATATTTATCAAAAGAAGAATTTAATCCAATTTATATTTCAAATACAAAAAATCCAAAATTACTTTTTAGAAAATGTGAAAGTAATGTAGAAATAAATTATTCTCCAATAAAAAAAATAAATGAAATACATAATGAAATATCAATAGATATTGATAAGTCATATTCAAAAAATTTAAATTTTACAATTGATAATAATCAAAGTGAAGAAATTGAATTTATTGCAAAACAACCTTTAAAAAAATATCAAAGTGAAAATATTTCAATTGAAAAACCTTCTTTTATTAAATTAAATTCAATATCAAAAATTCCAAAATATGAAATTTCATATCAAAATAATGAAAGTTTAATAATAAATAAAAAACCAAAATATTCTAATTTTGATTTATCAATTTGTAAAAATATTAATAAAATTCAATATGATAATATACCAAAAAATAAAAAATTAATTATTAAAAAACAAGAATCTCAAGGTAATATTAAAGGAAAACCAAAATTTCAAAATATAATATCAAATGAAATAACTGATTTATCATATAATTCTGAAATGAAAATTAATAATAATAAAAAAGATTTAAAAGTAAGTAATGAAGGAATAAATTCAGTTTTTGGAACATTAAATTCACAAGATATACATATTTCAAATGATGATAGTCAAGAAATGAAATATAAAGTAAAAATACTTCCAAATAAAGTAACAAGTCATAAATATGATGATATTAATTTTAATAATATAAATGATTCAAATAATATAAATAATAATAATAATTTAAATAATAATAATATTACACAAAAAATTTTAGATTCAAATGATATAAAAAATAAATATCAAAAAAATATTATTACTTCACTTGATAATATTGCAATAATGAAATATGAAATTAATGATTCTGCAATTCCATTAGATCCTTCATTTTTAGATGTTTTATGTATTAATTGTTATGAATGTATTAAATTTGAAGATATGGATTTACATAGTCAAAAATGTGTTATTAAATTATCTGGTTTTAAAGATAATGCTTATGATGAAGATTATAATACAAGAATATTTAAATTACATGAATCATTAAAAAGTAAAAAAAACGAAATTGAAAATAATAAAGATAAAAACTTAGTTAATTTTTATAATAGATTAGTAAAAATAATATATCAAATATTAATAAATAATAATTCAATTGAAGAATTAGATTCATCAATATCAGAAATAAACAAAATGACAAAAAATGATATAGAAAAAGGTAATTTTACTCAAAATTACAAATTTTACTTTTTACTATTTTGTCAAAGAATATCTCAATTAGTATATATGAAATTAAAAGATATGGAAAAATTAATGTTATCAATAAATCATAATTCATCAAAAGATTCAATAGATTCATTAGAAGAAGAAGAATATAATATGAATAATAAATTAGAAGATGATGAACATATAAAATATATGAAAGAACAATTAACTTCAATTGAAAATCAAACAAATAAAGCAAAAAATGAATTAAAACAATGGAAAAAAGAAGCAAAATTATTAGAAAATACTTTAAGAAGACCACAAGTTCAAAGAAATGAACAATTAAGTGATATTGCTAGTGATATAAATAGTAAAAATGAAAATTATGATATTTTAACTACTTTTACTGGTCAAATGAGTGATTTTGGTGATGAAAATATTAATGATGAAGATTTTGATAATTTTAATGAAGATGATCAAAAAAAATATTTTTTAAGTATTGGATTGGGAATTAAATTTAAATATTCTGATCAAATAGAAGAAGATGTTTCTATTGCTGATTTATTTGAAAAAGCTAAAAATAAAGGAATTAAACCACAAAATTATCATGATTTTCTTATTAGGGAATTAAATATTAATCAGTAATTTTTTTTTATTAATAATAATTTAATTAAGTATTTATGATTAATTCTTTAATGTATTTTTTTATAAAAATTTTTATGATAAATAATATTTTTTTTAATTATAAGATAATTTATTATAATTACTTTATTATTCATAAAAATATGTAAATAAATAATTTTTTTATTTATATATTTTCTTATTTTTTAATAATCTTTTATAAGTTGCATCATCTATTTTAGGAATATTTTTTATATTTGAATAATTTTTATTATATCTTTTATTATTTGAATAATTTTTCCCATTTAATAATCTTTTATAAGCAGCATCAGTAATTTGAAGAACATTTCCTTTTGTTGGATAATCATAATCATCATAATAAACATTTTTTCTACTTATTTCTTTATATAAATTATCATTAATTTGTTCTACATTTTTTGCAACAAGATTACTTTTTTTATTTACTAATTTGTTATATTCTTCCTTATCATCTTTATTAATTTTTTCAAATTGTTTTAATAATAATATATTATTATTTCTACAAAAATTTTCTAAATAATCTATATCATTAATTCTAATTCCATTTAATATAAATCTATCTTTTAAATCTGATGGAATATTATTATTACTATATAGTCTTCTTGCTAATAAATTTAAATTATATTTTATTTACTTGTATTATAATTAGACATTAATTTATATTTTTAATATTATAAAATTTTAATAAAAAAAATTAAATAAAAAGATTAAATAATAAAATAATTTTTTTATTCTGTATTCATTATATTTTGAATTTCCTTTCCACTAATATATTCTTCATTTTTACATTCAATTTTATTTATTCTATTTTTTAAACCAAATAATTTATTTTTAAAAGAATTAATATCACTTTCTCTATTATATAAATTATTTTTTAATTCATATATATTATCTAAATATTCTTTTTCTTTATTATTATATTCATATTCTCTCTTTTTAAAATGACAAATTTGATTTTCTAAATCGCAATATTTTTGCTTTAATTTATGATTTTCACGTTGTAAATTTTGAATTTCTTTTTTTAAATTAAAATTTTCTTGTTCAAAACGTTGAAAATAACGTAAATATTCTTTTATTTTTTGAATAAAATCACAATCAAGTGAAATATTAAAAATTTTTCCTATTTCTTCTATTTGAGAATATAAAATATTAACTCTTTGTTTAATCATATTATCTAATTGTTCAAATTTATTATTTGCCTCTCCTGCCATATTTTCAAATTGAGATATTATTTTATTTTTTTCTATTAATTCTTTTTTTAATCTTTCATTTTCTAATTTTAAATTTAGATTTGCATCATGTATTATACTAAAATAATTAGATGGTGAAGACATATCAGTATTATATATAGAATTATTTGAATTAATAATATTTTCAAATATTTGATTATTATTGGAATTTAGATTTCCTTTATTTTGAATATTATATGTTTCAATTTTATTTATTGGATTAAATTCTATTTTTCCTTCATATGGATTATTTAACATTATTTATTTATTAAATATTAATTAAAATTTTTCTTTTTTTTTTATTAATTAAAATAAATTATCATTTATCAAATTAAATAATGCTTTATAAAAGGGAATAAAATTTATAATAATCAAATTTTAAAATAATATTTTTTATATAAACATAAATATAATAAATTCATTTAATTATACTAAGTATATATATATATATTATTTTTAGGATAAATGATTTTTAAATCAATAAAAGAATTTGTTTTTCCTAACAATTAAAAAATACAATAATTTATTGTATTTTCATACAATATATATAATTATATGAATATTATAATGTTTTGTTTATTTTTAAGAGTAATTTAAAATAATAAACTATATTTTTCAACCTGTTTTTTGAAATAATTATTGTAAATTAATTTTAATTTGTTTTCAAATTAATGACACTAATCTTATTTCTTAAGAAAAGTGTGTATCTTTTTGAAATTTACTATTAACTATGTATCTGAATATTATTTTTTCTTTAAATAAAATCCTCAGCCATAGTTTAATTAATTAATTAACATAAATTTACAATTAAATAAACTTAATATTTATAATCATCTTAATTAAAAAAGAATAAATATTAAATAAAGAAGTATATATTTATTTATATTTATTTATATTTATTTTTATTATTATTTAAAAATAATTCCTTTGAATTAAAATAATTTTTATAATTTATATTTTAAAAATAATTATTTATATAAAACAATCTTCTTTTAAATGCGGAAAAATCTTTAAAAATTATTTTTAATTTAAAAAAAAAGTAATAAAAAACAATTTTAAGCATCAAATATATAATTTTTAATTTTATATAATTTAATATTATCTAATATCTAAATAAATGATACTTAATTCAAATATTTCACAAACATTAATTCAAGGATTCAAAAACGAAAATTTTGAATTAAATAAAGAAACTGATAATGAATTACTTTTTAACGTATTTAATATACAAAGTAGTGAATTTTTTAATAAACATCATTTATCATCTAAATCAAATGATTATGAAAAATATACAAAAAGTAAAAAAGATTATGAAATAAATTATGATTCTTTTTTAAACATTTCTCAAAATAATTTAAAAGATATAAAAAATGAATGTGAAAAAAGGAGAAATCATTCATTTGATTTTTCAAGAGAAAAAACAAATTTAATTATTAAAGAAAAAATAGGAATAAATGACCCATCATTTTATTTAAAAAATCAAAATAAAGCAAATTCAACAATAATGCCTCAAACAAAAAATAATTATATTTTACAAAATGAATTGAAATTAATTAATAATAGAAACGGTTATAAATTAAATTATAATTCTAAAAATAATAAGAATAATAACATATTTATTTCTCATGAAAATAATCAAATAAATTTAAATAATGGAGATAATATAAGGGAAAAATATATTTTAGATATTATAGATGATGAAAATGATGATTATTTTAAATTAGAAAATAATAATTTTAATGAAGAAAAAGATTTTGATGATGGAAATAATGTTTTTTTTTATAATGAAAATAATAAAAATGAGGATGATAATGAAGAAGAAAATGAATATATTTTTAATAAAAATGATTTTACATTAAATAATTTAAATAAAGATTTTAATTTGACAAATAAAAATATATTAAATCAAAAAAAAAATTCATCAAATAATGTAAATTATTATTATAATAATAATTTAAATATTTTTGAAAATAATAATAACTTAATAAATAATAATATTGAAACAAATATTACAAATAATATAAATTCATTAAACCCTAATTTAGAAGAAGAAAAAATAAATTTTGAAATTATCTCACATGCCCCTTCATTTATAAGAGACCAAACAGGATGTAGATTAATTCAAAAAAAAATTGATGAAAATCCAATAATATCTAATGACATTTTTAATTCATTATATTATGAATTAATGTCAATGACAACAGATTTATTTGGAAATTATGTAGTTCAGAAATTATTAGATAATATATCAATAGATAATTTAGAAAAATTTACTGATTTAATATCAATTAAATTTAATTATATAGCAACATCAAATTATGGAACAAGAGTAATTCAGAAGTTATTAGAAATATTATCAAAAGAAAATAAAAATAAAGAATCAAAAGAAATATATGATAATTTATTTAATTCTTTAAATAAAATGATAATAAAAAATATTGTTCAATTATCAAATGATAGTAATAGTAGTCATATAATAATTAAATATGTTAATGTTATTAAATATCCAAAAAATTGTGAAATGTTTGATAGTGTTTTTAATAATTTTATTCCTTTATGTAAAGATAAACATGGATGTTGTGTTATTCAAAAATGTATTGAGGCAGGAATAAATGAACAAAAAGAAAAATTATTTTCTTTATCAAATAAGTATTGTAGTCAATTAATTAGTGATCAATTTGGAAATTATGTTATTCAATATGTTGTAGGTTTAAATAATGAAAATATTAATAAAAATATTGTAAAAGTTATTATGAATGATTTAATTAAATTATGTAAAGAAAAATATGCATCAAATGTTATTGAAAAATTTTTATTTTTTAAAAGTTTAGAAAGTAAAGAAGTTATTAAAAGTATTATTAATGAAGAAAAAAATTTACATGAATTAATAATTGATCAATATGGAAATTATATTATTCAAAGAATATTATCAATTGTTTCTCCAGAAATAAGATTAAATTTAATGAGTTTTATAGCTTCATGGTATGATGAGATTAAAAATTTAAGTTTTGGAAATCGATTAATTACAAAATTGAATGAAAGATATACAGAATTTACTTCATTGATACAAAATATTTATGGAATTAATAAAAATAATATTAATGTGAATAATAAATTTAAAAATAATAATTCAATAGGAAATAAAAATTTAATCCAAATGAATCATTATAATAATTATATTGGCATTAATAATAATTTTTATAATAATTTATATAAAAGTAACATATATAAAAATAATAATCCAAGAATTAATAATCAAGAAAAATTTGGAGATAATAATTCATCATTTAATTATAATTTTCAACAATTTCAATATCAATATTTGATGATGAATTATTTATATAATTTAAATAACACATATAATTCTAATAAAAATAATTTCAATTAAAAATATTTAAATTGTAATATATTTATCTTTTAAATGTCAACTTTAAAGATAAATTTCAATTTTTTATTTTTATATGTGTATCATAAATGGAATATAATAATTTATAATCAAAAATCTGATTAAGATTAGATATATAATTTGAGTTATTAATTAATAATATATGATTTATTTTTTTATAAAAAGAATTTTAAATAATATATATTAAATAAATATTAAAAATTTATAATAATAGTTTTCAATATTTTTATAAAAATATGAACAATAAATAATAATTCAATTAATAATTTAATATATCTTTTAATATTAGAATAATTATAAAAAATAAAAAATATTTTTTAAATCATTATTAAACTAACATTAATTAAAAATATTCAAAATGTCAAAAATGAATTTTTATCAAAAATTTAAAAAATCAGATATATTCAACATATATCCATCAAAAGAACCCTTATCACCATCTAGAAAAAATATGCAACCAACATTAGAAAAAACTTCAAATGATATTTTTTCAATTGAATCAAATAATCCAAAATTAACATTATATAAACATAAAAATAAATATATAAATAAATCTCAAAGTGATATTTTTAATAAAAAACCTCAAAATTTAAAAATAAAAATAAGAGAAACTCCAACAACACGTTCTCAAATAAATCAAGTTAATTTAGATTTAAATAATAAAGATTATATTGTAAAAAAAGAAATAAAAAAAGAATATAATCCAGATCCTTATAAAAATAATAAATCACCTTTAGATAGATTTTATAAAGAAATTTATGGTGAAGAAAATATACATAAAAATATAATTTCAAAGAGAAATTATTTAGAAACAGATTTTAAAAATAAAAATAATGAAGAAATAGTTAAAAATAATCCAATAAAAAAAAATGTTAATTGGACAAATGAAACAAGTGCAAATATTAATTCATATTATTTATCTCCAAAAATAAAAAAATTAAATGATCAAATTTCAAATATTTTTAATATTCCTGATAAATATTATAATAATATAGAAATAAATAGAAAAAAAGAAGAAGAAAAAGAAAAAGAAAGATTAAATAAATTAGAAGAAGAAAGAATAAAAGAAAAAGAAAAAGAAATGAAAATTTTATCAGAAAGATCAAAAGAAGATAAATATGAATTTGGTACATTAAAATCAAAATGGAAACAAAGTAATATTGATTGGAAAAAACCGGAAATTTCAGTAATGTTAATGAAACAAAATGATAAAGAAAATGAAAAATTAAATGCATTTCAAAGAAAACAAAATGAATTTAATTTAAGTGAAAAATATAATAAATATTCCAGTCCAAATAAATTAAAATTTAATCCTTTTGATAATTCAAATCAAATAATTAAAATTAGAAAATTAATGGATTTAAATTCTCCTTTAATGAATGAAAGTAAAAAAATAAAAATGATACAAAATGCTTCAACAAATAATTTTTTTGGGAATAATTATTATGAAAAATTATTAAAAACTGATAAAAATTTTACTAATGAAAATGAAGAATATATTGCTTTAAATAAAGGAAATAATAGAAATGATGAAAAAAGTCTTAAAAGAATTTTTTCTAATGAAGGAATTCATATTTATGATATTCAATTAAGTTCAAATAAAATTTTTGGAGAAAGAAATGATTCTGAAATTACTTTTAAAATTAGAGATAATAAAGATGATAATAATAAAATTAATGAAGTTTTTGAAAAGATTTATAAAGAAAAAAATATTGAAATTAAACCAAAAACTAAAATTATTGTTAATAAAAAAAAATTTGATAATTTTAATGATAATCAATATATTAAATTAATAGATAATAATTATGTTAATCCTAAATTTTCAAAAGATAAATTATCCGAACAATATTATAAAATTAATGTTCAATATAAAAATAATAATATAAAAAAAGATAAAAAATAATATTTCAATTGTAATATAACTTTTGAATTATTTTGATTTAAATAATTATTTATTTTTTAGTATTTAAATTTAAAATTAAAAAAAATATTTACAGATTTTAATAATTAAATTATATTAAAAAAAATAATTCGACTAAGTTTAATTTTTTAATTTCATTTAAAAAAAAATGTCTGAAAATTACTTAAAACAATTAGAGTAATAATAAAAAAATAATATTATAGAATTTTAAGATTAAATATAAATCAAAATTTCCAAAAATATATCGAACAATGTCAAAAATTTATATCCTCACTATCAGAAAATATATTAAATTTAAATAATGAAATAATCCTTTTGAACCAAAAAAGAATATTAAATGACTCAAATCCAATTATAAATTACTATTTTGAAAATATAAATATATTAAAAAATCAGAATTACATTTTACCAAATTTAATATCATTAAAAGAAAATAATAATTATCCTCAAGAAAAAATAATAAGAACAATAAAAAATAAAAAAAAAGTATATTGTATAAATAATAATTTCCAACCAATAAAAAATATCAATAATCCAATTTCAAATTTAAATAAATCAAATTTAGAAAATCAAATTTTTCAAAATGAAAAAAATATTAATTTAGAAGAAAATTTAAAAAATAAAAAAAAAGGATTAAGAGGAAGTAAATATAGAGGAGTATCAAAAAATGGAAATCAATGGCAAGTTTTAATAATGATAAATAAAAAAAAAAGATATATTGGAAATTATAGAAATGAAGAAGAGGCAGCAATGTTTTATGATATTGTTGCTATTCAAAATCATGGTTCAAAGGCAAAAACTAATTTTTATTATACTCCTCAAGAAATTCAAAAAATTAAATTTATGAAATATTTATATGAAGGTTGGATATAAATTTTTATAAATTTGTGATTTTTTGTTTTTTTAGGATTTTTATTTTTTTTTTTTAGTTTTTATTATATTTTCTATATATAATAATGATAAAATAAGTTATTTTTCTTGTAAATTTTTTTTATTAGTAAGTAAGATTGCGATTAGTTTTATTTTATATATTAATTGGAAAAATATTGATATTTAAAGAAATTTTATTTCATTAAAGTTTTTGAATATTTTCAATATAAAAGTTGATTTAATATAATATATTTTACATATAATTAGAATTAATATAATATTTATTATATTTATGTATATTTTTGACAAGTAAATTATTTATAATTTTTTTTTTATTTAATTTTTTTAAAAATATAATAAATTATTTTAAAAAATAAATATTTGAAAAAAAAAATCAATCAAAAATCAAAAAAAAATATAAAAAAAAAAAAAAAAAATTTAACATTACTTTTTCTGTCTTTTCGAAAGTGCAAATCCAACCCTATCATTATCCCTATCAAAAACAGTATAATACTTCCTCATAAAAACAACTCCAAAAATCCAAACAGGTCCATGAGGTTCTTCAACATCCATAGGCATCATAAGACTACTACATTCATTTTTTCCTTCAATTTCTTCTTTTAAAATATATTCATCTTTCTCAATAATATATTTATCTCCATTTAAAACAAAAGTAATTTTAGGTGCATTTTCCAATCCATTACAATTAATATTAACTCCTATTTTTTCTAATAAAATTTTTAAATCTTGACTTGGTCCAGTAAATAAAGTAGTTCCAGTATCAATAACAGCTTTACAATATTTTTGATTATTTTTATTACATAAATTAATACTTTTATCATTTAATAAAATATCATCTAATTTAATAGTCCAATAATATTTATCAATAACATTATAAAATTTAATATCACCTAAATATTTATTTTCATCAATATAACCAAAAGTAATTTCACCATCATCTTCATCATTTAAAGTATAATAAAAACTCATAATATTTTTTTTAAGTAAATCATATTTCATAACATTATCTAAAATACAAGTTTTTTCATCAGCACTTAAAGAAGGATAAGCCAAACCTAAAATTCCAGAAAATTCATTTGAATTAAAAACATTACCTTCTTGTTTAATAATTTCTCCAAAATTTTGATTTGGAATTTCAATATTTCCTAAATTAAATTTATCTGAATTAATTTCTCCTTTTACAATACCAGTTCCAAATTCAACTTCTAAACCAGTTCCTATTTTTTTATATGAAGATGATAAATTTGAATCAAAAGATTTTTTTATTTTACAAGATAATGAATCACATCGACTTGATGTTACCCATAAATTACCACTTCCTGTATCAAAAATTACTGGAAGAGATTGAATTGGATTTCCTATTCCTATTGATGCTACGTATAAGGAATTATCATAATTTCTTATTGGGATTTTTTTACTTTCTGATTTTAATTTTGTTTTTCCTTTTGTTTGAAGGAAACTTAATTTTAAATTTGAAGATAATAGTTTTTGCTGGATTTTTGTTATGAATGAATGAAGGAAATGAGGGGGTTTTTTTATTTTGTGTAATGCTATTTTACCTGTTTGAGATTTTTGAAGTTTTAATTTCATACGAGAACTTGTTTTTAATTTTGATTTTTGAATTTGGGATGTTAGGATTATGAAATATAGGAAAAATAGTGTTTGAAAGTTTTTCATTTTTATTTTTTTTTTTTTCTTGTTTTTTTTTTTAATTTGGTTTTTATTTAATTAATTCGTTTTTTTAGTAAAATTTCAAATAATTTTTTTAAAAAATAAAAAAATAAAAAAATAAA
>Ga0256407_10009256_pt1 | contig 14142 bp, 6 predicted proteins | sample RumenRJG_04DNA_FD_193489 | JGI IMG/M metagenome (GOLD analysis project Ga0256407, IMG submission 193489) | Bovine rumen microbial communities from Lethbridge, Alberta, Canada - RJG_04 | ecosystem: Host-associated > Mammals > Digestive system > Stomach > Rumen | place: Canada: Alberta | collected... | reverse complement strand
AAAACGGGTCTATGACACATCGTCTGTAGATAATACGCCTGAAGAGAAAAAAATTAGCATTTCATCGATTTCACTATGGGCCCTTTGTCCTGACGACACATCATCTGAATGGTTCCGCTTGTTTGATACAAAAAATTATAAAGAGGCTTTTGAAATAAGAGAGACTTATAAAAAAATATTGAATCAAAACGATTAATATCATTATCTATGTTTGACACGACTATTATCTTATATATCCTTGCAGGTTGGTTCCTTCTTCTACTTATTCAGGCTTTTGTACGATTATTAAAGGTAAGGGCTTGGATTAAGACAAAAACAAAGAAGGGAATCATGACCGAAGTCGGTTATTTGGAATACAACAAGGGAGAAGCTTCGGAAGTGTTTGTTTCAGGAGGATCTCGTGTACCCATTGGTCGGGTCATCATTGGAGAATCCAGAGACGAAAACGGTTATGTGGAAATCCTGAATAGCAGTTATGACGAGTCTTCAGGTAAGCCACTGTATCGCCCTTGTGGCTACATTAGTCCCGACGGCTATATATATAAGAAATTAGGAAAAAACAAACGCCCGGAAAGAATAGGTTATACAGCCAGGCCCTCAAATCCCAATGCTCCGACTTCCATCGGAGAACGTACATGGAAAACCCTATGGTTAAAATGCACACTTCATGCATATCTAGGATCTCCTGTAATTGTAGAGGAAACTTTACCAGAAAAAACTGAGAAAAAGACCGAAAAGATTACAGGTATAGGGAATGATGTTGCCGACACCTCGGAAGATTTGGGTAAAGACCTTTTGCCCCAAGGAGATGAAAGCATACAGACGGAACAAGAGGGTGAAGTGAATACAGAACCAACAAAAGATGAGGTCATTACAGAATTGCCTCAAGAAGAAAGTGAGTCAGATGAAGTTGTTGTAGAAAATACAGATACATCTGAAGGATCGAATGAGGATAATACGAATAAAGAACCCGACCTGCCTGAACCGGTAAGCGTAGTTCAAGAAGACCCCTTGACAGAGCAGGAAAGAGAACATCTCGACCAAATCAAAATCAAAGAGAAAGAGCTTCTAATTAAGCTTATCTCAAACATGGTTCATGTTGAAGGTGGACGTTTTGTAATGGGAGCTGATGCAGAAACAGAATCTGTTACTACCGAAGAAAAAGGAGTCGTAGAGTTGAATGAATCTCCTAAACACAATGTAACACTAAGTAGTTATTACATCAGCAAGTATCCCGTCACGCAGGTTGAGTGGAAGACCATCATGGGTTCCAATCCATCTGAAAACCAAGACAACGAGAACTATCCCGTTGCTCCCGTCACATGGAAAGATTGTCAAGCATTTTTAATTCGTCTTTCTTATTTAGCAGGAACAACCTTCACCTTGCCTACAGAAGCTCAATGGGAATTTGCGGCTAAAGGTGGTAACAAGAGTCAAGGCTACGTATTTAGTGGAAGTAATGAGTTCGCTGATGTTGGACATCGTGACTATCGGCATGAAGTCGGCACAAAAAGACCTAACGAGTTAGGATTGTATGACATGAGCGGTTTAGTACGCGAATGGTGTTCCGACCTTTGGGGACATTACTCTTCAGAAGATCAAGTCGACCCTATCGGCCCTTCTGAAGATAGTCCATTCATTGTAAAAGGACCAGAGGGAGATTTCCTTCGTGTTGTTCGCTCTCCTGCAGGTAACGAAACCGTAACCAATCGAAAAGGTGAAAACCCAGAGTTAATTAAGGATTTCAAGAGTTACGGATTCCGTGTTGTTTGTTCCAGCATCCCAGAAGAATTCAAAGAAAAAGAGAAGGAACAGGAGGCTATTGTACCTGTTCCAGAGGAGTCTGGTCAGAAACAAAAGAAAGGTAAACCTCAAAAAGAAAAGAGCGCCAACAAGCCATATGCCATTTGTAGTCACTGGGGGTTCCACCGTTCAAAGAAAGACTTCCTGTCTCCTGAAAGCCGGGCCTGTGCCTTTGCACTATTCTTCAATAAATATAACAAAAATAATTACTCAGAATACTACAAAGAAAAGCCATATGGATGGTCTGACACAGCACTTTTGTCTTCTTTTGTTTATAGTTTGCTTTATCTGCTTGGCTATGTCCTGATAACATACGTGTGGAAAAAAACGTTTGTTGGTGACAACGACATATTAGTATATGAGTTCGTTGCATTCTATTTCCTTTTATGGGCAATGGTAAGACGACTGAAAATCTATTCCATTGAGAGTTTGAATACCATACAACCAAAGATTGACTTGTTCAACAAGACTCTTGGTCATAAATGGTTTGACATCACGATTATTGTCTTGGGACTCATGGCCTTGTCATTCACTGGTGAATACTACCAAAGTTTAGATTGGGTACCGTTGATAGTTGCTATTCTTGTGGGTGTAATCGTCAACATGTTTTGTAAGTCTTCCCATACCCCATGGGTTATCAGAAACACATTCATTGACAATGAAGAATTCGATGAGGATGAAGACGAAGAGCCTACGAATCCTGAAGGAGACATTTCCCGTAGTTATGATTGGGATTTGGACTCAAAGATTAGTGAAAACAAACTTCATGGTAATTTGACGTTGTATTTTACAGCGACGACAATAACAGACCTCAGGCAACTTAATCCTTTCTATGATCAGTTGAAGGAAAAGTCAAGCAAGGAATACATCATAGAAATGTTCCATTACATGAAGGAACATAAGTCGCTACTCTCTCGACTCCGTTATGTGGCGTACTACATTGAGAAAATGTGCGAAAAGCACAGCCTGCACATGTTAGACAGAATTCAGTTCATCTTAGATTTCGTGCAGGAACCGAATATCAAGTTCTGCATGAACAGGGACAGTGAAGCTGTTAATCGCTATGAAGACTACATCCGGTTCCCTGATGAGACACTCTACGATAAAGAGGGAGACAGCAATAGTAAGGCCTTATTGGCGGCTATGCTCTTCCATCTGATGAAGCATAACATCATTTACTTACATTCACGCACCCAGCAACATGCAGCAATTGGTGTTGAGGTGAAATCCAATTGGCTCCAAATGCTTGGACCAAAACAAATGACAGATGAAATGACCTTGGAGTTCAACGGCAAGAGGTATATCTTCTGCGAGACCACTGGTGACCGTTTCAAAGTCATTGAAGTGATGGAGGGTATGAAACTCGAAGATTTCGAGGAGAGGGTGGAACTGCCCGTCATTGAAGATGATGTAGATGATACGAACATCTCAGATACTCAGGAAACACGCCTGTACAACTGGGATTTGGATTCTGAGACAGGTAATCATTTGCATGGTTCATTCACCCTGGAGTTTAATAAGAGTGACATCACCAATTTACGTGAACAAAATCCATTTGGAACATACGGCGAAGACGGTAACTCTTACGAGCAAAATATTCGTCGAATCTTCGATCAAATGAGGCAAGAGAATTCCTATTCAGATAACATCAAATCTATTGCCCGCTATGTTAAAGAAAGCGTGAACAATGCTGGATTGACTGAACTTGAATTGGTGCAATTTGCTTTAGATTTCGCCCAGGCGCCTAACATTAAGTATTGTGTTGACGAAAATAGTGCCAGCATTAATTTCGCCAAGGAATACATGCGCTTCCCCGATGAGGTGCTCTACGACAAGGAAGGCGACTGCGACTGTAAGTCCTCGCTCACAGCAGCTCTTTTCCATGAATTGGGTTATAATGTCATTGTCATGCTCTCCCAGAAATTGGGACATGCAGCAATTGGTATTGAACTGAAAGAGGAATGGCTCGATGTGATCAAACCAGAAAATCCCGAGAGAGTAGTCCGTGAATACAATGGCAAACGCTACCTCTATTGCGAGACGACTGGCGATGGTTACAAAATTGGCCACATCAAGGAGAATGATTCTATCCAAGATTTCGAAACAATAGTAGAAATAAATGCATAAAAGTATTAGAGTATTATGAACATAAACAGAAAAATCATCTCCGTTTTAGTTGTAGCTGTAGCAGCCATTTCTCTTTTGTCTTCATGTCAGTCTTATGAAGATAGAGTTATCACAAAGTTGAACAATTTGTCAGTACGCATTGATGAGGATGGTAAAAATTTTGATGCAGACGATTGGGAGGACGCCATGGAAGAACTTGCAGACATCCATGAAGAAATGGCTGAGTGCGATTTCACTCTAGAACAACTGAAAGAAGTTGGGCGTGCAGATGGTCGGTTGTCTGCCATCATTGCCAAAGAAGGTGCAAAAACTCTTGGCAAGGGATTTTTGGATGCCATTAAGGGAATCAGTTCTTATGCAAAGGGATTTCAAGAAGGTGCCGAATCAAATATCAGTGAAAAAGATGTCGAAGATGTGGTCAAAGAGATTGGAAGCACTCTCAAGTCCGTTGAAGACGAATGGAAAGAATAAAGACTTTTAGTCTTATTGCCCTCACGGGGTTCCACCACATTCTCACATTCTCGGAAAAGGGTGTTGGCAGTCTGGTAGACCTGGCTGTCATCACAAAGAATGAATAATCCACATGGCCGCCCTCTTATTTTTGTTTATAGCAGGAAATCCGATGGTGAACAGGAAAACTATGATATTCTAGAAATAAAGATTGTCATCAACAACTACAAGTAGTATTATACTGAGTATTCTGGCAGGAATCCATGGGCACCCCGACTTTGATGCTCGCATAGAACGTATGCGACAACACACCGAAAGAGACGGGTACGACATAGAGTAAAGACAATAGACATTAAATCGACTAACTCAACTACATATATATGAATAACAAAAATCATCCTAATTTCAAAAGCTTCTCGCTTTTTTTTAAAGCGATAGCCAACACCAAGCATGAGATGTGGGTGTCTGTGCAAGTGCTTGTAGCTATAACAATAGTACTGTCTATCGTGCTATGGGCGGTAGAGAACTCAGTACAGCCAGAAGTTTATAGCAATCCTTTGCAGACCTTCCTTTGGGCATCCATGCAGTACATCGGTGACCCTGGCCATTTCGCTGAAGCGGCTCCAATTACCATGATGGGACGCATTATTGCCGTACTCATCGGTATCATCGGAATTGCCATTTTTGCCGTTCCCGCCGGTCTCATTGGCTCAGGATTCATGGATGCCATAGCAGAGGATAAGAAAGAAAGGGAACTTAATGAAGCCAGCATCGTACTACATAAGCATTTCAGACGAATAATTCAAACTAGTTCATGGTACATAGGAAAGAACAACTTAAAATACACCTACAAGTTCGTGCCACGATATCGCTCAATGTCTTATCTTCAGGTGAAAACGGGAATGAACATCAACGATATCATTGATACCGTAAGGTATTGCCCCGATCTGCGTTTGGCAAACTTATCAGCAACAGTTCCCTCCGACAAGATTGTGGATAGTGTGGTGGTTATTCATTCACCTATCAACCGAGAATATGGTTGTTGCATAGATCGAGGCTCCAACGTTACCATTGTTTCAACAATGGAAACAATGGGCCCCAGCAACTTTGCTTTCAGCCTGGCCGCTATGGGCTGTTTCAATTTCGTCAGCAAAGAATTATCTCCTAGTCAAGACGATCCTTTGAGTTTCTATATCATGAGTAAAGACTCTCTAGACATTATTGGCGATTATGACTTGAAAGAAGACGTAGAGTCGCAGGCCTTACATTTTTTGGATGACTTGAAGAAGCTCAAAGAACACAGTACGGCACGTGGCGAGCGACACTGGTTCTTTTTCATTTTGGGAACTGTCAAGACTGAAGTCTGTCAAGTTCATTTCTGGCGACTGGCTACAGACCGAAAGAAAGAACTTGCCAATCGTGTTACCATTGGAGACAGAGACTATGGTTGCACAATCTGTCAGGATGATGAAGAAACTTTCCAACATATTTATCAAGATGCACAAAAAGCATTGGCAGAACGGGATGTAACAACGAATGATGTCAAGCATAAGGTGATAACGAATATCGATAACACAGACCTACTCAAAGGCGTACTCAAGTCAAATGTAATGCGCCGAGTGGGCGGAGGTCATGACTGTAATTCTGTTACCATTCGTATTGGATACGAAATTCTCGTTTATAGCAATATCCACCTGTTAATGGCCAAAGACTTGGCTGATGCTATTCGCAACTATGTAGAACCCAACCGGAACGTTGATGAGACAATCCTAGAAGAGGCAGAGCGCTGTTATAAGAAGAAAGGCGAAGGATATGCTGACGCATTAGGGAAAAACGAAATCTTCACATCAGACCCCAATGAGTTGCGTGAACTTATCAAAAAATGGAGTCAGGAAGCTCTTGAGAAATACGAGCATCTCGACCTCGACGGCAACGTGCAAGCAGATTATAACGAACATCACCAACCTTCACGCTGGAAAAAGTTTTTAGGAAGAAGTTAAGTTTCCATTCTCGCCAACTACCATCATAACGACACTAAAAAGGAGCATCTATGGGTAACCTCATTGAGAACCGCCAAATACGAGTCTTCATCTCCTCCACATTTCAAGATATGCAGGATGAGAGGGATTACCTGATGAAACACACGTTCCCGATACTACGCAAACTCGCATCCGAACGTGATGTTACACTCACAGAGTTGGATCTCCGCTGGGGCATTACTGAGGAAGAAGCGAAAAGCGGTAAGGTTGTTGAGATCTGTCTGCGAGAGATTGAGAATTCCATTCCATTCTTCATAGGAATTATCGGTAATCGCTATGGTTGGGTGCCGGAGAAGAAAGACATCGGCGAGAATGTCACTGAGCGTTTCAAGGATGTAAACAATTATCTTGAGCGACACCTCTCCGTCACGGAGATGGAAATGCAGTTTGGCGTACTTCAACGCCAAGAAGACATGCATGCGTTCTTTTATATCAAGGAAGGGGAAGACAAGGAGGACGCAGATAATCCCGAGATGCTGGAACGCCTGAAGAAAGAAGTGAAAGCGAGCAGGTATCCCTCTACAACCTACTCTTCACCTGAGAATCTTGGCATTCAGGTTGAGCAAGCATTTAGGACTCTACTCGACCGAATTTTCCCTGAAGGTCACCTGTCTGAACTGGAAAAAGAGCGCATCGGTCAGCGTTCGTTCATGAACCAGCTTTGTCAGAACTACATCCGTGATGACAAGAACTTCCAAGTGCTTGATAAATGGATGAACGATTGGAACCAGCATCAGATGGTCGTGACCGGTGCCAGCGGATTGGGCAAGAGCGCCCTCATCGCCAATTGTGTTAGAGAAAAGCTGGAGGATGAGAAACGGGATTATCAAATCATATACCATTTTACAGGCAATGGCGGAAGCGAGAGCCGACACGAGCCCGTCAGAACCAGACTCATTTATGAAATAAGGGACCTATATGGCTGGCAGAAACAAGAAAAAGATCTCGAACAAATGGAGAAGGACGAAGACCAGGAACTTAATGACCTTTTCATTAAAGTAGCTTCCGAAGGCGACAAGCCCTTGCTTATTGTTCTTGATGCCGTCAATCAGATTGTTGACGCGGACAATGCCAAACTGTTGAACTGGCTACCTATTCCGCCTAAGAGAATCAAGATTTTATTCTCCACGCTTGAGGACGATCGCACGATGGAGGTGTTCCAGAATCGCCATTACCCCATATTTACGTTACAACCATTAGATATTGAAAGGCGCAAAGAACTTGTCGAGGAGTATCTTCATCTGTATGGAAAGAAACTTACCGATATACAGATAGAGCGTATTGCCACCGACAATCAATGTGAGAACACACTTGTCCTGAAAACATTGCTCGATGAACTAATCAATTTCGGAGTCTATGAGAGATTGGACGAGAGGATAGACTATTATCTTTCAAATGATACCATAGAAGAATTCTATCAAGCATTAATCCAAAGTCAGGAGGATGAATTCGGGAAAGACTTTGTCGAGAGAATACTCTCGCTTATCGCATTATCCAAGAATGGACTTAGCGAGGAGGAAATCATTGAAATATCAGGAGCAATACGTCTCCATTGGTCGCAATTCTACCATTTGCTGGCATCGCATCTGCACGTGAGGGATGGATTGGTTACATTCTCGCACGAGCATATTCGCCGTGCCATAATAAATCGGTACGCAACAGACAAGGAAAGTGGGAAATTCTTCAGAAAGGAAATCATTAACTATTTCCAGAATAAGGATACTGCTCGTAGTTATGAGGAATTAGCATTCCAATACGACAAGTTGAACGACAACGACTCACTCTACAACCTGATGCTCTTCATTCCTGTCTTTGCGTTCTTTTATAATGGGCACATACATGAATTGGCTGTTTATTGGCGCAAACTAAAGTCTGAGGACTATGCATTTGAGGCAATACGTGATGTGTTGCTGTCTGCCGATAGAGAAGGAAAGAGTCATTATCATGATGTCATTAATTTTTCTAGATATTATTTGTCTGTCTACTCTTTTGCCCTGCTATTATGTCAGGACTATGAGATATTCCTAAAATACATCGGTGAGGATAATGAGAAAGAATTGGCAGGTCTTTACAACGATATTGGACTACTTCATAATAACAAAGGTGACTACGACATAGCGTTAGAGTATTATCAGAAGGCCTTGGAGATATACGAGAAGGTATTCGGCACTGAGCACCCAGACACCGCCAAGTCCTACAACTACATCGGATTGCTTTACAATAACCAAGGCAACTACGACAAGGCGCTAGAATACTACATGAAGGCACTGGAGATAAGGGAGAAGTTATTCGGCACAGGGTACTTCGACACCGCCACTTCCTACAACAACATAGGAGAACTTCATGCTAAGCGAGGTGACTACGATAAGGCACTGGATTATTACCACAAGGCCCTGGAGATAAGGATGAAGGTCTTTGGCACTGAGCACCCAGACACCGCCCAATCCTACAACAACTTCGGAGTGCTTTATATGAAAAAGGGCGACTACGACAATGCGTTGGAATACTACATGAAGGCATTGAAAATATGGGATAACGTGCTTGGCACGGATCACCCCGATACCGCCATTTCCTACAACAACTTCGGAGTGCTTTATATGAAAAAGGGCGACTACGACAAGGCGCTGGAATATTTCCAAAAGGCCCTAGAGATAAGGGTGAAGGTCCTTGGCACGGATCACCCCGACACCACCAATTCCTACAACAACATCGGAGTGCTTTACGATGACATGGGTAACTACTACAAGGCGCTGGAATATTTCCAAAAGGCCCTAGAGATAAGGGTGAAGGTCTTTGGCACTGAGCACCCTGACACCGCCCAATCCTACAACAACATCGGAATGCTTTACAAGAACCAAGGTGATTACGGTAAAGCAATAGAATGCTGCAAGAAGGCACTTGAGATATATGAGAAGGTATTCGTCACAGTGCACCCCGATACCGCCACGTCCTACAACAACATCGGAGTGCTTTACGATAAACTGGGCGACTACGATAATGCGCTGAAATACTCCATGAAAGCGCTGGAGATAAAGGAAAAGGTATTTGGAACGTATCACCCCGATACCGCCATTACTTACAACTACATCGGACAATTTCATCGTAAACAAGGTGACAACGATAATGCAATGGATTATTATAAGAAGGCATTGGAGATTAGGGAGAAGGTGCTCGGCACGGAGCACCCTGCCACCGCCACTTCCTACAACGATATCGGCTTGCTGTATAGTGACAATGGCGAGTATGACAATGCGCTTGAATACTACATGAATGCATTGAAGATATGGGATAACTTGCATGGTAGTGGGCATTCTAGTACTGCCATAACCTACAATAACATAGGATTGCTTTATCACAACAAAGGCGACTACGATAAAGCGTTTGAATACTATATGAAGGCACTGGAGATACTGGAGAAGGTCCTTGGCGCCGATCACCCTACCACCGCCAATTCCTATAACAACATCGGAGCGATTTATATGAACAAGGGCGCCTACGATAAAGCGCTGGAATACTACATGAAGGCGCTGGAGATACAGGAGAAGGTATTCGGCACGGAGCACCCTGATACCGCTACTTCCTACAACTTCATCGGACTTGTCTATGAGAACAAGGGCGACTACGGCAAGGCTCTGGAGTTTCATATGAAAGCACATGCAGTCAGGGAGAAGGTGTTAGGCATGGAGCACCTCGATACAGCCCATTCCTACAACAACATAGGGGTTGTATACTTCGCCAAGGGCGACTACGATAAGGCATTGGAGTACTGTCTGAAGGACCTTGCAATTACGGAGAAGGTAGTCGGCACGGAGCACCCCGACACTGCTGGTTCTTATAACAACATAGGGGCTGTTTACAGCGACATGGGCGATTACGACAGGTCACTGGAGTATTATCTGAAGGCGGTGAAGATATATGAGTCTGTGTTTGGCGAGAACCATTCCAAAACTGCTAGCTCATACAACAGTATCGCATGGACACTCGATCTCATAAGTCGATATGAAGAAGCTCTTCCATGGGCAGAAAAGGCTACAAAAGTTGTTTCAAATAATGAGGAATATATTGACACCTTGGCCACCATTTATCAAGACCTTGGGAGATATGACGAAGCTCTAGAACAATTTGAATTTTGTCTGAAACTACAGAAGGAGCAAAATGACTCAGAAGAGAGTATTCATGAGACAGAAGAAAAGATAGCAGCTCTTAAAGATCTAATGAAATCATAAAACCCAGAACAGAATATGAAAAAACTAGCAGTCGTTATTACTTTAATTGTTATCGCAAACTATGCATATTGCCAAGCATATAAAGCATACATTCACGTAACTTACTCTCAGGTCGCTCGTACTGTCAGTATCGTCGTTGGCGACAGTGCCATCATTCCCAAAGACTCAATAGGACAACCGAGACAGTTTAAAACGATGGTTTCTGTCCTTAACTGGTTGAGTAAGAAGGGCTGGCACATTGAACCCATAAATTTGAATACAAACAGTCAACTGAATCACACGTATCTAATGAGCCGTGAGAATACAACAGACAAAGAGCTAAGCATCATGTTTAAAAAATGAGATTTGATCTATCATACATGTATTAAAATGAAGACAATAAAAGTTTTCCTCGCCTCTTCAGAAGAACTCAAGCGAGAAAGATTGGTAATTGCGGAGTTGATTACGAAACTCAATTACCTATGGGCTGAATATGATATTTCCATTCGATTGGTTAAATGGGAGTATCTTGATTCTTCTATGGGTGCTCAACATAAGCAGGAAGACTATAATGACTATCTGCGCCAATGTGACATGTGTGTCGTTCTGTATTGGACAAAGTTTGGCATGTACACCGAGATAGAACTTGAAACTGCATACGAACTATACTGTTCTGATGGTAATTTAAAGCAGATGGCTGTTATATTCAAGGACGGAGGAGACATGACTTCTGGATTACATGATTTTAGACAGAAGTATGAAGCTGAGCATTCAGAGTTATGTCACACCTTCAAGGACGAATCGCATTTAAGAATACTGTTCACGCAACTGATCATTCAATGTGTTCAATTAAAGATTGAGAATGAACATGAGCTAATGACTAAGAATATAAGGAAACTGCAAAAACTCTTAGCAATAACAGAAGAAGATGATCCTAACTACAAGGAATATCTGTATGAGTTTCAAACCGCCAAGAGAGATTTAGCAAATAGCGAATGTCTTGTTTCTAATTTAGAACAAACTGCTAAAAACATCTAAAAATAGTTGATTATGCAAACAATACGTATTATACTTTCAGCAAACAAAAGTCTCCAACAAGAACGAATGGAATTGTCTGACCTCGTACAGAATCTGAACCATTCTCTTGAGAGCCGTGATGCCAATATCCTTATGCTGGTATGGGATGGTTCTGAGTCAAACCAGGATTCATTCAAGGAGAAGATCTCTGAAACAGACCTCTGCCTTACCCTATATTACGACACTTTTGACAATTCCACTCAGTCGGAGTTGGAAACGGCATACCAATCACTTTGTGAAGGAAAGAATCCAAAGAAAATCTATGTTTATTTCAAGGAAGGTGAAACTATTCCTGAGCAATTAAAGACTTTCCGTGACAGTTTTCCCACAAAATATGGTCACTTCTATTGTTCCTTCTCAAACATTGATACGCTGAAAGCTGACTTCCTCCTCCAATTCATGGAGTATCAGAGCAAAAACCTTGGTTCAAACAAAATGCTTGAAGTTAGCAACGGAAAGGTAACTATTGACGGTAAGGAATATGTAGACTTGAAGAACGTACCATTTGCAGGTAACAACGAGGAATATAACTTGTTGCTGAAAAGCATCAAGAAGACCCAGAAGCTTCTTGCTATAACAGATGAGGATGATCCTGACTATGCTGATTATGCAGCAGACCTTCAGGAAATGAAGGAAAAACTCTCAAAGATGGAATCAAGTCTTTGGGATACGGCTCTTTTGATTACTCGTCTAAGTACCACAAAGTGTTCTGAGCGATTGAAGCGTGCAATGGATCTGTTTACTGCTGGTGACAGCAAAGGTGCCCAGGCAGTACTAAACGAGGAAGAGATAGATAAGGATATTGAACACAACTTAAATCTAATTAAGTTGGGAGAAGAGGGAAAAAAGGGGCTAATAACCAACATTAAAGAGATAAGATTAAAAATCAAGACACTTGACAACGATTGGGAAGTTGACAATTGCGAACAAATAGTATCTTTATACCAAAAAGCCATTTCCCTCGGACGAAACATCCTTGATAAAGATGATTATACTGATTTATTATGGGATTATGCAGGCTTTCTTGATTATCAGAATTTATATACGTTGGCTGATGACATAAATAAAGAATGTTTGGCATTACTAAGAGATTTTGCACAAAACGGAAATGAAAAAGCTCAATACGACCTAGCTTTATTCTTGAACAAAATTGCAAATATCCATCTTAAGGAAGGACTATATGATGTGGCAGAAACAGAATTGCTGGAATCGTTAACCATTAGACGTGCTTTGACAAAGAACAACGAAAAGTATTACAAACCAGGGCTGGCAAGGTGTCTTGAAGATTATGCAATATTAAAGACAGAGACGAATAATTTTAATGAAGCTTTATCTTATATTGAAGAAGCCTTAAAATATAGAAAAGATTCATATACAAAAAAGGATTTTTCAAATTCTGATTCAAAATATGCACATTGTTTGGGATCATATGGCCATGTACTTTCGGAGATGGGTAGAATCAGCGACGCCATTAATGCTCTTAATAAATCTGCCGATATCTATGAACAGATTTTAAAGGAAAAACCTGAAGATGCTGATACACTTGACGCCCTTGCTACATACACTGATAATCTTGCTAATTTATATAAAGAAATATACAATTATGAAATAGCAAAAGAAAAATGCAAGCGTAGCCTAGAGATATTTGAATTCCTATACAAAAAACAACCTAATGCTTATAGACCTAGTTATGCATGCAATCTTTTAAACATCGGAGTCATTTGCCATGATATGTGTGCCTATGAGGAGGCACTACCATATACTACGAAAGCGTGTTGCTTATTCAAAAAAATGGAGGAAATGAATCCTGGGACATATATAGCTGATGTTGCCTTATGCTTGATGAACAGGGCTAACACACTTTGCGCATTAAGTGATTTCAGTCAAAGCGAAGAAGACTATTCTGAAGCATTGTCTATTTACAAAAAACTCGCAGAACGAAATGATGATATATATCTTGAATATGTTGCGAAATGTATAATAGGACATTGTCAAATATCAAATAAACGACTTGATTATAGTCGTTCTTGTGAAGAATACTCTGAAGCTGTTAGCATCTATAGAAGCCTATCCCAAAAACACCCCAATATATATCTGCCAGAGTTGGCCTATACCCTAAGTCTATTAGGATGGCAGAGGATAAACACAAAAGAAGGGGACATCGCTGAAAAAGAATTAAAAGAAGCTATTTGCATATATAAAAATCACGATAATAGTGAGTATTATAAACCCTATTTAGCAGAGGCCTATTTATATCTTGGAAGGATTTACTATGACTGCTTGGAAAAATATGACGACGCGATAGAAGCACTTCAAAACTGTATTCTCATATACAACGACATGAATCATAACAACGGAGCAAACTTTGATAATGAAATTGGTATGGCATACGGTGATCTGGGAAATGCTTTTCATGCTAAGAAAGAGCTCGCATCAGCAAT
>Ga0256407_10009254_pt1 | contig 14144 bp, 10 predicted proteins | sample RumenRJG_04DNA_FD_193489 | JGI IMG/M metagenome (GOLD analysis project Ga0256407, IMG submission 193489) | Bovine rumen microbial communities from Lethbridge, Alberta, Canada - RJG_04 | ecosystem: Host-associated > Mammals > Digestive system > Stomach > Rumen | place: Canada: Alberta... | reverse complement strand
GGCTATCTTTTCCATTCTTCCACCAATGGGCGAACCCAATCTGTGAAGTGCAGCCATTGTAGGTTGTTCGTCAGCAGAAATGCAGGCATTGCCACGACAGGTGACTATCCTTTCAGATAATTCAGCCAATGAAGCAATATCAATATTGCCAAGCCGTCTGCCCCTGCTCATTTCGGGGATGAATTCCAAGGCTCCCATTCCCCTTTTGCCGATATACGACAGCTTCAAGAGAGGGGTCAATTGTGAGCTGGACAGATCATTGTCCTTTGCCCATTGCTCGAAAAGCAATGAACCCCAGTTGTCGGGAAGGGAGTCGGAAAGAAAAGCAGGAAGATACTTGTATCTGTCCTTGTCCTCATTGCTGTAAATTGGCAGCAGCGCGCTGCTATCCTTCAATGAATAAGACAGGTCGGAAGGTCTTCCTCCATCCTTGATGTATTCAGGATTGAACACAAAATAACTGTCTCTCTGTTTGTCCCTCCACGTCAAACGTCCGATTTCATGCCCCCATAGGAGGACTTTCAAATACAAGGGTGTCTCCATATTCAGTTTTTCTTATGCCTTATTCGTCGGATTCTCTTTCCTTTCTCGTTGAACTCATATGGTGATGGAGGAAGCTCAGGCAGCAGGTTGTCCAGACGGTCAACCAAGCCCAGAGACTTGACCAGCAGAATGAACACGCTCAATGAGATGTTTAGCGAGCTGCCATTTTCAAACCGATGGATAGTGGGTACAGACAAACCGGAAATGTCGGCCAGTTCTCGTTGGGTCATATTAAGACGAATGCGATATTCCCTGATTCTGCCGCCAAAAACCAGAAGAATATCCCTCGATGTCATTTCATTGGTTATTTCCATAGCCATATAAAATATTTAATCAGATAAATTAAATAGAAATATGCCAATAAACTATCAGCGCTGCAAAGTTATACCTTTTTTTTGAAACCGCAAAACTTTTCATGGAAGAAATGCAATTTTACGCCCTTTTATCATCTATTTCCTAGGACATTTCAAATAAATGACCCATATTTGCACTCAATAAAACATTGTTATCGTCTTTTTGTGCGGTTAATACCGTGTAGTTTCGAGCATTTAGAAGATTCGATATAATAATTTATCCAAGTCCATGTATTCAACGTCAGCGAGATCAATTTTCCGTTTGTCTCTCATGGCTTGTATTTTTTTATCTTATCTCATAAAATTCCATGATGTCGAGCATCTTGAATAGTATGCCATTGATGTCGGCATGCCAGCTTTGATGAAAATGTCCATAGCACCAATGTGAGACCGTGGAGTCCTTCACCTTTGAATATATGGCATCCATGATGGAACGCTCATGGTCCAGGTCGGCGACAAGGTTGGGATCCTCTCTAATCCATGAGTTGATTCCCGCCTTGCTCTTCAGTTCGCAGAAGGAAGGTGCTGTGTGCGTAATGACCGTATCAATAGTATTCTCAGCAAGTATATGTGTCAACAGTTCGTCATTGAAGACAGGCGGCTCGTCTTTCCAATAATAATTTGGAGCCAATGGATCATGTTCATCATGGTAATGTCCGAATTGACGCTGATTCATCACGATTCGGTTCCATGACTTGATTCGATAGACTCGATCAACCGAAATGGCACCACCGACGCACAAGATGGTATGCCCATTGGCCTTGACCAACGAGTAGTCAGGAATAGCCATAAATCGTTTGTAAGCGATTGTTTTTCCGTCAAAGTAGGCGGGATTGTCATGATTACCACGCATGAACATGATCCAATTGTTTGCCTCCCTCATTCGCTTATTGTTGCGATTGAAGGTGCTCTCATAGTACCCTTTCCTTTCAAAGCCGAAGCCACAGTCACCTGCAACGATAACCAGGGCGTCCTTCAGTTGGTGTTGCACACAAACCTTATTCACCAACATGTTGAAGTCACCATGGATATCACCGCAGATAACAAGACATTTGCAACCAGGGAAATCGAATGTAGTAATGGACTTCACGTAATTCTTTGTTGTTTCGTTACTCATAGTTTCACCTGCGGATATTTTGGTTGATCGGGGAGGAAAGAATAACGAAAGCACCACTAAGAAAAGTGATGCTTCCGAGCTTGGCCCGCCCACCCCGAAGGATGCGGCCTTGGCTAATGTCGGTACAAAGATAGTAAATAAATCCGAATGTGTCAAGAGATTGGGCGAACTTTTTGACAAAATAGCCAGATTCCTTACAATAAAGCTCACTTCGTATAGCAATATTTGCATGTTTCGTCATTTTTTTGCCGAAAATATGGTAGTTTCAGGATTTCGTCATATCTTTGCACCTGCTACCGATTGTTGTGATTGTACGCGCTGTTCGTCAGTGTTCTGCGTACCTTGCTCTGCAACAGTCGGTTTCCTATTTTATTGAATATAGTTTTGACCGTATTTCACTTTGCATTTTTCGATGTCTTGCCTTTTTAAATGCTATCGGATCAAGCAATAAACTAAAACGAATAATGCAGACACTCCGAACCAGAAAAAGGCGCATCCGATCCAATACATGAAGCCAGAGAGATACATGCCATCCCCACCGTTCAGCATATCCCTTCGATTCTGACGCTCCCTTTCAATCGACTATCTCATCGAACTGATTCAGACTGCACGTGAATGCTGCGTCAATAACGAGGACTTGGTTATCGAATTGCATACCAAAAACGACTAAGACAAAATTCCTGATATGATTGACATCTTCGACGAGCTGAAAAACGAACTGGAAGCAGTAGGAATCAGCTTCAGTTATTATTTTGATGCCGACCACGACAGGAGCATCACTCTCAACAATGGTTGGAAGATCAACCTTTCTCGCGGATTGGACATCTTCGATAAGTTCTCCCGTTTCTCATTAGGCAATGTTCGTCAGGAGAATCGTCGATGCCGCTCCTGCACCATCACATATATGAAAGAGTAATCTCTATTATCCATAGACGAGATTTTATTCTATCTTTTCGCCAAAGACCGATTGCTGTAGTGCTCGCCATTCGTCAACGTTTGGCGCCTCCTTACTACAGTAATCGGTTTATTGTAATGAATGATACGCGAGCAAAGGGAATGAAGTAGGCGTTTGAATGGTTGTTCTGGATGTTATGCAACAGACATTTATTTTTATAATTTTCAAATAAATATACATTTATAGAGAAATAGCACTCAAATCATAGATTTTTTTATCTTTTATTTGACTTATTTGGGAATATTTATGTATCTTTGTGGCGATTATTTTTTTAAATCATTATTATTTATATTTAAATATTTTTACTATGGTAAAAACACTAAGTATGAAAATAGAAAAGGGATCTTTCTATTTTTTTAAGACATTTTTCGGCATGGTGTTTGTCATTGCGGCGCCAGGGTTACTTAATTATTGTCAGCTGAATTGGCAAGTATTATCACCCTTTGTTAGCTTTCTCGTCATGGTAATCTGCTTTTTTCTTATCATCTATTTAAATAAGAAAAAAACGCCAGAAGATATCGATAAGCAAAAGATTACCCCGTATGACTATATTGAAATATATAGACCTAAGTTGATAGATTTGATTTTGCAAATTTGGGATGATATCATAAAAGACATTAAGGCCTCTTACAACGACCGCACAAGATACGCCCAAGAAATATGCTCGGCTTTCAAAAATTACTCAACCTTGCTTCTTAATGACAGTTCAATTTTAAAAGATGAATTAAGATATAGAATACAAAAAGAGAAAGAAGATGAAATATCTATTTCTTATTCACTCGAATATGCCCGTCTTTTATTTGGGAAGGTAGAATCACCTATAGAAGTTGTACAAAATGTATGCACTCATTTATTATTTTTTATAAAATATAGGACAGTGCCAACCGATAAGAATCTCAACATCCCCTATAACAAGAAGCTAAGAAATGTCGAACTGATAAACTTTATTCAAGATATTGTAGAAATAAATCATTTGGAACATCAAAATTATGAATTATTCCTTAAAGCTGTATTCCCTGAATGGTTCACAGGCGATATGACCAATATTGCTTCGAATGCCAATAGAAGAGTTAAGAATCCCTTGGTTACAAATGAAGGGTGGGAAATAAATCTGAAAAGATTACGCGATCCTTCTTTCAAGGGTGTAAAATAATAAGTTGATGCCCAGCAATGGTTCTTCCATGATATATAAGTAAGTGTACTAACTCTTATTATCCAAATCCGTGTAGCTCGTCGAGCTGCGCGGATTTTTTTCATTTCATGTTGAATCAACTCTATTTTTCTTCTTATTTTTGGTCTTGTGCAATCGGTTGAATTGCTTGAAATGTTTATTTTTTACTATTTTTTCTTATCAAAATCACCATAATTCAAATAAAATGCGTAACTTGCACCCCGAATCATGCAAAAACATCATTTTATGATGTCCTATGCTTTCTTTAATTTTCCTGGCATAGCCTATCTTGTGACGGGCTATAGCGTAGCGTTTTTAATCTATGATTAAGTACTTCAGAAAAATAGAAAAGGTGATAAACCTTATTGCCGTGATAGCCATCATTGTAGTGTTGGTTATGGTTGTCCTATGGTTTATCGGTTATTCCCGGGCATATTATCAGGAATTGGTTCCTTTTATCGCCTTTGCTGCTTTCGTATTCTTTGGGTATAAGGTTATCATCCTGATACTTTCCTATTACTATCAAACTGAAATAAGTAAAATTGCAAGTAAGCTGGATGCAAAACGGCAAAAGGATGATGACCATTCGAAGAAGGAGGATGGCGAAAAGTTTGAACTCTCCCCTATCATCGAAACCGTAAAGCAGATGCCCGAGGCAAATTCCGATGCTATCATTGGTATGCTTCAGGAACGTTTGCCCCAAGTAGTTCAGAAGTTGGTTGACCAACGGGTGATAGAGATAAAACGGAATATGGAAAAGGAGAACGAAGCACGCATCCGCGAAATCAATCTCCTAGCTGCTGATGTTTCTGATGTAATAGATAGGCGCAATTATCTGATCAAACTTCAGAATGAAATTAAGCAACAACAAGAAGAAGATCGAAAGAATCGATTGGCTCTAACCCTTGAATATACCCAGCTTGTTTTTTCACTTGCCGGCATGTTTGTAGAAGATGTAGAAAAAGTATGTGACGTTGTAAAACTATTTATTGAAACAGGACAGGTATCTACGGACAAGGATTTGTGCATTCCATTGAACAAGAAATTGCGCAATCCTGAGATCAAACAGTTCGTAAATAATATAATAAGGTATAACGAAAAGGAGAATCTGGATGCCGAATTGTTCCTTCAAACCGCATTCAGTGAATGGTTCAGCGGCAAGAAAGAGAACATCTCCAAGAACTACAATGTTCTTCCAAAAGATTCGCTAGTTTCTAAAGAGGGATTGGAAGCTGATTTGGAAAGATTAAGGAACAGAATGCAATTGTAAATCATCAAAGGATGAAGATATGGTATTTAAATATGCTTATCTTGAAACAATTCAGAAATCCGAGTATGATGCAATTCTGCGACAAGCTGTCGCAGTTAATGACAGGACAAAAGCGATGGTGGCAACAACGGTATATTTTACAATTGGTACAAGAAAATATTAAATAATATGATGGGATTAGACGATATAATGATTAGTTTTGCCGTGTCTGTCGGAGCAGGCATTGCAACCAATCTGATAGAGGATATTAGCAGCAATAAGGACTTGGACGCAAGAATGAACAAGTGCTTTAATAATGCTTTGAATAAATGGGAGGTCTCTCAGGAAACTCGTAATAATCTACATAGCGAGTCTCTTAAATTCTATCCCGATCTTGCAATCTTCTTATCTGATCCTGCAAAAGGGATAAATCCTAAGATTAAAGAATTGCTTCGTTTGTGGATTAAAGAAATGCAGAATGACGAGGTTTGTACAAATTACATAATTTCTCACAAACAGGATGTAGTAAACTGCAAACTCAATGATGTGTTAGACGTACTGAAGAACGATATTCTGACAACAATTAATAAAATGGCGGAAAGACAAGAAGACATGTTGAGAAAACAAGATGACATGATGGAATTTTTTCGGACACAAATACAAGCCTTAACAAAAGATGGAACAATTGATCAAGCAAAAAAACTTATTGCTCTTTTACGTGGAAGTATTGCCGAATTGATTGAAGATCTCAAATTAACCACAGGCAGAAGGATCATTGAAGAAATTGAGGAACAGTTCGCTTCAGTGATAGAAAACAACCAGGAGTTAAGGTCTGAAATAGCATATAGAAAAGGCTTGACTTTGTTGTTCTCACAAAGTCAAAAGGCTATAGAATTATTACATGAAGCATATGCCATTCGTCCAAACGAGCCTATTTATATCCAGAGAGAAATACGAAGGTGTTTAGCAAAATACGATTATGAAACAGCCAGGAAACTCTCTGAAGAATTAGGAAACGAAAGGTATAAAATAATAGTCGATGTAGTAAGTTCTGACAATAGTTCTTCTGTATTCGAAGTAATACCAGAGAATATTAAGAGAGACATGGAAGTGCGTCAAATCGTGCTTGAAGGTCTTGTTATAAAGAAGGATGCAAATTGTGCATTTTTGTTTGATTGCGAAGATGTTGATCTTCCTGAATCATTAAAATTATCAAATATTTGTCAATGGTTATTCTTGCTTTCTAAAATTAGGTATGAAACAGGAAACTTTATTGCTCTTTCATTTGATGCTCCTCAGATTGATAATATAAAAACAGCACGAAAAGCGGCGAACCTCTTTTGGAAGAAACTTGAAGAAACTGAGATGAAAGGAAGTTTCCCTAGTATAGCCTGTTTACATAGTTATTGGAACTTTGTTTGCACACAAGATAAATCATGGGCTGATTCATTTCTATCAATAGACCGAACACATTTCGATAATCAAAAGATTGTGTTTAACTTAATGGAAACTTCTATTTATGTGCTATTAGGAAGACATGAAGAGGCATTTGCCGCTTTGGTATCTACAAGTAAGGAAATCGATAATAATATTATTCGAGTAGCTATTATGTTGTTTATACAAACCAACAACATAAAACATTTGGCTTGGCTTATCGACAGGATGAAGGAGGCAGAGATAAAAGTGAATGATGAGATAGCTGTGCTGCTAGCTCATTCTATGCAAAGGGAAAATGCAGAGATGATAAGAGTACAATTGGATAATATTGAATTTGAGAAGGAATCCGTTAAGGAACTCTTGATACAATTTGCAAATTTCAATTCTGGCAAAGAAGTCATAACAGAACAGATTAAGAAAACAATGACTGAATTCTGTGATGAGTTGAAAGCATATGCAGCTAACTTACTTGCCTTTACAGGTGATACGGAATTAGCATTTGATATGTTGAAACCGATTGTTGACGAAAGTACGCCAGATTTAAAACGACATATATTTCTATCTGTGCTCGAAATAATGCAAGAAAAATCACCAGAGCTGTATCGTATTCTTATAAAAAATCGACAAGCAGGCAACTATTGCGATGATCATTTGTTAAAAAAGGAATATCAGCTCGATTCTCAAATTGGAGACTACAATAATGCCCTTGCAGCAATTACAATTTTGTATGATAGACATCCAGAAGATGCAGAGATTTTTGTTCATTTCATATTCACGACAGGTCACGTATGTCCAGAGTCAATTAAGCAATATGAGGAGAAAGCTTTGAATTTGAAATTTTCGGATCCGAAGTTGGTTGCGTTGGCGTATAGGACTTTTTCTGAGAATGGTTATATTGAGACCGCTGCGGAATTGCTGTACAATGCAGCTAAAGCTAGTGATAACTATGAACTCAGAACCTTTTATCACAATGAGACTCTTAATGGTATGATTAGCAATATTGCCAAAAAGGAGTATGGTGTGGCAGAAGAAGGAAGCTATGTGCTATGCGATAAAGATGGACAACGATTGTTCTACCTTGCATCAGATAACGGCAGTCGTATTTCAAAGGACATGCTTGGAGCAAAGAAAGATGATATTATTAATACGGAAATTGGTTTTAAGCCAATCAGGTTGACAGTTATTGGTGTGTATAATAAATATTACAAACTTGCAGGAGATATAATGCGTGAGGCGATGGACGGAAGCAATCCCGGACTTGTTCCTTTTGAGATAGATATGGAACATCCTTTGGAGAGTCTTGAGAGTATTATACGCAAAATGTCAAAAGACGCTCAGACTCCTGAGGAGAGACGAAAGGCTGCATATGCAAAATATGAACAAGGGGAGATAGGACTGCTTCAATTAGTTGATGACAACAATATGTTATCCGGTTACTACAAGTATCTTTTTACTCCATTCCGTATTCATGTTAACATAAGTTCGGAAGAAAGGCGTCAGATTACAGAAATACCTGTTGACGCTCAATTCATATTGGATTTGCCAACGATAATAACATTTGCCGAGTTTACAGCAAAAACAGGCAAACAAATCAAAGGGCAGAAGACAATTACCAAATTACTGCACGAATACCTTAGATTTGCTAATAAATCAGCAATGCGCATTGCTGATGGAGATTTCTATGAGGCAATGAGCAAAGGAAATCTTGTTAAGTATAGCGAATATGTAGATGTGGATGCAAAGGTGCATATCCAAAAACTGTTAGAATGGACAGATGCTAATTGTGAAGATGTAATTGCCGATAATGCTTTGGGATTATTACAACAAGGGGATAACACGCCATTGAAAGATCAATTGTTAAGTTCGATATCATTACTTTTGGATCAAAAATACTATTTTGTAACGGACGATAGCAAAATCGCTTCATTGTTACCAATGGCAAAAATTATAACAACAGAAACATATGTAAGGTTGTTTAATGACGAACAAGTTTCTAAAGAATACTCTGAGTTTTTGTTGGATCATGGTTTTTTGGGAGTGGAGCTTGATACAGACTATGTATGTTGTGAATATCAGAAGGCTAAATACGGAGAGGGTAATAAATTAGTAGCCATTATGCAAAATATGACAAAAAATCCATATCAGATATCAGTGGCAATAACTGCGTGCATGAAACTTGCAAATACGGAGATTGATACAAATACATTAAAGATGACATTTACCAACATGTTTGCAATGGCTCTAAAAGGCTTTATCCCTACTTTTAGAAATAACTTCGTAAACAACATGGTTCATTCAATGAATCTCCCAATGAGATTCATAACCATAACTAGGCAATGTTTGATGGATGCACTGGTAATTGCAAATTCATAAGTACAGTGTAACATGAATTCATATAAAGTAACAAGAAACATGTAGAAATATTTGCGTATGTATATTCTTAGTAAGCATTAGATAAACCTAGCAAGTTTTTTCAATTGCCGACATGTTTGTAGAAGATGTAGAAAAAGTATGTGACGTTGTAGAACTATTTATTGAAACAGGACAAGTATCGACCGACAAGGATTTGTGCATTCCATTGAACAAGAAATTGCGCAATGCTGAGATCAAGCAGTTCGTATATAATATAATAAGGTATAACGAAAAGGAGAATCTGGATGCCGAATTGTTCCTCCAAACCGCTTTTGGTGAATGGTTCAACGGCAAGAAGAGAACATCTCCAAGAACTACAACGTCCTTCCAAAAGATTCTCTGGCGTCAAAAGAGGGATTGGAAGCTGATTTGGAACGATTGCGCAAAGAATTGCATATATTTTCTAAAATCTTGATAACATAAACAACTAACTGATAATTAAATATAAAATTTATGTTCAAGTTAATAGCAATAGAGGTCATTCGACCAGAATCTAAAGAAATAGTAACTAAAGCCCGTTACAAAAGCATCCACAAGGTTATGTCGTTCACGGAAAATGACTATCAAATAGGATTGCCGTCGAGCCGTTTTTACTATCTACACAAGGGGTATAAATGTAAGGATGGAAAAACAGCGTTAATCAATACGGACATTTGCACGTCAAATGAATTCTTTACTGTAAATAGCACCCATATCACGTTCTCTGCTATAGTCGGTGAGAATGGCATGGGAAAAAGTACTATCCTCGAATTGTTATTCCGTTTGATGAACAATACTTCTTACGTTTTAAGGGAAGGAATTGATAGTGTTGTTAGCCAAACTTTAATTTTTGTTCCAGACTTGTATGTTTGTGCTTATTTCGAAGATACGGATGGGACATACTTTTCAATAAAGCAAATAGACGATAGAATATCCTACTATGATCAAGGAGATGATGAAGGATGGGATCTTGATTATTATGAGCATATGCCAAAAGAAGATAGTATAATCCAGCTCTCAGAACTATTCTATACTGTAGTCGTTAATTATGCTGCATATGCCTACAATACAACTGACTACATAAAAGAATGGAATGAATTATCAGGAAAAGATACTCGTAGTGAGAAAGAACGTTGTTGGTTGAATTCACTATTTCATAAGAATGATTCATACCAAACACCGATTGTCCTAAATCCTTTCCGCGAATCTGGTAACGTTGATTACAACAATGAACGATCCTTGACTCAGGAGCGTCTGTTCCGTTTGGTCCTTGATCAGCAGTCGCCACTCAAACGCATTCTTCATAATAAAGATGCAAAGGCTATTGTATTTGAATTAAACCTAGAATACTATCCCAAGCTACAAAAGAATCACTATGAGTCGGAACGGGTGATTAAAATATTGCAGCAATTAGGTCTCGCTGAAACTGGAAAGATAAAGAACAAAGCTGAAATCACAAAAATCGGAGACTGTATAGTACAGGCATGGAGTAATACTATGGGCTTCAAATTAGCCGGGCCCAATAAGCTATTTTGGGATTTTATGAACAAAGAACGTGTTTGTGCTATAAACTATTTGGTTTATAAGACACTTAAGATAATAAATACTTATCCATCGTACCAAACCTATAAATACAAGATATTGCAGAAATCAGACAATCGCGATGGGTTTAAGGATATCCTCCTCGATGCTATCAGAAAAATGTATGTTGACAAGTCTCACATTACCATAAAACTACGTAGATGTTTGGCATTCCTACTATTTAAGCAATACACATCTGTCCAAACTTTGGGAACAGATGGAATTATGAGAGGTCATACTATTCCAATAGATGCCCTGAAGGCAGAAATGGAGGAGTGTATAAAAGATCCTTCTCCATACTTGAATGTCAGGATAGAAGAATGCGGCAAGGTTTCTGTCATAGAATATGCTAAGTTTAATCCTATAAAGTGGACTTTTAGTGATCTGATGCCTGCATCTTTCTTCCATACAGACTTGCTTCTTCAAGATATCGATGGCCACGAAGTGAATTTCAATCTTCTCAGTTCTGGAGAGAAACAGATGATCTACTCGATGAGTGCAATCCTATACCAAATTGGCAATATTGAAAGTGCATGGAGGAATAAGGCCAAAATGGCTCACTATTCAAAAATTTGCCTAGTATTCGATGAAGTTGAATTATATTTTCATCCAAAATACCAGATGAAACTTGTAGCATTTCTGATTGAAACCTTACAGGGTCTTAATTTGGTTAAGGTTTCTGATATTCAAGTAATCCTTGCAACCCATTCGCCTTTTATTTTATCGGATATGCCTTCAAGTAATATCTTAATGCTAAAAGATGGTTTAGAATATCAAAAAGAAGAAACGACTGAAACATTTGGAGCCAATGTATATGATTTATTAAATAGTCAATTCTTCATGGATAGATTTATCGGCGAATTTGCTCAGAATAAGCTAAGTAATTTAATTAATAAAATCAATGCTTATAGAGAAAATCCTAGAGAAGATATTCTTGAGCAATTAAATCAAGAGATAATGATCTTTGGCGACAAGTTCCTTCAATTAAAACTCCAAAATGCGTTGAAGATATGATACCTATAATGTATGATAAGAACGACCCCAATGTTCAAAGCTCATTAATCGAGTATGATGCATTTATTTTGGATTTCAAAAGGAATTTAGATAATTCAATCAATAGAGGTTATATTGGTAAACGAAAGATGGATTATGGAGTCGATTTGACAAAATATTTATCTCCCCAAGAAATTGATGTCTTAAAGTGGATTTCTGCTCATATTAAATTTATTGCCAATTTGGACGCTCGTCATATGAAACCCTTCATCCATTATATGGAAACCCGTTGGCAGGTTAGTAAAGGTACAAATATTCATTCATATATCCATCATTTATTTGTAAACAATGGATACGATGGTGGAAAATTCCCTAAGGATGCATTGGTTAAAGCGGTAAATATAGATACTTGCCCTTACTGTAATAGCGAATATGTCGGGGTCGTGGATTTGCATAAGATTGAGAATGGTATCCCTGTAATAAAAACTGTAAAAGGGCAGCTTGATCATTTCTATAACAAGGAATTTTACCCATATTTAGCTATCTCAAGAAATAATTTAGTCCCTAGTTGTCATACCTGCAATGAGCACCCCAACAAATATACTGAAGATGCAGTTGCTACTGGACTTGTAAATCCGTATGAAGAAACTAATCCCAATTCGCTACTCTTCAGGTTAAATGTGCCCTTGAGCTTCTTTGGTTCTAAGATTGAAAGCAATCAGGCTACAATAAGCTTTGATACAACTGCAAACTCGAATTATAATAGGAATATTTATACATTTGGGCTAGAGGACTTGTATAATCAACGTAATATCATAGAGGCTGTTCGTGTATATAATACTTACATATATACTCAGAGCCAAGTTTATCAAATGAGTATCAATAGCATGACATCCAGCTTACAGACTACCAATGCAACTACTTATCAGCAATTCAAAGAATCCTGTGGTGTTGTTAGTGATGAATCTGAATACAAAAAAGTTACACTTAGTAAGATGAAAACGGATATATGGAATCAACTAGAACAGGGGCTATAGATTTCTAAGACATTTTTAACTCTAAAAAAGATAATGTAGTCTCAATTTAGAACTTCCCATTCCAACCAAACTCAACAAATAAAATAAGACTTTTCTTGAGGCATTCTTTTTTTGAACATGAGATAAAGCTCATAGATCGCAGTGCATTTATCAAGAAAAAGAGAATTATTAAGAAATAGGTGCAACACTCCCATGTGGTTGTGGATGTCAAACAAATAAAAAATCCGATATGACAATTCGCAATCAATGACTATTAAATCGATATTAAATCACAATAAAAATATCGAACTTTAATTTTGAGATTCTTCGACAGACAACCCGAGCTCGAAATGTTGGAAATAAATAATATATCAGCTTGTTTATTCGAGGAGGCAAAACGCAAAAATGGTTGTCGAATGATTAGAAAAACGAGAATAAATCGTTTTTCTGATGAAATTATAACTATATTTACCTCGCCAAATAAAAAGAAGTGCGATAAACAATCCATTTGCAAAGACAGGGTAACTTTCCGATGAAACGTTGGTTATATAATGTACTATAAAGCAACGACCAAAAGATAATAAAGAAGCAAATTTGGGGATTTTGGAACATTTCGGCCATAAAAATTTGGGGATTTTGGAATATTTCGAGGAAAAAAATTTGGGGATTTTGGAACATTTCGCGGAAAAAAATTTGGGGATTTTGGAATTTTTATGTTTTTTGCGCCCAGAAATACGATTTTATTATGACAAATAGAAGTGAAATCTTCGGGCTACAGGACGCATGCCTCGCTCGATGCTTTCTGCCACAAGTTTTCCGACCGCATCAGCAACCGCTATCTCATCTACAGCAAGGACTTCCATAAGGATGAAGCGACAACGATGCTGCCGGTGTTCATGACAATGTTCCTGTAGTCACGTCTTATTGACGAATCAGTCGCCAAAACTACGTTTTCCTTGAGAAAAATTTGGCGCATTGCGAAAAAAGGCGTATCTTTGCACCAACAATTAACATCAATTATTATTCCGACGAGCATGGCGAACTCAGTTAATATTGGGCCTGGCGATGGCCTTGACTGATGGAGCAGAGATGTAATGACTGAATAACAATTGAAGAAGCTATAAGAAAAATGAAATTAGAGCATTTGGATTTTATTACGTTTTGCGTTGGAAGCATGGCTGATGCGTTGCATTGGAGTGCTGCCCGTGTTTATGGTGCGTTTCGATCCTCGGGCCTATTAACTGGTTATATCATCCCATGCTACGATGTGCTGCATACGTTTAGTAAGGAATATCTGGTGGAGGATCTTACTCAGGCCCTCCGCGAAAAAGGAGTATT
>Ga0256407_10009253_pt1 | contig 14144 bp, 10 predicted proteins | sample RumenRJG_04DNA_FD_193489 | JGI IMG/M metagenome (GOLD analysis project Ga0256407, IMG submission 193489) | Bovine rumen microbial communities from Lethbridge, Alberta, Canada - RJG_04 | ecosystem: Host-associated > Mammals > Digestive system > Stomach > Rumen | place: Canada: Alberta... | reverse complement strand
AAAGATCTAGATTTTGATAGTGTAAATTAAGTTTGATGGCTACTTAGGGTCACCTATAGTATTTCTCATCGTTATTCCTACATGGAAATATGCCATTTTTCATAACTTATTTGACACTACCTGAAACTGTATTTCTTCACTAATATTATAACCCAAAATTGTAATGAATGAAAATATTTTTTAATAATTTACTAAAAATTTTCGTAAAATCACAAAAATATTTTATTGTTTAGGCCTTAAATATTAGATAAATCGAATTATAACACAGTTTTCTCTTGAAGAAAAGTACATTTTTCATAATTTTGTATTTTAGAAAGCTTCTTTAATTAGCTTATCTTCCTGTGGTAAATAAACATCACCTTCAAATAGGAATAATCTCGTTTCTCTTGTTGTATCGAAAGACTTATAAACACTTATAACTTCTTCAGCGTTAACATCTATCTTATATAGAGTATATTCTTGTCTATTTACAGGTGCACCGAAATATAATATATCATCCTTAACATAGAAGAACATAGCGTGTGGATTTATACATGATGAGCTTGCAGAATTATTATATATATAATCCACTCCATATATATTTTCTACTACATCTTTTCCACTAACATAATAATCCTTACCAATTTGTGTGTTTTCATCATCGTTTTTATAAATAGAATACTTGCAATTTCTATTTATTACACCAGCGCCAAAGACATATTCTACTCCAGCAATACTAAAGGTCTTTAAATAGCTTGAATAGCCATCCACATGAATTGCATCCTTAATTATTGGATTCTTAGGGTCTGTTAAATCTATTTCATATAATGGATCTGTTTGACGATAGGTTACAACATAACAGGTTGTATCTGTAAAGCTTACCGATTTTACTCTTTCCCTATAAAGACCTATACCTTGATCTAATACGGATAATACCTTTAATTCCTTTAAATCAAAAATTGTTAAAATATTGGTTTCTGTTTCTCTTATTGAAGTTGATACCACTCTTAATTCATTCTTGTAAATATCAACAGAATATTGGTTTAATACAGTACCTTCAGCAACGAATACTCCAACAGGCTCAAGATTTAAAGTAAATACAGAGGTTAATGTCTTATTGCTCTGTAAAGGCTGATAGAATTCATAATTGGAAAGTGAAATATATTCATCACTCATATAACAAACCGTTTTATAATTTCCTAAAACTTCTACTTCATTCATTTCTAAGGTATCCAAATCATATTTTGTTATGCAATAAATATTGTTTCTACTTGAAAGTCCATCATAATAAAGATTATTAAAATCTAATTCCTCATTACTTGAATGATAAGAAATTACAAATAGCTGATTTTCAAATATTCTTGTTTCGATAGAGTGATAAATGAATGCTTCCTCTTTTAAAGTATGATTCTCCTCGTTAAATCTTAGAATGTATAAAGCAGTATCGTTATATACAATAATTAAATCCTTATATATTTGAAGCTTGAGTCCAAAAAGGGTCCAGCTAACGCCAATTTCAAACTCTAAATACTCTTTTACAAGCATGTTCCCATCTAAATCGTATATAACAAGGCTTGAGTCATAAACATAATAACAATACTTACCATCAAATTTGGCAATATCTGCCTCAATTACATTTCTTTCTTGATTGTTTGTATCATAGCTTGTGTCTGTTGATGGAATTATTGATTTGTCTGGCGCACTAACCTCTTCAGTCACTGGTGCTGAAGCTCCTGCGCTAAAGATATTAAAATTAATACCTTTTATTTTATCTAAAATAGATTGTCTAGGTGTAAAATCTTTTAATTCTTTAAATTCTTTTTCAGATATTTTATTTAATTCCACATAGCTTGCGTTTTGATATGCATCTGACAAATGATAATATCTATTGTTATAATCGTTTACCGCAAGCTGATCTATTCCTAAAACTATACCAAATATAAGAAGTATACCTAATACTACATATGCAGGAATCAATCTTATCCAAATGCTTTTTTTCTTTTTTTCTTTTATTTCAACTAAAGCTTTTTCACTATAATTCTCATTAAATTCCTTTTTTAATTGCTTATTAAATGCCTTTAATTTCATAGCCCTCTAATTCCTTTCTTAAAAATTTCTTTGCTTCGTAATAAAGCTTATTTACTTTGTTCACATCGATGTTTAATGAAATGGAGACCTTCTTCGATGAATAGCCAACTAAGACCTTTAACAAAAAGACTTCTCTCATTTCTATATCTAGCTTATTTATTACATAAGATAGACATGGACTTAAGGTAGTATCTGTGATGGTATCTGAAGCTTCTAATAAGACTTCTTTTTTCTTTTTTAGATAATCTAAAGCCTTATTCTTAGCTATCGTATAAATCCAGGCTGTAAAGCATTTGGCGTTATAGGAATCCTTTTTCTCTACGAAGGTTAAATACGTATCTTGAATTAAATCTAATACGATTTCTCTATCGGTAATGTAATTCAATATCGCAGATTTCACTAGCGGTAAGGTTTCCTTATAAATCTTATCAAAGCTTTCTTCACTACCGTTTTTGTAGTCTAAAACCAGTTTTTCTAGATTCATCTTTTTTCTCCTTTCACCAATATAAACGAAGAACTCATAAATTTTTTAAGATTTTTTTAAAAAAGTTTTTCTATTAACCATAATATCTAAGACAGAAAGAAAAGGCAAGACTAATCTTGCCTTTAACTTCTATCCTGCATAGATATAGGATGAACCATTTGCGGTAAATCCTGTTGTAGTGGTAGTAAGCTCTAAATTTGGAGTTTGGTGACCGTTGTTATTATTATTGAAAATGATTCTATCAAATTCAGTCAAATCAACTGTAACTGCATATACATCACAATCACCATCTACTCCAACCTTAGTCATTGCCACACCTGGCCACTGATTATTTTGGAAGGTTGAGGAATGCCATAAATATACCCTTACCTCATCCCAATGAGCTGTGTTCTTGAAATAAACTGTAATTTCTGTCGAATCAGGATCAACATATTTAATGAAGCTATAGGAATTACCATTAACATCAAATCCAATCGTATCCTTTGTAACCTCTAAATCAGGAGTTTGGTTTCCATTACCTCCAATACCATTTGTGAAAATGATTCGATCATACTTAGATGTATCAAAGGACACGGAATATGCATTATAGCCATCCTTATCCTTTCCGATAGATGAGATTTCTTTTCCTGGCCAACCACCATCATTTTCAGATGTTGCATCATTCCAAACATATGCATATACCTTATCCCAATTATAATCATTCTTAAATACAATAGAAATTGTATCATCCTCTACTGGATCTATAGGATCAACAGGATCAATAATGCCAGTACCTTCTACATAATCATATGGGGTTCCATCAAAAGTATAGCCTGTTGTTTCACTTGTTAAGTCTAAATCAGGTGTCTGACCATCACTACCACCATTACCATTATTGAAAATAATATGATCGAATTCTGTTAAATCAACATCAACAGAATATGCCATATGGCCCTCTGTATCATAGCCTAATGGTTGAATTTCAACTCCTGGCCAACCATTATTGTAGCCGCCTCTCCACATATATGCATAAACTTTAGTCCAATTCTTATCGTTTTGGAAATCAACAGTAATAATATCTTCATCATCTACTGGCTCTTGATATTCTAAGAATACCTCTTCTGATACATTGTATTTACCATCAACCATATCATCTAAGGTGTATTCATAAGAACCACTAACCTTAATATCTACAGTTTGATCTACACCATTATTAAATATAATATGGTCATATTCATCTGCATCAAATTCATATTTATAGCATGTATTTCCAGAATAATCCTTTATTGTATCTGAAATCAGAACACCAGGCCAGCCGGTATTGGTTTTCTTTGTTATATCATTCCATGCATAAACATTTACCTTATCCCAGTTTTGGCTATTATTGAAATATACCAAAACCTTACCCATAGATGCATATCTTGTATAAGAATATGTATTTACTAATTCAGAACCATCCTTACCTAAAATCGTAATGACGATAGATACGGTTTGTCCTTCTTCAATTCCAGATAGGGAAACCTTAGCATATTCTGATGTAGCACTGACAGTATCAGATCCAACCTTTACTACTGCAGAAACTGCATTTTTAAATGTATAGGTAACATCTAATGTATCCGTATAAATGGTTTGAGATTCCATGCTTGCATGAATCGATGGTGCAGTACTTTCCTTTTGATTATAAATTACTGCAATACCAGATTCACCAACCACGCCTGAAATTGTACCATTCGATGCAGTAAATGCATTACCTGTTACCTGATCAACATATACTCCATCAGCAAGGTGAGCTGCAGCAACGCTTGCGTCACCGCTATTTCCAACTAAAACTACTCCATTATTTAAAGAATAAGAATCAACAAATCTTTCTGTAACTGTATAGCCATTATCCTGGTAGCAATTTTCATCCGCATTTGCCTTCGCAAAGAAATTGTGGAATTTATTTACTGTCCCAACCTCAGGATAGGACCAACCATTTAAGCAGGCAACATCGCCTAAAATAGATTTTTCATAATCCTCGAATCTTGCACAATAAAGTGTTGCAAAATCACGTCTTGAGGATAATATTGCATAAGCCTTATTAATAATAGCTTCGCTCTTATTATGGGTATCCTGTGTACCCATATAATTATCATGAGATTCAGCCCATGTTACCATGTTCTTCTTATAATCCTCATAATTATTACCATCAGCACCATTGAAGGAGCCATGACCAACACCGCCATTTTCAACGATATTATGACCCATTCCTGAATCTGTGATGGCAACGCCATTATTGGTATACCAAGATAGCTTTCTACCAATTCCTGGTCGATTTAGGATTTCACCATATGCATAGATTTCTCTTCCACAAGAATCGCCCTTTGCATAAGCTCTTTCCATAACGGTAGGCCAGAAGGTTGATGAGATAGAATCCCACTGGGTTTCAATATGCTTAGCTGCATCAAATCTAAATCCATCAACACCGTAATCAATTAATTCCTCTAAATAATCCGCAACTGCATCCTGAACTACAGGATCTGATGTATCTAGATCCATCATTCCAATGTTACCCTGTGTAACATTACCTGGCTCATCATTATCTTGAATTAAATAAGGATGGAATTTTAAGGAATCCTTATAATAATATGTATCAATTACCTTAGTGGTTGAAGCATTCGCGCTACCAGGAGTAGTCGTACCTCCACCATAAGCCCAAACCTCACCAGTGTATGGAATATAACCACCATCTTCTACAGGTGCTTGCATACCAGCGATTTCCCATTCGTAGTAATACGCTCTTTCGCACAAAGAATCTGCAACCCACTGGTTACCTAAATGGTTTGCGACAACATCGACTAAAACCTTAACACCATAGGAGTGTGCCATATCGCACATCGCCTTAAATTCCTCAGGTGTACCAAGTGCATTATCCCCAGTATCATCTAATGTGAAGGCAGCAGGCTGATAATATGCCCACCAAGAGCCCTTAGCTGTTTTTCCACCAGTAGTTCCTTCCTTACATACCTGTACAGGTGAAGTTTGAATTGCTGTAAAGCCTTGATTTGCGATTTTAGGTAAATACTCCATAATCTCCTTATAGCTCCAGCAAAAGCATTGTAAAATTTGTCCATCTTGAACATGATCTGCAAAGATAGATGTATCCTGATTCACAGTACCATCTAGCTTTGTACCCTCTTCCTTAGAAGAACTCTCCATACTTCCAGGAATACATGCTATAGCGCATATAGCAATTCCTGCAAAGCCCATTGCACCAATAACTGTCTTTAGAATGAAACTCTTCGCCTTATACATGGTTACTTTTTCCTCCTATATTTATATAAATATAAAAACCGAATAACTACATTATTAAGTATATCATTAACGAAAATAATCTCAAAATCTTCGAATAACATCGAAAAAAATTCTCAATTTTGAAATGAAAAACTTTTAATTTTTTCGCATAGAAAAAAATTCATTCTCAAAATCAACAAAAATAGTAAAACTTAGCCTCTTTTCCTATGAATAACAATTATTAAAATTATTATTTTTACCACTTTCGAAAATTTACTTATTCATTTTACTGAAAACGCTATTCTAGAAAGCGTTTCCATAAAAACCGTGAAAACGTTTCCTATGTATTTTATGGTCATTTTTGTTCCTTTTGTTTAAATTTTACCCATTTTAAAAGAAAAAAGTGAGTTTCCTCACTTTTGCTTCTTATATATAGGTAGTAGCATTCTTGTTTGGCTTTTATATGCATCAAAGCCTTCCTTTCTTTCTCTTTGATGATTCTCTGCCATAGGAATAGAAATAAACAAGAACATTAAGGTATTAATAAACGCACCAGCCATTAGCCAATAATTCTCTTCTAGTGCGAATATAGCTAGCCCTGCAATACTCCACCACATTAAGATCTCGCCCAAATAATTTGGGTGTCTTGAATATTTCCATAATCCATTTCTTATAAATACAGAATTCTTATTCTTTCTAAATCTATGCATTTCTAAATCAGCAATACCCTGCATAGAAAATGAGAATATCGCTAAAACAAAGAAGATTACTACTCCTGCATTAAAGGTAACATCATAATGGAATACAAAGGCTAAAGGTAATATACACATATAAACGACTAATGTAGGGAATAAATGAATACCCAAGAAATTAACAATAGGATAAAAGCCACGAGACTTCTCCTTTAGCATCCTATATCTCCAATCGATCCAGGATAAATTATCGAATGTGTAAATCCAATTAATCGTAAGCCTTAATCCCCAACCAATTACAGCTAAGGAAATTAATATTCTTGTAGGATTTACCTCCTTTGTGAATAAATAGCCTATGACGACTACCATAGGTAATACACTCCAATATGCATCATAACAGGATGCATTTTTTAATACTAAGCTAAATATAAATATGACTATAGTACCTATAACATCCGCAATCAATAATTTAAAGTAAAACTCTAGTGGTATATAAATATAGGTTATTATACCTATAGCTATAGCTACGATATATGCAATTAAAATAATAAATAAGCTAAAAACCTTACTCTCTTTCATAATGAGCTCCCATAATTCTTTTCTTTCATTATAAATAGAATACAATTTTATGTCTAGAAGAAAAAGAAAAACCCCAAGAATTATTCTTGGGGGAATCCATTAAAAGCTCAAATCTATATTATATTGCATAGGATATGCATATATTTCATATCTAGCTATATCCGATGGAGATAAAGAACTATAGGCAAATGGGCTTAAGCTAAAGCCTATTTTTTCATTTGCTTTTAATCCATTAGACAAATAGGTTTGACAATTACATAGAAGCTTATCATTACTATCATATAAATTCGCTGTAATGACTACTATAGATTCATCTTTAGAGGTATTATTCTCTACTCTTCCTTTGATTTCAATTCCAAATATCTCATCCTCCTCTATAGTAACATCACTTGTATTATAGCGAATAACGCTATTTGAAGCCTTCTCTATATTTTCATGTACAAGAGCTAACACATTTTCTTCTTTAAAATCCACGATTGCCTCTTTATAATAATATCCAACCTCACCAGGCTGAATATAATCTGGATATCCACTAATGTAATCTATTGTATCTAATAATTCATGATCTTCTGTTTCCAAATCTATCTGACAATCATCCAAATACAAATCCATAGTTCCCGTATTCTTTATAGGAACTGCTATCTTAACCCATCTTGAATGAATACTATCCTCCCAAAATGAAATCTCTGGATTCATTACCTCATATTTCATTTCCTTCTTGGGTGTAGTAGATGTTGTATCTATAACCCTTGGAGTTGTTGTAATTCTTTCTGTTTTGGTTTTTGTTTCTTCCTCCATACCTGTAATATCACAGGATGCAAGGGTAACCAGGCTTGCAAGTAATGCAACACCCATAAAAATTCTCTTTTTTCTCATTCCAAATCCTCCTATTTTTTCTTTTTTAATTCGTAAGCATATAGTAAATTGTCATTTAATTCTTTTATTCTATTCTTCATTTTTAAAATGGCTTCATCGATGACTGAATCCTTATTCATCTTATACATTTCCATTAATTTTCTTATTTCAGAATAGGTATATCCACAGTCCTTTAAGAATTTAGCAAGCAAGAATTCTTCTACCTCTTCTAAAGAATAATCATAGCTTAAGCCAACAACCACCTTACCCTTTCTTTTTATCACTGTCTTTTGTAGCATAATGATTTGTCTTCTACTTAGACCAGTTTTCTTCTCTAGTGCTTTTTCATTCATGATGCTCCTAATTAGATACTAAACTTGTTCGCTCCGAACAGGCAATACCTAATATTTTTTTCTCCTTTCCACTAGAGAATCTGTTTTTTTTGCGTGAAAAAAATCCTCAAAAATTTGAGGATTTAATCTTCAGAAAATACACTTCTTTTATGTGTATTATAATATTCCTTCTTTTCTTCATACATGAATGCATCCGCAAGCTTTATAAGCTCATCTACAGAATATTTCTTATCATTCATTTGATAACCAAAGGATGCAGAATAGCCAGCACTCTTTATATTTTCTCTCATTTTACTTATTACTTTTTTAACGCCCTCTTCATTTGCGTTAAACACAATAGCGTTAAATTCATCTCCACCTACACGGTAGACCTTTATTTTATAATCACGCACATCCGTAAATGCTTTTGCGGTTGCGATGATTGCAGTATCGCCAGCTTGATGTCCTTCTGTATCATTAATTTGCTTTAGGCCATTTAAATCCATAGAAATTAATGCGGAAAGCTTATCATCATAATTTCTTAAATCTCTTACAAAGGATTGTCTATTTAATAAGCCTGTAAGAAAATCCTTCTTTGAATTCACATAGAATAAATATATTTCATAAAATAATATGGCAGATCCAAGTGCCGTATTGAGCTGATTTTGAATAATATCTAATGCCTCTAAAATGGTAATAACACCACAGGATAGGGCACTAGCAAATAGGAACACGAGCTCAAATTTTTCTGTTTTAAGCTTCATTATAATTGCAGCTATAAAGAACACTAAATAAAATAGGGATAAAACAAAAGGTAAATATGCTAAATAGCTTCTTGTGAAGGTATTATCTGGAGCAACATAATATACTAAATGCGTCACCTGGCTTGTAGATAACAATATCGTTTCTACAATTAAAACACCTAAGAGCGCAAATTCTATTTTTCTCTTATTTAATATAGAGCATATTAATAAGAATAATATAACCTGTGGCCCTATATATTTTATTACCGTTAGAAAAAATCTAAAATCTGGGTAATCATTTGTCTCCTCACATACATATCTTTCTATTGTATGTACTATCGTCAAAAGAAAAATGATTCCAATAATTGAAGCAAGCATTACCTTCGCTTTCTTCTTAATACCTAAATCCGTTGCCAAAATTAAAACAGATAAAATCAAGAATACCAGCAAAATTATATGCCATTGAAAATATAATTTTACATATTCACCCATAAATATACCCTCTTTTTCTTCTTTATAATTATAGTCGAATATGAAAAATAAAACAATGAAACAAAAATAAAAGCCTCAGATTACTCTGAGACTCGAATGATTAAGATGGTGAACCATAGGGGTTAACAGCCGAAGCACATTTTTATTATCCTAGAAATTATAAAAGTCACTCAAACTAATACAACTATACTTTTCTGCATCTACATCATCACTAAAGCCGTTCTTTGAAATAAAACCAAGTTTATAAAAAGTGATATTTAGATTCTTTGTTTGCTGTTCTTCTTCAACTACAATCTTATTATTGATTTTAGAATTTGTGAACTTACATTCATAAGAAATATAACCATTTTTATCTAATGTAACAACATCAAATTCTCTATTTGTTTTGTTTTTAAAATCATTAAACGAATACGTTCCTATTTTTAATATAATCGGATTTATTAAGGAATTAATGTTCGCTCTAAATAAATATTCCATTGATATCAATTCAAATGATTTAGGTAAATAATCTTTTTCAAACTCTTCTTTTATAAAATTATCATAAAAGAAGGAAGGATTTGTTCTAAACTCTTGATAAGGAGTATAGAATATAAATCGATAATAAAACTTTAATAGATTATCTTTGAATTGATAGAATATTTTCTTTTTATTGTTTTCTTCATTAATGGGAAACACTTTTTTAATTATATCCATTTCAATCAATTTTTTTAAAAGATAATCTGGTTTAGATATTCCCATAGAAGATAAATTATCGTAAATATCTTTATATTTATTAACACCTCTTGCAATTAATGATATTAAAACATTCATATTAGTTATTTTATTAGTTTCAGCAAGTACCATTTCATTAATTTCATGTTCTAGTGTACTATCACGCTTTACTACTAAATTTAAAATGTTTTCTATTGCACTTTTATTTGTGTCAATAAGAGAATTAAAATATGGAATACCACCAAATATAGAATAAAGTATTATTTTGTCTTCGTTGCTATAGTTTTTATAAAATAAAGAAGAATCATAGTAGTCAAAAGGTCTTATTAACATTATATGAGTATATCTTCCATATGAATGAGAACCATATTCAATCATTTTTTCCATTAAAGAAACATAACTTCCAGATATAAATAATTTCATTTTTGTTTTAAATTTATATGAATCAATAATCACTGCTAATGTAGATTCAATAGAAAAATCTTCTTCAAGTAAAAATGAAAATTCATCAATAAACAATACTATATTTTGACTAAGTGACTTTTCAAAAACATAAGTAAAAAGATCACTGAACGAATCAAAATGAATATAATTTTCATTAAAAATACTTTTCAATTTATTGGTAAATAGTACTAAGTTATCCTTTATAGATGATTTAATACACTCATAGGATATTAAAATGCTTTTTGTATTTTTTATTCCCTCATTAATAAGTTCCGTTTTTCCAACTCTTCTTCTTCCATAAACTAAAAAAGATTCAAATCTATCAGTTTTAACACCATCAATTATTTCTTTTAATTCATTTTTTCTACCAATAAACATTTAATATCGCCTCGATTCAATACTATTATACTACCAATTTTATTTTTACTCAAATATTTTTTCGTAAAAGTTTTTTTCGTAAAAAATAATATAAAAAAGAAAAAGCAGGTAACCCTGCTTATCCCTATGAATCAAAGAAATGCTTTCCTTCCTCTATCACTAATCTTTCTGCCTTAGGATATTCATAAATATCTTCATTATTCTTATTCTTCTCTAAATATTCCTTAAATTCTTTGGCATACCATTTTGCCATATTTAGATTATGCATTAAATAATGCCCACAGTTTTCCTCTGTTTGGCCTGGAACTATAGTGCATTCCTCTACAGATTTAAATGCATTAAGAATTAAATCATATAATTCCTTAGGATTACGATTTCCCTTCAAAATCAAATAAAAGCCAGTAAGGCAGCCCATTGGACCCCAGTAGATAACCTCATCCTTCCAATTTTTATCATTTCTTAAATAGGTTGCAATAATATGCTCTAAGGAATGCATTGCTGCAACATCGATTACAGGTTCTCTATTTGGTTTTTTTAGCCTAATATCATAGGTTGTAACCTTAAATTCACCTAAGGTATCTACTCTACTTAAGAATATACCTGGGACTATACGTGTATGATCAACAGAAAAGCTTTGAATTAAATCCATATATATTCCTCCATTTCCTAATCATTATAAACAAAACAATTTTAAACTTCAATATATTAACGAATATGCTTCATATATTCAATATCACAAGGAAGCTCATATCCCTTAAGCTCAACAAATTCAATAGGATATACCCTTTGGTTTGTTTCTGTAATTATCCATTCCTTATCTATATTTTCATCACCCTCATACAAGAAATGATATTTTCTTCCAAGCCCCTTTTCATATTGGCATATAGCAATTTTATATGTTGCGTCATCATTCATATTATTCATAAACATATAATTTTGAAGCATCTTATAATCCTTAATTTTTATTCTTCCCAAAGATTTTCCACATTCATCTTCGAATGTATATACATTATTCTTTTTTGTAATAGAGGAAACAACTTCCTTTTCATTAAGCTTATTTAATATTAAGCCCTCAATCTTTAACTCTACATGATCTGTATATTCTGCATAGCAATTCTTGTAATCGAAAAAGCATGCCTTACCTTCAAAATAAATATGTAATATTCCCCTTTTATAAGACACCTTATAATCATAATAGCCATCCATTACCTCATCAAAGGTAATAGCATCTATTTTATCCTTATATTTATTGTAGAATTCCTTTATCGATTTTATTATTTTTCTTCTAACTCCACTATCAAAGCTACCTTTTCTAATATTTATCGCAAGTAATGCCTGTAAATATAGCATGTAGCCTACCTTATATTCCTCTTCATTATCATAGAATCCTGCAAGACGCAAGGAAACATCCGCCAAGGATGAGGTTTTTGGATCTTTGTGGAATTCCTTTAATGCATCATAATATAAGCTATCATAGATAGATTTCGCTATTCTTTCATTCTTTTTTAAATAATATCCATTCTTATACATATCCCCAATCTTATATCTAGCCTCAATATTACCAGATAAAGCGGCTAAGGAATAATATTTATATGCCTTATCATATTCAGGTATACCATTATTTACTCTTCCGTAATAATAAATATATCCTAATGTATTTGGATAATTATCATCATATTCGATATCGATAAGCTTAAGTAAGCACTCCTCTGATATTTTATAATTCTCAGGAACATATAAATTACCACCATAATGGGAATAGCATTTTACCCATAAGCCATATGGATTATCCTTATCTGCTAAATCATTCATAAATTGAATAAATACTCTTTTATCAATTTCATTAGGTTCTTTTTTATCATATAGAATCGATAATATTCTTTTCTTTATTTCATCAGGAACATATCTAGCATATAATGGCTTATCCTTATCCTTTATGTATTCCTCTATTAAATAAATGACATATTTTATACGATCAAATATATCCATTTTCTTTTCAAAAAGGCAATTATATACATCATAGAATGTATAGGTATCATTATTTCCTTCAAAATCATAATCTACATATAAAGATAAATCGCTCATAAAGGATTCCCATATTTTTTCCTTTTGCTTAATATTATCTATATTCTTTAAGGCTTCCTCTAATAATTCCTTAAATATAATCTCATTAAATTCTAGCTTCCCTTCCTTTAATAAGATAACCGCACCCTGAATATATGCAGGATCTAAAGCACCCATAATACTATTACGAATATCTTTCTTGTCCCATAATAATACTTTATTATCCTCATATATTACATCGCTATCTATAATATAGGGATATCCTTTTGCAGAATCTACGCTAAAGCCTGCAGCTATGGCAAGCTTTTCAAGCTCATCTCCATATTCCTCTAATATATAGGAAGCACCAGAATCATATATAAATGCTTTATCATATAATCTTTTATTTAAAAGCTCAATAACTGCTTCCTTACTATTCAAATTTTTTTTATAGATATATTTTAATTTGTCATTGTGAATAATAACCGCATACTTTTTCATAGGACCACCACCAAAATAGTATATAAATATATTTTAGCATATTTTACGCTTTGTTAACAAAACAAAATGGTTAATAATGTTAAACTCATAATAAGCCAAAAAAGCCACACGTTCGAGATTACGGGTAGCTTTTTTATTTTTTTGAGAAATTAAATCAAAATTTTATACATCACAATTCACAAAACCGCAAGTTTGGATTAAAATAAACCGCAAGTTTGGATTGAATGAGGATTAATTATAAATTATTAGATGGAAATCTTTTATGGATACATAAAGGTAAATCCTTCTTTTCAAATCGAATAAAACCAATTATATAACCTGATAGCTTAATGTTTAATATGAATTTAAAATGTCAAATTCTATTTGGCTTTTTGATCCATATCCTTAACATCTTCTTTTTCAGCTACTTTAACGTTGGTAATTGTTTTAGTACTCTCTGTTTTTTTGATTTTTTTATTTTCAATATCAACATCACCTTCAAGACCCAAAACAGATTCTCTTTTAGGCTCTTCTTTAACTTCAACAATTACTTCTTTTTCGTTTTCTAGATTATTATTTACTTCTTTTGGGT
>Ga0256407_10009252_pt1 | contig 14145 bp, 6 predicted proteins | sample RumenRJG_04DNA_FD_193489 | JGI IMG/M metagenome (GOLD analysis project Ga0256407, IMG submission 193489) | Bovine rumen microbial communities from Lethbridge, Alberta, Canada - RJG_04 | ecosystem: Host-associated > Mammals > Digestive system > Stomach > Rumen | place: Canada: Alberta | collected... | reverse complement strand
AAAATTATTTTTTTTATATTATTTTTATATAATAATTTTAATTAAATTATTTATTAATTCGCCATTTTTTTCGAAAAAATTTTGAAAATCTTATGAATATCATACATATATTTTATTCAAAAATTTCTTCAAAATTTGTTAAATTAAATAAAAAAAATTGATAGTACCATTTCATAATTTATTATCAAGTATATTAGTTTTAATAATTCAAAATAAAAAATATAAAAATTCTAAATGATTTAACCTTAAAAACAACAAAACAAAATATTTCACATTTCATAAATTCCCAATATAAAAAACTAAAAACAAAATCTTAAAAAAGCCAAAAAAAAAAAAAAAAAAAAAAAAAAAAAAAAAAAAAAAAAAAAAAAAAAAAAAAATATAAAAACAAAAAAAAAAAAAAAAAAAAAAAAAAAAAAAAAAAAAAAAAAAAAAAAAAAAAAAAAAAAAAAAAAAAAAAAAAAAAAAAAAAAAAAAAAAAAAAAAAAACAAAAAAATTTAATTACAAAAAAAAAAAAGAAAATAATTAAAAAACCCTTTCAAAAACGAGAAAAATGAAATCCAAAATAAGAAACCTGGCATTGCATTCAGGTGAAAGTAAGCAATTACAAACCCCATTAAACCGTCCTCAAAAAGAGAAAAGACCAAACCATCAACAAAATGAATCAATGCCTTTAAACAAAAAGCAAGTTCAGCATCAATTAGAAGTAGAAGGAGAAGATGATTTAAAGGATCCAAACTATGATCCTGAAACAGATCCAACACCAGTAGTAATTTTTGATAGTGAATTACCATATATTCAAGAATTAAAAGCAGTAGATATAATTTTTTTATTAGATACAACTGGTTCAATGAATCCTTATATGAAAGGAATTAAAAGATTAATTAGAAAAATATTATGGGATGCTCAAAAGTGTTTAACTCAATATTTATTAGATGAAATTGATGTTTTAAAAGTTGGTTTAGTTTGTTATAAAGATCATGATCAAGTTCAAAAAACTTATGTTAGTCAAATTGTTTCTAATTTAACTTCTGATTTTAAAGAATTTACTGAACTTTTAATGAATGTTAAAGTCAATGGTGGAAAAGATATTCCTGAAGCTGTTTTAGATGGTTTAAATGATAGTGTTAATAATATTAATTGGAGAGATAAAAGTTATAAATTTATTTATCATATTTTAGATAGTCCTCCTCATGGGAAATTATTTTATAATGGTGATGATGATTTATATTCAGGATGTCCTAATGGATTTGATCATGAAGATATTTTAATTGAAATGAGGAATAAGGATATTAATTATTCTATTATTAAATTTGGAGATTATTGTGATATGATGATACAGGAATTTGAGAAAATTGTTAAGATTGAAATTATTACTCCTGATATTAAACCTGATTCTGGGAAGTTTATGGGACAAGATACTTAGTTTTTTTATTTTTTTTTTATTTAGGTTTTTTAAAATTTTATTTTTGATTGAGTTTTATTTTAAATATGTATTTTATTATTTATTTATTAAGTTTTTTGTATATTATTTATAAAAAAATTATAAGTTTTATTTATAAGTTGTTATTTATATATAAAATTAAATTTTATTTTAAAAATTATTTCTATAGCATTATTTATTTATAATAATTAATAATATTGTATTTGGATTCAAATATATACAAAAAAATAAAAAAAAAAAATTATTTTTTCTTCTTCTCCACTCTAATTGTTAAGTTTTTAATAGTTTTGTAAATACTATCAAATTGATCAGCAACTAAAGTCAATTGCTTATTTAATTCTTCAGGTTTAGGACTTTCTCTAAACTTAACAGTTTTAATAAAAGCTTGAGTAAATTTAGAAGCTAAAATATGTCCAGCTTCAATTTCAATAAAAGAATCTCCTAAACAAATAATATTAGTAACTAAATTAGAATTAAATTCTTTTTGCATATTTAAAAAAGCTTGAATTTTCCACATTCTAGAATCATTTGGATATTTTTCTTCATATTCTCCTCTTGCACTAATAATTTTAATCTTTTTTAAAACATTTAAAACATTTGGATAATATTTTTCACATGAATATTCAACCCAACCTTGTCCTGCATTTGTAATTATATAAACATTTCCTTTTTTAATTGCTAGAGTTAATAATTTTAATACTGAAAATTCTAATTTTGAAACTTTTTCTTTTTCTTTATCATTTAAGATTAAATTTTCATCATAAACTCCATTTTTTGTTAAAAATGTTGTACATAATAATGTATCATCCCAGTCAAATAAAATTAAAGTATTATGTGTTTTTCCTTTAATTGATGGTGTCCAAACTTTTTTACATATTAATTTACTTATATATGAATTTCTTATTTCTTCACCATTTCTATAAAAATTTAATTCATAATCATTTTGATATATATTATTATTATTATTATTATTTAAATTTTCAAAATGATTTGAATTGAATTTATATTCATTTGATGATATATTTATTGGATTTTCTATTTTTACTGTATGGTTTTTTTTATTTTTTCTAGTAAAAAATACACTTTTCATATCTAAATTAATATCTGATTGTGATGAAAAATTAATTGATGATGATATTTTTTGAGAATTTGAATAATGTTCATCATCTGAAAAGTTATCATTACTTTGTTGAGATGTTGAATCATTTTGACTTACATCTGAAGTTGAATTACTTTTTGGAATTTCATTACATTGATTCTCAAAATTATCATTAATAAATGAATTTTCATTTGAATTTTGAGTTATTATTTCTTTTTTTGAGATTGAGGGACCGTCTATTTTTTTATTTTTTATTTCTATTTCGTTATCTTCAAGATATTTTTCTAAATTTTGTTTATGTATGTTTGTGTCACTTTCTAGTTTTATATTTTTTTTTTTATTGTATTTTTGTTCCTGTTTCTTTATTTTTAATGAGTTGGATTTTAAATCTTTTCCATTGTTAGGACTATATGAATAATTTGAAAGTTTTGTTTCATTAATACCCATTAAAAAATATTAATTATCTTTGTTTTTTTATTCATATTGTTTTTTATTTTTATTATTTTATTAATCATCTATAAATGATATTTTAAATAAAAATTCTTTCTAGAAAATTTAATACGATAAAGAAGATATTGTTAGTATTATTTAAAATATTTTTGTTTAAATTTATTTTAATTTATTTTTGACTTTATTTTAAATTTTTAAAGTTTTAATTTAACCAATTATTCAATATAAATAAAATGATTATTTCAATAAATAACAATATTTAATACAAAAGAAAAATAAGATTCTTATAGATTTATAAAATATTAGAAAATTTTATTATTTTCTATTCATTGAACAATAAATAAACTAATATTTTAAATAAACTTTTTGAGAATATATTAATTTCTTCAATTATATATTTATTAAAATAGAAAATCTTTTATAAAATAAATATTATTATTTTTTTACAAAAAATATAAAAAACCATAAAAAATAAATATAAAAATTTAAAAAAAATTTTAAAAAAAAAATAAAAAAATATCCTTTTAAAATTAGCACAATATATTAATTAAATATCAAAAAAAAAATGAAAATAATAAAATACCATTCATTAGATTCTACAAGTTCAATAAACTCAATATCAATGAGTTCAAATCAACAATATATAGCATTTGGAGATTCAAATAAGCAAATTACAATATTTAACCTTCAAAATTTATTTGTATATTTCAATTCAACTCCAAAAGAAGATATCCTACTTGATGAAAAACAAGATATTAACTATTATGTATTAAATGATGTAAAAATACCAAAAATGATTTTAGATTTTCATTCAGAACAAGTAACTTGTGTTCAATTTCCTAAAATGAATAATAATTTATTATTTAGTGGTTCTCAAGATAAATCAATTGCAATTTGGAAAATAAATCAACAAAATTTTTCAGCTGAAAGAGTAAGAGTAATACAAAATAAAAGTGAAATAACAGATATGAAATTTTATCCTGATGATTCATTTTTATTTATATCTGGATTTGATAATTGTATTTATATTTTCAAATGTGATTTTATAAATAATTCATTTGAAAATATTTCAATAATGGATTCTCATGATAATATAATTAATTCAATTTCTTTAGATCCATTTATTGAACATACTGGAAGATTTGTATCAATGAGTGATAAAGGAAGAGTAATAATATCTCAATTTAATAAAAATAATAATACAATTACTACTATTAAAGATTATGAAGAATTTATTACTCCTAAACATAAATGTAATATTATTCAAAAAAAAATTGATTGGAGTTCAGATGGTAAAATTATTATTTCTGTAGATCATCATAATATTAAAAATAATAATGTTATTCATGGAAGAATTATTTTTATTGATGATTTAAATAATCCTCAAGTATTAATTGGACATGATTCACCTATGTTAGTTGCTAAATTTTCAAGTTGTTTATATAGTTTAAAAGGAAAAAAAGAAGAATTTCAATTATGTGCTACTGCAGATAGAAATGGTAATTTAATTATATGGAAAGTTTTACAAGGTAATTTTTCAGTTTTTGTTGAAATTAATAATTTAAGTGAAAGTAATATTACTGATATTTTATGGACAAATGGTGGAGGGACTATTTTTATTTCTAATAGTTCTGGTGGAGTTTGTACTATTATGTTTAATGAATTTGATATTAAAATTAATAATCAAAATAAAAATCATTTTTCTTTTGGAAATGATATTGATCAAAATATTGTTAATAATAATTTGAATAATAGTAATGGTGTAAATAATAATGTTAATAATGGGAAAAGGAGAATTGCTCCTACTTTAATTGCTAAACCTAAAAGTTTAGTTGATGATAAAAATAATAATAATATGAATGTTAATGAAATGATTAATTTAAATTATGAAAATAATTTAAAAAATATTAATAATAATAATGGAAATGATAATTTTGGACAATTTTGTTTGAGATGTAAAAAACAGTTGTATCATGTTATTGAAAATGAAACAAATGAAATTAAAATTAATGGATTAATAACAAAGGATGATAAATCAATTATTTTAAGATGGGAAAATAATGCAATTGAAAATTATTCATTAATTAAATGTTTATATTCAAATAATAATATAATTTACGTTCATAAAATAGTAAATAGATTAATAAAATTATTCACAAATAATTCTTTATTTTTTGCATTTTTTGATACTAATTTCACTTTAAATGTTTATTCAATATTAAATACACCATTATTAACAAATTTATATTTTGAAGAGGTTACTCTTTTAAATTGTTATGATAAATATATTTTATTATTAACATCTCAAAATCGAATTATAATAATTGATATTTTATCAAAAGTAAGAATTGTAGATGAAAATCTTTGTATTAGTTATGATATGTTTAATGTTTTTCAAACTAAAATAGATGAAATTTTATTTTTATCCCTTGATAAAATTATCATAAAAGCAAATACTCATAATCCATATAAAAATGTAAGTGAAAAAATGAATTTATTTTTTGATAGGAAAAATAATAATTTAACTCTTGATAATAGTATTAATGATAAAGTAATAATGGAAATGAAAAAAGGAGAAGAAAAGTCTGTTTATTATGATTATTTTTCACAAATTATTTCACCAAGAAAAGGTTTTATTGAAATGGATTCTATTAAATTAAATGGGAATTTAGATTTAATTTATAATCGAATTATGAAAAGTCAATTATTAGATGATTATGATAATTATGGAAAAGCAGTTCAAGATTTAATTAATTTATCAAAAAAAGAAAAGAAAAATAATTATATTTTGGAAGATTTTAAAACATTTTATAATATACCTGAAAATATATTAAAAAATAACTTAGAAAATGATAAAATGGAATTGGAGAAAGATGATATTGATGTACAAATGATAAATATTAATAAAAATATAAATTATCCACAAATGGAAAGAATTGAGCTAAATGATGAAGAACAAATGAGTAATAAAAGTGAAATTTATGAGAATATTGAATAAATGATTTATTTTAGTTATATATATATTAAATTTAATTATGTAAAATATAAAATCTAATTAAAAAAAAGAATAAAAATAGTTTAAAATAATAAATAAGTAAATTATAAAAATAAAATTAAAATAAATAAAATAAATAAGAAAATAATAAAAGAAAATATATTATTTAATATTTATTCTCTTTTACAATAGAATTCAATTTTTTTTTAATACTATTCTTAATAATTTTATCAGAATCAATTTGAACTTTATTAATACAACTTTGAATATCATCTAATAAAGTTCTAGTTTCCTTTAATTCCTCATTAAAATTTTTTAATTTTTCTTCTCCTTCTTCATCAATTTCTCTTCTAATTTCTTTTTTTTCTTCAATTTTTTTATTATGTACCTTAAAATTTCCAACAGGATCATCAGAAGGAATTAAATCTTCATCTTTATTATAATTTTGATCTCCATTATTTAAAATATCAATATCAGGATATTCAGGAGAAATAACAAATAAACGATCTTTTGAAGTAACTTCAAAATCTTCTTCAGGTGCAGTTACTACATAATAAAAAAGTTCATTTGGATTATTTTTTATTTTAACATTATAACTTATTTTATTTTCACTTGAATGATTTGCTGAAGTTGAATTAATTTCTCCTGCTCTATAAACTCCAATAACAATAATTTTTTTTTGTATAAAAATTTTAAAAACATCTTCAAATTTAACTTTACCATATGAAAGTAAATGAACAGGGAAAATTCCCATTGGCATATTTATTAAATATAAATTACCACTTGTAATATTTGAATATCTATATAAAATATTTTTTGGTTTTAAATTCATTTGTTCATCACCAACAATTAATTTTTTTAATACTGATAATAATGATGGATTATAATAAGCTTGTGTTATTACATTATCCATTATACTTGAATAATAAACTTCACCTGCTGCGAAAGATGCTGTTGCATCTATATTTAATCCTGCTTTTATAAAATAATATTCATCATTGCTTTTTCTTGTTCTATTATTTAAAAAGGAAACATTGTTAGGATTTATTAGTTCTATTACACAAAAAATATCTTTGTTTATTTTTGATATCATATTATATTTAAATATTGTTTTTGCATCTAGTAAATCTTCTTCTTCTCTTGTTAATTTTCTTGCTGCTATAGTTTGATTTTCTTCATTATTTTCATCATCTTCTTTATTTACTTTTAAATTTTTTAATTTTTTATTTAATGTAAATTGACTTATTTCATTTATCCCTGGAGCTAAAATTACTACTCTTTTAGCACTTCTAATTCCAGCTCTTTTTAAATCTGATTTTTTCATTGAATCACCTTGTACTAAATAAATTTGTTCAAAAAATGATATTGTATTCCATATTTTATCATCTGGTAATTCTTTACTTAAAATTACAATTGTAGGAACTAAATTTTTAGGTAAACATTTACTTCTTAAAGGTTTAATAAAATCAATTAAATTTTGGCATACCCCACAAATAATAATATGTCCTTTTGCAATTAACATTTTATCAATTGAATCAATAGTAACACTTGTTTTTGCAATATGTTCAGTAGTAATATAACATATTTTTGCTAATGATAAAGCATCATTTGAATAAATATCACCATTTTTTAAACTATTTTCATATTCTATTTCACCATCTTCTAATTCAACATTTCCTCTATTTATTCTTCTTTTCATTGGATTTAAATCATTATTATTTATTTTAGTTATTTCAATTCTTTTTTGTGTTTTTTCCCATGCTGTAACATTATCAGCATCATTTTGATCTTTTGCTAATAAATATCCAAAAACATTTATATCTCTTTTTACTGGTATTATAAAATCCATAGGAGATAATAATACTATATTTGAATTATCACTTTTATTTTCTATATTTAATCCAAATAATATTGTTTTTTTTTCATTATATATTTTCTCAGCTATTACTGAAAATTTATATCCTCTTAAATATTCTAATGGAATTTTATATATTTCATAATCTTTTCCATGTTTATATTCTTCAATCCATTTTACTTTCCCTAATTGTTTTTCTATACTTTCATCAAAATTATTTGTTATAATTAAATTAGAAATTAATGCAATTATTCCTCTACATAAACAACTCTTTGCTAATAAACTCAATTTCAATTCATCAATACAAACAATTTGATCAGTATTATTATTTTTGGAAATTGAAAGTGCAAAATGATGTTCACTTTCAGGTCTAAGTAATTGAATAATTAAACTAGATTCATTATTTTCAATTTTTTCATTATTATTATTATTATTAGTAGTACTATTTTTTTTCTCATTTTCACTATTTTCATTTGAATTAGAATTTAAATTAGTTAAACCACCATCATCATTTTGTTTTTGATTCTGTTGTTCTAAAGCAATGGTCCTTGTAGTTCTATAAAAATTACTTATAGTTCCACTAAAACTTCCAAAAGTATCTCTTTTCCTATTTTCATCATCCATATTAAAATGCTTTTTAATTGCCATTGCTTGAATTATTGTTTTTGAATCTTCAGCTGCTGAATCATCAGTTTGTTTATTACATAATAACATTATCATACTTGCATTTCTAAATTGACATCTTTGTAAATCATTTAATTTTAATGGATCACCTTCAAAATAAAATAATTTATTTGGATATTCTTGTAGTAAACTTTTCATTCCTGTATCAGGACCTTGTGGTAATAAAATTAAAGCATGTCTTTCATCTTCACCATGATCAGGATGGAAATATTCTTGTAATAAAACAACAATAGAACCATTTGATATATTTCCACTTATTAAAATAAATTGAACTCCTTCTAACATTTTATATGCAGTTCTAGCATAAACACTTTTTGAACTTAATTGAATCATTAAATTTGAACTTAATGCTGGAATTTCTATAACACTTAAAATAATTAAAACTATAATTATTATTCTTCCTAAAACTGATGATATTGTTGAATAATAACCTATAATTGCTACTGTAGTCATAACAAAAAAAAAAGATGAATGAAAACTATCATTTGTTCCATTACAATTATATGAATCATTACAATCTCTTTCAACAAATAACCAATAATTACCTATAGTTTGTGTACTTTCAACAACATTAATTAAAATTGATGATGATATTAATAAACAAAATATACTTGTCATTATATTATATAATTCTCTATTAACATCACTTTTAATAAATTTACCAAAATCTAAAAAATTAAATAATCTAAGACATATTAATGAACTTGTTATCATATGTGCATTATTTATTAAATTTTCTTCCATTCCTGCTTTTGATCTAGCTAATAAATAAGGTACAACTCCTATTATTTCAATACAAAAGGTTGAAAAATATTTAAAAGAAAAATCAATTATTCCTACTAAAATATCTGCAATAAAATCAAGAAAAAAATAAACACGAGAGGCGAAATTAAAAGAAAAAAAAGCTTTATCATGTCTTAAAATTAAATTAGGGAGATATGTTGTTAAAATATATACTACAACACATGCTAATGTTACAAGTAAATTAAATAATAATGCTAATGGATGTGCTTTATATTGAATTAGAAATTTTTGAACTTTATTATTATTTAAATTATCATATTTTGGATTATTTAAAATTGAACTATCATCATTATCTTCCATTTTATTAAAAAAATAATTAATTTACAAATTTCAAATTTTTTGAATATATAAAAAAATGATTAAGTTAAAAAAATTATAATTATATAATTTTTAATTTATATATCATTGAACAATTTTCACATTTAATAATATTTTCTTTATTTTTATCTATTAAATCATAATTAATATCATTTTCAGTTAGACATTGTATACATGTGAAAAATTTATCATTAATTCCAATTTCTATTTCTTCAGCTCTATCTAAAACTTCAAAGTAATAAATTAATTGATTATCAAATTCCTTTTTCCTTTTTGGATCTTTTAACAAATCAAAAGCATTTTTTACTTTTTCAAAATCATTTGTATTTCCTCCTTTATCAGGATGATTAACTTTAATCAATTCCTTATAACTTTTTTTAATATCATTAATATTAGAAAAATTAGGAACATTTAAAATTTCATAATAATTTATCATTATTATATAATAATATTTAAATAAATAAAATTTAAATTTTTTTTATATATTTAAAAATGGATTATTACCTTGAAAATGCACATATGGGGATGTTAGAAAAAAATAAGGAATATTTTGTGGGTTTAGGAGATGATAAAAATACAAATGAGAATGATAAAAATGAACATTTAGAAATGAATGCAGATACATATAAAATGTTTGATTCATTTATGAAAGAAAAAGAAGGAATATTAAAAATAATAAATGAAATATGTCAATTTGTTTTAAATCCAGAAAAAAATGAAAATACAACAATAAAAACTTTTGATAAATTAAAAGAAGATAAAAATAGAACAATAATGTTACTTTCAACTTATCAAGAACAACCTGGTTTATTAGATCCAATATTACCAACAATAATCCCTCAATTAACAAATACCTCATTAACATTAATAAATAAGCATTTAAAAGCAGAAGAAAATTTAAAAAAAGAAAAAAATGAAAATGATGAAAAAATAAAAAAAGATATGTTTGAATATATAAAATGTATTTATGAATTAGTATATGTTATATGTAAAATAAGAGGATTTGCACCAATTGCTAAATTTTTTTCATCTGAAGTTTCAATTTTTGAAAATGTTATTCATTTTTTAATTTCTCTTCCATATGATATGCAATATGATTGGTATGTTAATTATGTTTTAGTTTTGTGGACTTCAATTTTAGCAATGGTACCTTTTGATATTGATACTATTGATAGTGAAGGTCAATTAATAAATAAATTAATTTCTTATTTTAAAGAAGAATTAACTAAATCAACAAATTTAAGAATTATTACTTCTTATTCTTTAAGTAAATTTTTAGTCAGACCTGATTTAATTAAAAAAAATTATCTAGATGATTATATAAAATATGCTATTGAAAAGATTTTAGATCCAATTGAAAATCTTAATATTTTCCAAATGTTAGGTTGGGTTCTTTCATTATTTGAAATATTTAAAAATGGTCAAGCTAAAGATTTAGAAAAATATATTGATTCAATATTAAAATTAATAAATACAGAATTTCCAAAACCAATTGAATCTAGTGGTATATTTCGTAAAAATTTAACAAAATTAATACAAAGAGTAGGACTCGTTTTCTTAAAACCTCGTCCTCAAACATGGCGTTATCATCAAAATTTAAAAACAGCATTATCAAAAGAAGAAGAAAAAATAGAAGAAAATAAAATGGAAATAGAAGAAGAAGATACATTAGATTATGATATAAACACTTCAGCTTTAGAATCAATATTAGATTTTCTTTTAAATCACTTATCAGATAAAGAATATATAGTTCGTTGGTCAGCAGCAAAGGGAATTGGAAGAATATGTGAAAGATTAACTAAATCAATGGTTGAAGAAATTTTCCATAATTTATTTGATTTATTCTCAGATGATGAAAATGAATTTGCATGGCATGGTGCATGTTTATGCATTGCAGAATTATGTAAAAGAGGAATGATACTTCCTGAAAGATTAGAAGAGTTAATTCCATATTTGGAAAAAGCTTTAATTTTCGAAACTAATAAAGGAACTTTTTGTACTGGTTCAAATGTAAGAGATGCAGCTTGTTATATTGTCTGGGCACTTGCTAGATCATTCACTACTGATATTATGAAAACTTATATTGAGAGATTGGCTGGGACTTTAATTTTAACTATTTTATTTGATAAGGAAGTTAATTGTAGAAGAGCAGCTTCTGCTGCTTTTCAAGAAAATGTTGGAAGACAAGGTAATTTTCCTCATGGAATTGAAATTTTAACAGAAGCTGATTATTTTACTTTAGGAATTAGGACTAATTGTTATTTAAATATTTCAATTTTTATAGCTCAATATGATGAATATTATAAAAAAATTGTTGATTATTTAGCTTTTAATAGATTGATTCATATTGAAAAACAAATTAGAGAATTAGCTTGTGAAACACTTGCTCTTTTAGTTCCATTTCATCCTGAGATTTTTGTTAATGATATTATACCTAAATTAATGAAAAGTTGTACTAGTCCTTCTTTACATGTTAGACATGGAAGTTTAATTGGTATTTGTACTATACTCTTAGGAATTAATGGTTTATGGGATTATCATCATAAAAGTAGAATTAATAGAAGACAAATGCTTAATGGTCTTACTGCAAAAGAAAAAAAAATTTTGGAAGATTCTAATTATAGGAAAATATTTGATAAATATTATGAAGGGATTAAATATGTAGATCATATTAATTTAATAAAAGAAAATAATGATTTATGTAAAGGAATAATTGGATTAATTAAAAAAATTGATAATGCTAAATTATATAGAGGAAAAGGAAGTGAAATTATGAGAAATGGAGTAAATAAATATATAAGATTAATTTCTATTGTTAAATTACCAATTGAAGATGAAGATTATTTATATTATCATGATATATTAATTGATAATATAAGATATACTAATAATGAAATTCAAGAAGAAGCTGCTGAAACTTTAAGAAAATTTAATGAAACTTATGGAAGTGATTTTGCAAAAAATGAAAAGGTTAAAAATAAACTTGAGAAAATATTCTTAGAAATGGTTAATCAAAGTGTTTCTGATGATAATATACATGTTACAAAAGGATATACAAGAGCAATAGTAAACTTTAATAATGAATTTATTTTAAATCATTATAATATAGTAATGGAAAATTTATTTAAAAATTCAAAAAAGAAAAAAGGAAATAATAATGATCCCTTAACAAGAAAAGCAGCTATTGAAAGTATAGGTTACATAACAATTAAATTTATGGAAAATAAATTTGATGACATAGAAATAAAAATTCAAAATATTTTAGATGGATTTAATGACTATGAAATGGACCCTAAAATTGGTGATGTAGGATCAAATATAAGAATAGCATCAGTATCTCAAATATTAGATGTAATGTTTGCATTATATAAAAATAAAAAATATGAAACATTTAAAAAATTTATTTTACCTTCTTTAAATTGTGTTATTAAACAATTAGCAGAAAAAATGGCTTTAGTAAGAAAAAGTTCAGGAATTTCTTTTCAAAAATTTTTCTGGGATTTAAGAGATTATGTTGGTTTAGAAGAATATATTCCAAAATATGATGAATTAAAAAATATAATTATTAAAGATATTGAATTTGATGATGATGATAAAGTATATAGTATTAAATGGGTAGAACCAGAATTTGCTTATCCTAAAATTATGCCTATTATTGAAATTGATGAATATAGTGATGCATTTATTGAAGGTTTAATTAGATCTATTGCTTGTATTAGTGAAGATGTTCATAAAGCTTCTCTTGATGAATTAAAAAAGATAATTGAAAAAAAAGGTGATAATAAAAAAGTATTAATTGAAAAAATTTATAAAGTGGTTTTAAATATTTTTCAAAAAAATGCAAAAGATGATAAATTTATTGAACCTTTAGAAAGTGCATTATCATTTCTTTTATCAAATAATATGTTTATTCATAGTGATTATATAGAATATTTAAATAAAATACATACTTTTGCAACTAAAGAAAATTATGAAAGTAAAAATATACATAAGATTTTAAATTCAATTGATATATTTTATAATTTATTATATTTTGAAAAAGATGAAAAATATCAAATATTACAAAAAAGTATGAGAAGTTTATTAAGATTAATGTGTCATAAATATCCAGTTGTAAGAAAAAAAGCAAGTGAAAAATTATTTATTTTCTTATCTGGAATAGATGAACCTGAAAATCTTGGAATTGACGAGGAAAAATTAGATAATGCAAATATTATTATTGCAGATACTGATTGGACTTTAAAGTTTTCTGAAATAAAAGATAAAAGAAATGAATTAGCAGGGTATTTAAATATAAAAATATAATAATTTTAATAAAAAAATACATTTTTATTAAAGATTAATTTTTTTTAAAATATTATTAAATTTTATAATAATCATTTTATAGTAATAAATAAAGATTTATAAATTAATTAAGAAAATAATGGATGGAAATAATTCAATAATTGGAGGTGAAAAATCATTTTTTGGAACAACTTCTTTTAATAGAGATGAT
>Ga0256407_10009250_pt1 | contig 14148 bp, 3 predicted proteins | sample RumenRJG_04DNA_FD_193489 | JGI IMG/M metagenome (GOLD analysis project Ga0256407, IMG submission 193489) | Bovine rumen microbial communities from Lethbridge, Alberta, Canada - RJG_04 | ecosystem: Host-associated > Mammals > Digestive system > Stomach > Rumen | place: Canada: Alberta | collected... | reverse complement strand
GCGAGAATTCTCTCGCAGTGGTCCGGGATTACATCCGGAACCAGTAAGTTTCCTTTGGCATTCACCCACAACCATGCGGTGCACTGGCTCCTATGGATGTGGTACTCTGCTGCTCCGCTTTATAGAGATATTAAACCTCAGAATATCTTTGTAAATAATCATGGATTTTTTAAACTGGGGGATTTTGGCATTTCCCGATCTGTGGCCGGAAGCAGAAATGTCCTTTCCTTTAAGGGCACAATTTCCTATATGGCGCCGGAAACTTTTGCTATGCAGAATACAGATGCCAGATCAGATGTGTATTCTCTGGCTCTGGTTCTTTACCGCTTTTTAAACAATGGTAGAGAACCGTTCCTTCCTGCCGGTAAAGTGTCCAGGGAACAGGTGGATTCAGCCCAAAGAAGAAGACTTGCAGGGGAGGCACTTCCTGCCCCGGAAAATGGGAGCAGACAAATCTGGAATGTACTGAGAGTTGCTCTTGAGGCAAACCCCGCGTCACGGTATCAGACTGCAGTGCAGTTCCAGGAAGCCCTTAAAGCGATTGAAAGAGAAAGCAATTCCTCAGCTGCCGGCTCTCAGCGAAAACAAAAAACTGCAGAAGAACCTTCTGAGAAAAATCAGCAGAAGATTCAAGCCAAGCGTCCCGTAAATCAAGGCAGCTCATCCAGTGAAAAAAATCCGTCTGACAGAAATATCAGCTTACAGGAAATGCTACGTATTCAGGGACCGCAGAGTCCAGATAAAGTCATTAAGTGGGCGAAACAAATCTGTAATTCACTGGCTTATCTTCATAGCAGAAAACCTCCGGTCATTTATCAGAGGCTACGTCCAGACAATGTTGTCCTCTGTTTTGATGGCAGTGTCATACTGAAAGATGTGTATCATGCCGGAGAAGATAACACGAGGAATAAGGATATCAGTTTTGCAGCACCGGAACAGTTCAGAAATCAGACTCGTTTAGACGGAAGAACAGATATCTATGCACTCGGTACAACTATGTACACACTGCTTACAGGAAAGAGTCCTGTGATAACAAAAGGCGGGATGTATCCTGTAGGAGCAGCTGCTCCGCATCTTCAGGGAAGCGGCATCGAGAAGATCATCAAAAAATGCTGCACACCGGATCCTTCCGGAAGATATCAGAACTGTTCCGAATTGATGTATGCACTGGAACATGTCCAGAAGATAGATGATTCCACCATACAACGCAGAAACAGATTACGGGAAACTCTCCTTGTCTGTGGAATTTTGGCACTGCTGATGGCTCTGGCCGTGGGAGTCAGCAAAAGTATAACTGTTAATCAGCAGAAACAACTTTATGAGCAGTATGTTCAGTCAGCCGCAGCGTGCTTTGACTTTTCACAGAAAGCAGAAATGTATAAAAAAGCCATCAATCTGGATCCAGGAAATCCTGAAGCATATCAGGGATTGATCGATGACATTGACAGTCTTTCAGATAATGAATTTATCGCTGCATATAACAGTATCACAGACTGTATAAACGGAGTGGATTATGATCCGGACAGCCGCAAGCGCAACATTGAATATTTGAATGACAAGGATGCAGCAACTTATTCCGATTTCAACTTCCGTCTGGGTACACTGGTCTATCTCGTATATCCCAGCGGACAGGGCGCATCGATCAGTTATCTGAATGAAGCAGTCGAATCCAAGGGCCTTGCAGAGGACAGACAGGAATCAGCGGAGCTGATCCTCCGGCTGGCAGAGCTCTACAAAAAGACCAAAGAAGCAGGAGCAGGCGGAAATGCGCGGAAAATCGAGTTTGAACACGAGTTTGCAGACTACTGGGCAACCCTCGATGATCTGTCCATTCGACTGGATACCCTGAACAGTCAGACCAATATCGGATACCCGATCCGTATCTGCGATACGATCGCGACAGAGATCAACCTTCACTGCGTGAATTACATGAATGACAACGTCTCCAGAGACACCATCCTGCAGACTCTGGACCGGGCGAACAACTTTATGAATAATGCGAAGAGTTCATCGCCGGACCAGCTGGAGGTAATTAAGCGTGTGAGATCCAATGTGACAAAGGCATACGATTCTGTTGATGACTGTTTTTCAAACACGAGCAACGTGAATCCTGATGCTGCAGGCTCAGAGGAGGAAGGAGGCGACGTATGACAATCGAATTTCTGCAATCGGCCTCAAAGATCTGCTTTGGCATAGCGATTGCATCTGCCATTCTTGCAGCGGCACTCTTCTTTCTTCTGGATATCTGGGAGAATTTCCTGATCGAGACAGACCGTGCCCAGAGAAAAACCATCGATGAGATGCACGAGCGCAACCGGGCGACCGGAAAATTGCGTGCGGATGATGATAAAAAGGGCAATACAGGTAAGGTTTCCACCAAATCTGTAACAGGTGCCGGAAAGACGCTGAAGTCAACGGACCCTGCCCAAAAAGACGGGATACCGCCTCTTGGAGCAGACAAAGGTCCGCAAAGCGATGAAGTATTATTGCAATCATCTGCCCCGGCAGCGAGATATCCGGAGAGCAGCCGTTCTGCAATGTCCGGTTCCCAGGAGACGAGAGCGCTTGCAGATGTGATCAACAAACCTGTGTCCGGCTTCCGGATCGTTCAGAAAACAATTATTACGCATACACAGGAAAGCATTCCTTTGTAATAGAAGCCAGTTGACCGTGTAACACGTATACGACAAGAACGGCCTTGTCCGTATCAAAGTCAGTTTCCAAATGGAAAACAGGAAGGAATTGTAATGAAAAAAGCAGTAAGCCATGTATGGGAGAGGCTGGTGGCATTTATATGTGTGCTCACTTTGACAGCATCATATCTGCCTGCCATGCCCGTATTTGCGGAGAGCAAAAACGGGTACTCGACAGAAATTTCTGCGGATGAATCAGAGGCTGATGTTGGAGAAACGATCACGTTTAATGCTTCCATCAAATTTAACCCTGAAGATTCTACAGACGAAGAGAAGGAAGATTTCTCCTTTGATTGGTATGTAAACGACGATCATAAGGCAGACGGTGATACCTATGAGCTGAAAGTCGATTCACTGGACGGTGATTCGGAGAAATATGAGGTATATTTCGAGGCTAAAGGTAAAACCAGCGGCAATACCTTAAAAAGTGATAAGAAAACAGTCACTTTCTACAAGCTGTACACAGTCAGTTTTGAGGGAGCCGATGTAGATTCTGTCAAGAAGAGAAACGGACAGAAATTCGAACTTCCCAAACCTTCAAAGGACGGAAATCGTTTTACCGGCTGGAAAGATTCCGATAAGACCTATGATGCAGGCGATGAATACACTGTCAATGGGGATGCCACACTGACTGCACAGTGGCAGGAGACTGTCAAAATCACCTTTGATGCTGACGGCGGAAAACTGGATGACGATACCATCACGATTGACAAAGGGACAGGCATTTCTGAAAGTGATCTTCCGAAAACCACTAAAGATCATTACAAGTTTTTGGGATGGTTTAAGGACGCGGCCAAGAAAACTAAATATGACGGCAGCAGCTTTGACAAAGATTCCAAGCTCTATGCCGGATGGGAACAGACTGAGTTTAAAGTTACCTTTGATGCAAATGGAGGAAACGGCGGCCCCGGTGAGATTTGGGTCGCAAAAGGAAAGACAGTTCCGAAAGCTTCACTGGATAACAAACCGACTTACGAAGGACATGATTTCAAGGCATGGAAACTCGGAAATAAAACGTATACCAATCAGAAAATCACAAAAGACACTGTCCTGACAGCTGATTGGAATATCCAGTCCTATAAAATAACTTTCGATGCGAATGGAGGAAAAGTCAACGGGAAATCCTCCGATGAGCAGACCAAGGATTATGGTTCGACATTTGGAAATCAGCTTCCCAAACCTACCCGGGAGGATAAGGTAGAGGATGGAGGCAGCAAGAAGACAGGCTATAAGTTCAGCAAGTGGGTCAGCAAGTCGGATTCCTCTAAAGAACTGAAAGCCGATACAGAGATTACCGGTCCCTGGGAAGTCAAAGCAGAGTGGAAGGAAACCGATTATTATAAGGTGACCTATGTCTGTGAGGAAGGCGAAGCGAAGGGCTCTCTGCCCGAAGATAAAGCCACCGAGTGGACAGAGAAGGGTAAAAAAGCCTCTTGTCCGAAACCTTCTATTAACAATGCAGAAGGGGCGGATGTCCATTATGCCTTTGAAGGATGGTATACGGACGAAGCACGGACAAACAAGTATAATGAAGCCATCGAAGATGCTGCCACCTTGTATGCGCACTGGACAAAGCTCTACAAGGTCTCTTTTGTGACGTCCGGAGACGAAAAGGATCCCGTCTATGTTCAGGATGGAGAACACTTAAAAGAAGCGGATGCAAAGAAAGACCTGACCAAAGAAGGTTATAAAGTTGTCGGCTTCTTCAAAGATAAAGACTACTCTCCTGAATCAGAATATAAGTTTGATACTGCAGCTGATTCGGAAAAGATCACTGCATCCTTTGAGCTGTATGTCAAATGGGAAGCCCAAAAATATAAGGTCGTATTTGACAAAAATGCGGAAGATGCGGAAGGTACAATGGAGGATCAGGACCGTATTTATGATGATGGCATGAATGCCGAATCTCCGGTCAAATTACGGAAAAACGCTTTCAGCAGGAAAGGTTATACCTTTACCGGCTGGAATACCGCGGCGAACGGAAGCGGAACTGCCTATGCAGATGAAACGACTGAAAACCTTTCAGCAGAAGAAAATGCAGAAGTAAAGCTCTATGCCCAGTGGAAAGCCCATGGATATGGAGTGCGCTTCCATTCAAACTATACAGCAGAGGGAGACAGCCAGGAAAAGACTGTCGATCAGAATGGTTTTGTTTATGATACTGCAGCCAATCTGCAGTCAGGTGTCTTTACACGAGACGGGTATACCCACTATATCTGGTCAAAATCCTCTGACGGGACAGGCACTTGCTACGTGGACGGGGAGCTGGTGATCAACCTCACCGACGCTGACAACGGTGTTGTGGATCTGTATGCGATCTGGATCGATGAGAAGGAACCGACCATCGAGTATAAGGCAAGTTTACGCTATACCGAAAAAAAAGACGAAAACAGCGATAAGGATAATGTAGACTTTTCAAACTCAAAAGTTGTCTATACGATTACGATCCAGGACAATGGTTCCGGTGTCGACACAGACAATGTCTACTATGCTACCGCTGCTCCGGGTACAGATAAAAAGACGATCACAGACTGGATCGGCCCGGTGACTTTAAAAGAAGTCGAATTGGAAGAAGACGGGAATAAGATTAATGCCTATCAGTTCGAGGTCAATACCTCGGCTAAAGGAGCGGTCTTTGTAAAAGCCCAGGATAAGGCACAGAAGGAAGTACTTGAAGAAACCAAGAGAAAGATCGGTGATCAGGAATTCCAGTCTGTTGCAGGGGTGAAAGATGATCCCAATATTGGATATGCAGAGATCCATCTCATTGTACTTGAAAAAGAAAAACCTGATATAAAAGTGACTGATGTTTCAACAGAAGCGGAGAAGGATCATTCATTTAAATATGAGGTCACTGATCTGCCGGAAGATAAATTCTCCGGACTTGCTAAGGTTACCTATACGCTGCAGAAAGATGACGGAAACGGAAACTATAGCAATGTAGCAAATTATTCCGACGTAATCCTTGTTGATAATACAGATCATACGCCTGAGAAGCTGGAAGCTATCGATCAGTTCCAGAAAGCTGACGGCAGTAAGAAAATTACGGGTAAGGGCGACGAGGCAAATGGTCTGCCTACTCTGAATGGTAATTACAGATTAACTGTTACCGCAGTGGACTTCTGCGGAAATAAAGCAAAATCCGAACCAGTAGATATGAAGTTTGATAATACGGCTCCTCATATAGCACTGGAGATGGATAATGGTATCCAAAACAGTTTTGATGAAATCTGGTATTACAATGCTTCGGATGATGAGAATCTTACCATTACCTTTGGCGGAACGGATGCAGACGCAGATACGGCAGCACTTGATGAAGTGACAATCAAACTCAACGATACAGAGTATTCTGCCGAACTGAAGGATAATAAAGCGACTATTCCCGTAAAGGCAATTAAAGAGAAATACGGGGATGGTAAGATCAAGATTACAGTGCATGTAAGTGACACTGCCGGAAATGAAACGAATATCATCGATGATCCAAAGACCGGAAAAAATGAAGTCGCCCTGGATGCAAATGGTGTAAACAGATCTGACGACAGAAGCTCTGCCTCTTTTGTTCTGGATTCCACTGCGCCTGAGATTGTCCTGAATATGACAGGCGGTAATCAGTACGATGATATGTGGTACTACAACGGGGATAATTGTAATGACGGATCTATCATCATCGGAGATGAGAAAGATGCCGCTCCGCTGGAGTCTTATTCCATTACCCCCGCAGTCGGAGAAGCGGATAAGAATCAGTTAGTGGATAGTGCAGACAATAATGAAACAAAGTCTGTTACTGTTGCAATGTCCGAGATTTCCAAACTGGAAGATGGTAAGATTATCGTTTCTGCGCAGGCAAAGGACCGTGCCGGAAATGAGACCACTGTTCTTACAATAAACGATTCTCAGGTTAAGATCGAAGAAAAGGATGGAGATCTGATCAAATCCGTCAGCTTTGTCCTCGATAAATCTGCTCCTGCTCTCAGCGTAAAGATGTCCGGCGGTAAGGAATTTAACGATTCGAATAAATTCTATTACAGAGCAGACAACTGCGGCCTGACCTTGAACATTGGCAGCAGCGGAGACACAACCAGCATTTACGACTATAAGGTCCGGATCAAAAATACTGATAATGGCAATACGGTAAGTCAGGAGCTGATTGCCGGGACAGATACCAACAAGTCAGCCAACAATAAACAGATCCGGAAGATTCCTTCTCAGAAGGATGTTGAAAATGAAGGAACTTCTGCTGTTGAGACAATTGAAGTCGCTTTTTCTGCTGAGGAAATGCAGAAGCTGGGTGACGGACACCTTGAAGTGACGGCTGTTGTACGGGATTATGCTCTGAACGAGAATAAATCATTTAAGGATGCTGAAGGCAATGAGGCGATCAGCGGCCTGAAGAATGCGGACAACAACGCAGAAAAGGCAACCTGTGTCCTCGACATGACCAACCCTGTCGTGACAGAGATCACTACAAGCGGCACCGCAAAGGGACGCAATGTAGACGGAACAGCAAATGCAGCTCCCTATGATGAAGAGGGCCTGGGAAGTTTCTATTATTACAACGATAAATCTGTGGATACCACCTTTGTCGTACAGGATGTCAACCTGAATGCATGGACGGTTTCCTATAAGAAGGATGGCACTGCCATCACTCAGGATCCGGTGAAAGCCAAGAATCCTGACGATGTTGTTACAAGCGGAACTGAAAATAAGACCGTAGAACTGGTTGCCAAATACTTTGATGAAAGTAAGCAGAAGGCTTCTTCAGAGGGCAGATACACCGATATCAGTGTGGCAGGCCAGGATAAAGCCGGCAACCCGCTGGTGCTTGCGGCCGACTACAGCTACACCGGAAAGACCAGCAACGAAGTAGACCCTGCGGGGCAGACCGCTAACGGCAGCGGAAACGATCAGAAGGGCGTCATTACCCTGAAGAACGGCAAAGTCATTGACTACACGGCACCGGTGGCGACGCTGACCTATGATACCAAGGCTACTGCTTATCTCTACAACGGGACCAATGCAGCTAACCAGGATCCGGAGACTGTCGCAAACAATTACAGCATTGCAACTGCATATATCAACAAAGCATTTAAGGCATCTGTTGCGATCAGCGATACCTATGACCAGGGTGTGAGTGCAGTAGGTCTGGATTTCGACAAGCTGACTGTGCGCCAGTACGGAAAGAATCCGGTCAAGCTCACATCAGATGATGCCTACCAGAAGGATGGAACAGTAAATTACGCTTTCGATATCGCAACTGATAAGGAGCATGCAACTGACGGTGCATATTTCTATAAGATCTACGGAACAGACCGCGCCGGAAATGCAATGACAGTGAAGGAAGCTGTGTCCGACAGTGTGAAGACAGAGCGGATTGAACTTGAAAAGCTCTATGAGACTGAAAAATGTGAATCCACCTATCACGCGAAGCTCCGCTTCATTCTGGACACTGTAAATCCGACATTTGCTTTCGCACTTGCGGATCCTAAGGGTGATGAGACGACAGACGGCAATACGGCTTACTACGGAAGTGAGACGAAGAGCCTCTCCGGAACATTCTCTGTTGTTGATACTCATATCGACACAGACCGCATTGGTGTTGGCTATGGTTCATTCAGTGCTTCGGATGTATCCAAGAGCAAGAAGCCTCATTACAGCGACATGAGTGTTGGCTGGGATAAGATTAATATCGAACATGATTTATCCAATGGCGGAAAGGGCAGCACTTTCAAGAAGGTCATCACCAGGGATAAGGAAGGTATCTATCGCTTCGGTATTTCCGGTGTAGATAAAGCAGGCAACCAGGTTGTGCAGAGCAGCGGCGAAGCCAAGAAGACAGGTTATAAGTCTACGGTTCAGGTTGAAAAGGGCAAGAACGGCAAGTTCTGGACCTGGCATAAGGTGCTTGATAAGACAGCACCTACCGGTGACCTGAAGATTGGAGACTATTACCATGTTTCCATGGACAGCCATGGCAATAATACACTTGATACAAAGAACTACAATCCTTACCGTTCGGAAAAGAAGGCAAATGTGTCTATCACCAGTAAGGACCTGTCCCCGATCCGCATCACTTATGACATTGACTCTACCGTAAGCGGTCAGAACCAGAAGCATGCGGACAAGGGCTACGCAAACAATAATAAGAAGAGCACATCTGTCAACGGAGAACAAATCTTCCATGTCAGCGATCTGCTATTGATTGACCGCGCAGGAAATAAGACTGGTTTCTATAAGAAGGGTAAGACAGAGGCAAACAAGATTTACCTCGACAAGACCCCTCCCAAGAACTATGACGTTGACAGACCGCAGGCAACCATCACTGCTTCCAGCAGAGTCACAGCCAGTTCGCCGGACGGCAGAGATCTGTTCAACAGATCGATCGACCTGACAGTACATGTTGTGGATCCTTTTGAAAATGTCAAGAGTTCCGGCCTGAAGTTTGTCAATTATGAAGTAAAGGCAGACGGAAAGACTGTGATCAGCAAAAAACACGATGGAGTTACCAGCAAGGCAGACCTCTACAAGGATGTCAAGCTGGAGCATGAGTTTAAGGAAACTGTAAATATCCCGAAGGGCGGAACTTTCGAAACAAATGATATCGAGATCACTGTAACAGCAGAAGACAATGCCGGAAATGTGGCAGACGTTGTTACATACAAATTCGGTATCGATACAGTCGGTCCTGAGATTGTAGTCACATACAACAATAATTCTGCTCAGAATGGCTTCTACTTCAAGGAAAACCGTATCGCGACAGTGGAAGTTACAGAACGGAATGTGGATGATGACAAGATCAAAATTGATACACAGGTCGGCAAATCAGCCTTCCGTAATGTGCGCCACTCCGGAAACGGCAACAATGACAAATGGCAGAAGACACTTTCTTATACAGTGGACGGAAACTATACGCTGAATATTTCAGGTACGGATGCTCTCGGCAATCCCGCCAAAGTCAGCTATTCCAACTCGGTCGCACCGCAGAAGTTCACTATTGATAAAACCGCTCCTGGCGTAAATATCACATATGACAACAATGACGTGCTGAACGAAAAGTACTACAAAGCGACGAGAACAGCAACGATCAGCATTTCGGATGTGAACTTTGCAGGACAGAACGATATCCGCGTGGAGTCAAGAGGAGGCGGCAGCGCCCCCGCAACGGTCTCCTTCAGTGGAAATACTGCTACGATCCACTTCTCAGAAGACGGTATCTATGTATTTAACGGAACTGTGACGGACCAGGCCGGTAATGTCACGACCATTCCTGTCCAGACAGAATTTGTTATTGACACCAAGGTGCCGGTACTGACCTTTGATGACGGACATCCCTTCAAGGTCAACAAGGCATCTCAGGCAGACCTTGACGCAGGCAAGAGCGATCATCCTGTAGACAAGCAGTTCTTCACCAAGGACGGTTTTGCACCTGTAGTCACCGTCACTGACACCAACATCAGCACAGCTGACCAGGATGCAGTGTTCAATATCACGGGCACAAAAGAAGGTAACACGCATACACGTACAGTTACCGTGCATCCCGATGACGGAACCAAGTATGACATGTCTATGGCATCCACCCTGTTCAAGGTAGTGGAAGATGTAGACGACGTTTACAATGTTGTCGCCTATGCCATTGACCTGGCAGGCAACAAGAGTGAGGAAATCACTTTCACCTTCAGTATCAACAGATTCGGATCCAACTTCGTCTGCGCGACTGAGGAAACAAAGAAATATATCCGTGATAAGTATTATCACAATGCAACGGAGGATCTGGAGATCCATGAGTACAACACGAATGCGATCAAGAAGGATTCCCAGACCGTCGAAGTTATGAAGGACGGCAATACTGCAAATGTGAGAAAACTTGTCGCCGGAAAGGACTATGACTTTGAAGAGGACCGTGCTGCCGGCAGCAAGGTGGGCGGCAGAATCTACAAGTACACGATCCATAAGGAAGTATTTGAAGAAGAAGGAGACTACAGCTTTACAATCTCGTCCGTGGATGAAGCGGGACACGAGAATACAACAGCTCGAATCCATCGTGACACAGATCAGACGACGGGAGAAAAGAAACTCTCTGTAGCTTCCTTCCCCATTGATTTTGTCATCGACAAGACTCCTCCGACCAACCAGATGACAGGTGTTAAGTCTGACCGGAAACAGGCATTCAACGATCGCAGCCTTGTTATCGAAGTGAATCCTGAAGATGCTCAGACAGGTGTCAGCAAGGTTGTGATCAGACGTTGGGAGACGGATACTCTCGGCTTCCGCGAGCCTGATGGCGAGCCTATGGCGGATATTACCTATGCCTACTACGATGAAGAGAATCCGATGCCTTCATCCTATAAGGATGAGAAGACCGGGACAGAGCACAGCTTTGCAGATCTCTCAGAATATACGGACGACGCAACGGGTAAGATCGATATCGACTATGAGCTGACAGACAACCAGAACTGGCAGTGGGTCGAAGTTATCACAACCGACCTCGCAGACAATGACAGTGTTGACATTCGCGCCGGTTCAGCAGATTCACCGCAGATCGTAGAAAACCGCAAGGGCTTCCTTGTCACCACCAATACCCTGACGCAGGTCATCAACAACACAGCCGCGCGTGTAGGCGCAGGCGCAGGAGTTGCAGCGCTTCTTATCCTGCTGATCCTCTGGAAACGCAAAAAGGATAAAGACGCCGAAGGGGCTATGTAATTGTTAAAACCATCGTAAACTTATCGTAAAGCATTGGCACAGCGTGGTCCTGGATCACGCTGTGCCCTGTAAACAGTACGGAGACTGGATCGATTCAGATGAGTTTCAGATGAATCGTTGAATCAAATCCAGAAGAGCAAGATAAAATAATTATTCAGCATTTCTTTTGGCCTGCACGGTTGGAGGCTTCATATTCCGGACGTGCAGGCGGATTTTTATCACGTGCAAAGTAATCATGATCCATGAAGGCGAAATCCTAAACGGGACATACCAGGTAATGAAACAGATCGGGCGGGGAGGATCCGGCCTGGTCTTTTTGGCGTACCATCGGAATCTCCGTAAGTATGTCGTCATCAAGCGCGTGCAGAGCGGGCTCGGCAACCTTGAGACGCTGCGGGCGGAGACGGATATCCTCAAGAAACTGCGGCATACCAATATCCCCAATGTCTATGATTTCCTGGTCAGGGACGGGGAGGTCTTTACCGTCATGGATTATATCGAGGGGACGTCCTTCGAGAAGCTTCCGGCCGGCGGCCGGCGGATCTCGGAGAAGTCTCTGACGGGGATGATGACCCAGCTGGCGGATGTGCTGTCCTATCTGCACAAGAACAAACCGCCGGTGATCCACAGCGACATCAAGCCGGACAATCTGATCCTGAACAGGGAGGGGCTTGTCTGTCTGATTGATTTCAACATTTCGGTATCATCCAATGTGGCTTCCAGTCTGAGCGGCTACAGTATGCATTTTGCATCGCCCGAACAATGGCAGCGTGTCATGCAGATGAGGACAGGAAACAGAAAACTGCCTCCGCTGGATGCCCGGACTGATATCTATAGTACGGGAGCCCTCTTCTATTATCTGATCACCGGATGCTATCCGGATACACGCAGGCCGAGAATACCCGGCAATACCGGTTTTTCTGCCAATTCGGCCGGAAATTCCGCGGGCGGAGCATTTCCTGCCAGTGTCCTGTATCAGGATATGGTCTCGTGCGGGTATTCAGAAGCCTTCTGCAGGATCATTGCCAGGTGTCTGGAACAGAACAGAAATCTGCGCTACGCAGACGGTACCAGACTTCGAAAAGCCCTCCGCCATGTGAGGCGGCAGGACCGGCGCTTCCAGAGGTATATTCTGCTTCGGGCGGGGAGCTGGATCCTGACAGCGGCCCTGATCGGGGGCGGTGTGTGGTTTTTGTCAAAAGGCCTCCGTCAGCAGACGGCAGACAATTATGTGGCGGCCTATCAGCGTTTTGTGACAGCACAGAATTCCGGAGAGGAGCAGGCTGTCTGGGATGCAGGGAAAGAGATCTTAAACAACTCGGAATATTCACAGATCCGCAAGGAACGGCCCCAGGACCAGGCTCAGATCCAGCAGTGCCTGGGCGATTATGCCTATGAGCAGAAGTCCTACGAAACGGCGCTGGAGTATTACGAAAAAGCCCTGGAGACCGCGAAATCGGCGGGGCTTCCTACATCGCGTTATTATCGTGATTATGCCATTACCCTTGCCATGGATGAGCAGCCTCGCAAGGCGCAGATCATTCTGGATGAGGCAAAAGCAGCCCAGGGAAGTGACGGCAATGACGCAGGTTCCCTCGACCCCAACCTCAAGCTGGTGCAGGCTTATATCCTGCTGCAGGAAGACAAAGCACCCGACTGTATTGCAGAGGTGAAGGAGATTCTTCGGACCAGGTCAGATGCTGATGTAAAAGCGCGGGCCTGTGTCCTGGCAGCCGATGCATGTGGCAGCCTGGACAAGTATGGGAGCAGTTATTATTACGGGAACAGCAATGATGGCGCCCTGAGTAACGACGGAGCCCTGAATGAAGAAGGTTCCGGAGCAGCGGAAGGAAAAACGGATACTGTTCAGCTCACGGAGGAAGAAAGGGACCGCCTGCATTGGCTGAAACGGGCAACGGAGTATTCTTCAGAGCCGAAATATCAGCGTCTGCTCGCGGAGGAATATTGGAAAAGAGCAGGGGACTCGGAAAAGAAGTCACCTGAAGAGCAGGAAGAATACGCGAAGCAGGCACTTGCCTGCTATGAGAGGCTTGCTGAGCGTCCGCTGGCGCGTGCAGACGATTGTATCAATCGCGCGATGATCCTGCAGAATCTGAACAGATTCGATGAGAGCCTGAATATCCTGAAGGCACTGGAATCAAGATGGCCGGAGGATTTTCGGATTCCTATGTATATGGCTTTTGCCTATGATGCAAAAGGAGAGCTGGGGAGTGCCTCCTCCTGTGCCCGGAAGGCTCTGGAGATGTATGAGAAATCCGGAAACACCTCCATGGCATATAATGAAGAGCTGGAGTATCTGCAGCAGCTGAAATGACAGGAACAGCCGGTAAGTCGGTTCAGACAATAAAACAGTTAGTAGAAAATGCCTTCGCATATTTCTCCCCGGGTTCCGCTTAGGAGAGCGGCAACGCGGAAAAAAGTATTCAAAGGAGGGTTCCATGAGTGCAATAACCATGCAGATTCTGGGGTATACCATGTTGGGCACAGGGGTGGCATTTTTTATTATTACTCAGATCCTGCTGAACCGGTGGCAGAAAAGCTACGAGGCAGAGCTTGAGCACATGTAAAGTGAGAACGGTAGTTTTGACAGGAATAAGGCAGAGGTGTTTTTTGGAAACTGCTGCCAAAGGATTCCTGAGCAGGCGGTAAAGTACAGGTTCTGAAGGGAGGAAAGAAATGACAAACAATCGGAAGGCAGCATTGCTGATCGCGGCTGTTGCAGCAATCGCATTGC
>Ga0256407_10009249_pt1 | contig 14149 bp, 8 predicted proteins | sample RumenRJG_04DNA_FD_193489 | JGI IMG/M metagenome (GOLD analysis project Ga0256407, IMG submission 193489) | Bovine rumen microbial communities from Lethbridge, Alberta, Canada - RJG_04 | ecosystem: Host-associated > Mammals > Digestive system > Stomach > Rumen | place: Canada: Alberta | collected... | reverse complement strand
TCTTTTACCAATAACTAAAAACCTAAAACTATAAATATTACTACTAACCTAAAACAATCTAATCTATTAACCTTTTGACGATGCAAAGGTACGACGATTTTTTGAATCCACCAAATGTTTTAGCAGAATAAGTGTTATTTTTAACTTTATTATTGACCTAGGTCAAGCTATTGTGGACGCACACAACAATTATTTACGTATTTTTACTTGGTTTTAACAAAACTTGTTGTACCTTTGGGCTACGCCCGAAAGTACTCTCGTTCGAGAAAACTCAAATATTATTTGGTTTTCTTCTCACTTATTCGTACCTTTGTAGCCAGAATGAAAGTACTGATAGTAAATACAAGCGAGCGGACAGGCGGTGCGGCTGTAGCAGCCAACCGACTGATGAAGGCTCTGATAAATAATGGTGTAAAGGCAAAGATGCTGGTGCGTGAAAAAGAAACCGACACGCTTACGGTAGCAGAGTTGCCCAAGTCGCCTATGAAACGCTGGAACTTCCTTTGGGAGAGACTGGTGGTGTTCTGCCATCTGCATTTCAGCAAGAAACACCTTTTCGAGGTAGATATAGCCAACGCCGGTACTGATATAACAAAACTACGCGAGTTTAAGGAGGCCGATATCATCCACTTGCACTGGATTAACCAAGGCATGTTGTCGCTAAGCAATATCCGCAAGATTCTTCGCAGTGGTAAACCCGTGGTATGGACGATGCACGACATCTGGCCTGCCACAGGTATATGTCACGTAACACTCAGCTGTCGAAAGTTCACCACTGGCTGCAGCAACTGCCGTCTGTTGCCAGGTAATGGCTCAAGCCACGATCTGGCCTACCAGACATGGCAGAAGAAATTAGCTATGGCACGAGATGAGAACATCTACTACGTGGCCTGCAGCAGATGGCTGGAGCAAGAAGCCAAGAAGAGCGCCCTGCTCAGCGGACAGAAGATAACCAGTGTGCCCAACTGTATCGACACACATATTTACAAGAAGAGCAATAAGCAGGAAGCTCGCCAGCGTTTAGGTCTGCCCAACGACAAGAAGCTGATACTCTTTGCCTCACAACGAGTAACCAACGAAAACAAAGGCATGAGCTACCTTATAGAGGCCTGCAAACAGTTGCCCAACAGCAATGGTGAGAAGCCCGGTGTAGTTATTCTGGGCGGTCATGCAGAGGAGGTCGTGGCACAGTTGCCGCTCCAAGCATACCCACTTGGTTATGTTAACGAAGAACAACGCATCGTGGATGTGTATAACTCTGTAGATTTATTTGTGTTACCATCATTATCCGAGAATCTGCCTAACACCATTATGGAGGCCATGGCCTGCGGTGTACCCTGCGTAGGATTCAGAGTGGGTGGCATTCCCGAGGAGATTGATCACAAGAAGAACGGCTACGTGGCCGAGTATCGCAATGCAGAGGATCTAGCTCGCGGAATCAGTTGGATTCTAAACGAGGCCGACTACCGAGCACTGAGTGAAAACGCTATCCACAAGGTGACACATAACTATTCGCAGCAGAGTGTGGCAATGAAATATCTCGATGTTTATCACCAGGCAATGGCCTTTAAACACTATAACCTATGATACGCATCACCTACGTTACCATCACATTCAATGCCGCCAAGGTTCTGCAGCGCACTCTCGACAGTGTTCTGCAGCAGGACTATCCAAATATAGTACACCTTATTATTGATGGTGCATCGACCGACGACACTATGAAGTTGGTTGATGATTACATTGCCCGATCGAACGCTTCCGAGAACGGGCACCGCATACAAGTAACATCCGAGCCCGACAAGGGCATCTACGATGCAATGAACAAAGGCTTGCGCTCACTGGATGGCGACTACGTGTGCTTTCTAAACGCTGGCGATTTCCTGCCCGCCGCCGACACCGTCAGCCGCATAGCTGAAGCTATCACCAACACCCAATCCCCATCACCCAACACCTCACAACTGCCTGCAGTTGTGTATGGCAACACCGACATCGTAGATGGCGAGGGACGGTTCCTGCATCATCGCAGACTGTCTCCACCTGAAAACCTCACATGGAAATCGTTCCGCCAGGGCATGCTGGTATGTCATCAGGCATTCTATGCCCGCACCGATTTCGCCATCGCTACACCTTACGACATGCAATACCGCTACTCGGCCGATGTAGACTGGTGCATACGTGTTATGAAAGCTGCAGAGAAGGAGAATGTTCCTTTGTTGAACCTGAAGATGGTTGTAGCCAACTATACCGAAGAGGGACAAACAACGCTCCACCACCGCGAATCGCTCTGGGAGCGATATAGGGTGATGGAGCATCACTACGGGCGTGTACAAACCTGCCTACTACACCTATGGTTTGTAGTCCGCGCCCTCCTTAAACACTAACTAATAACCAATTAATTCAATATGAACTTTTTCTTATTTACTATATATATGCCCTTGGCCAATCCGCTGAGGGCATCGCTGCCTTTAGGAGCTGTGCGCACCAGTCGTCCGTCAAGAGTATAGACCTTTGTAGACTCCTGTTCATCAGCCTTTACAGCGTGGATGCCAGTGGGTATTACCACATCATAAAGACCATCCTTTGTATAATATCCGCCATTCTTGAATACCAAGTCGGCAGTTTGTGGCGCTCCTTCGTTGCTGAAGATAATCATGGCAGGCTGAGCGGCAGAAGAGCTCTGCTGCTTTTTGCCGTCCCAGGTCCACTTCCACACCTTGTTACCATCCTTGGCATCGCCCAGATATTCGCAAGCCACACCAGGCCAGCTGCCACCAGTGAAATTGTCGGATGGCGAGTCGGTCCATGCCCAGCAGTAAATGGTATTGTCCCATGCAGCAGGCGCCTCGAAGAATGCACAAACCTCACCTTCGTTGACCTTACAGAAATCAGGAATCTCAATAGTTGGCTCTGGTTCCTTGTCTTGATATGTAAACACGCGGGTGATAACACCACTCACAGCGCTGCCTACCAGCAGACCCACCTTAAGTGTTGTGGTGTTCTCAATCTTAATTCTTGAGCCAGAATCCACCTTGGTACCATTTGTTGCCGTTGGCTCAGAGCCATCGGTGGTATATACCAGCTTTGCCCCATTATCAGCCGATACGGCAGTCAGCACCACATCGAAAGCATCAGTAAAATCGCCACTGCCCTTATCAACCCAGGCTGTCTCCATAGTATTTGCCAGATAATAAGCATAGTGGTAACCAGAAAGAATCTTAGTCCATTTGGTTGCATCTGGGGTAACCTTAGAAGTATTACCTATCACAACATACATCTTCTCATCAGTAACAAAGGCAAAATGAGTTTTAATAGTAGATGTAGGATTGCCCTCAACAGAATACTTAGAAGTATTAGAAATGCCAGCCAACTTTCTGGCTTCAATCATAGCCTTTATCTCAGGTTTGTAGTCCTGCCAGTGCTTAAGGAATACGCAAGGTGTACCAGGCATAGCTAGCATGAAGGCATTAGCAGCAATGGTGTCCTTCTTCAACGGTCCGTTTGACGAGCCATCCTTACGTACCTCAGTATCGTGATTTTCTACGAAAGTAACAGCATACTGGCGATATTCACCTTGTTCAAAGCTAGTACTTACTAGTGGCCAGTTGCCATCGTTCTGCTTCTTAAGATACGACCAATCCTGCTTGTCGGTGGCATTGCGAACCACATACTTGAACTGGAAATCGAATGCAGCACTTGTCTTGTTAGTACCATCGATCCAATTCTTTATTTTTGTAGAGCTATCCCAATACTCACCAACAGAGAACTGTGGTTGGCTGTCTTCATTGTATAGCTTGGTATATTCTGCTGCATAGCCTTTCACCATGTCATAGCGGAAACCTGCATAACCAAGGTCGTTGAGCAAGAACTTAAGATAGGCCTTAACGTTGGTCTGTACATTCTCACTCTTGTGATCCAAGTCACGCATTCCATCCCAGCCTTCTCCAGTGTCTTTATTAGGGCCTACCTGATAACCATTCTTACCAGCCTCATCATCAGAACAGATATCATTATATGTAAGCTGATATGTAACTCCCTTATATGTCTCGGCAGGGAAATCGGTCCACGACGATAAGTTACGACGGTGATTAATCACCACGTCGGCAATAGTTCCAAGTCCCTTTTCCTTAAAAGTATTAATCATGGAACGCAGCTGTTTCTCATTACCAAATGAGCTGCTATAATTAGTAAACCAATAGAGATCATCGTATCCCATTGACGAACCGCCGCAATTACCACTTTGCGGAATCCATATCAAATCGAAACTTGTAGCAAAATCGTTAGCTTGTTTCTCTAAAGCATTCCATTGTGTATCATCAAAAGAGTCCCAATAGAACCCCTGCAGCATAACGCCTTTGTAGTTTTCGGGCCATCCTTGTGCCATCGATGTGATAGCAATCAGAAAAAACATCAATGTGGAGTAAAATCTTCTCATATGCTTTTAGTTATCTAATTAATTCCGGTGCAAAGATATGAAAAAAGCCGCTTGGTTATTCTCCAAGCGACTTAAAATCTGTTAGTTATGTTGCGCAATCGGTTGCATGCGTCTACATCTTTTCTATACGATATTCGTAAGGTTTGAGAGTGATGCTCTCGCCTAGTTTCTTCCAATCAGCAGGAATGTTCACTTTCTTCTCCTCGTTGCGAACATTAACAAGTATCAGGAATCGCTCGATTTCGTCAGCCTTTTCAAAAACAAAAACATCGTTATCTGGATAAGTGGTCAACTTACCCTTGCGTAGTGCTGGATGATCGTTGTACATACTTATCAGATGTTGATACTCCTTATAAATATCAGGCTTTGCTGTCCAGTCTACAGGCACATATTTAAAGAAATTAATAGGCTCAGGATAACCAACTTCCTGTGAACCATAAATCAGAGCTCCGCCATGTGGGAAGATACTAGCCACATAGGCAGCCATAGCACCACGATCGTTGGTAAATTCAACACATGGTGTTGCCTCGGTAGAGTGATCGTGGTTGGTAGTAAAGCGCAGCTTAACCTTACCTGCAGGCAGCTGGGCATATTCAGCACTATCGGCCTTAATCAGGTTGCTTGCGGGAGCGCCCTTCCACACCTTTACTATTTCATCCTTATAGTCCCAACCATAGTTCATGTCAAATCCGCCTACTGTGAAGTTGTCCACGTTCTTACCCTCGGCTAGCATCAATATATTACGATTACCAGCGGCAACACGCAACTGATCGATAGCATTTTTCCAGAAGTCGGCTGGCACACCATCGGCCACATCGCAACGGAATCCATCGATGCCAACCTCTACTATCCAAAACTTCATTGCATCAATCATTGCCTTGCGCATGTCCTTATTATCATAGTTCAAGTCAGCCACATCCTCCCAATTCCATGGTTGCGGACAGATAATAGTATCAGTCTTCTCATCACGAGTGTACCAACCTGGGTGTTCCTTCACCCAAGGATGATCCCAAGCCGTATGGTTTGCCACCCAGTCGAGTATTATGCCCATGCCGTGCTCATGACATACCTTAGCCAGATTCTTAAAATCATCGATTGTGCCAAATTCAGGAGCGATTGCCTTATAGTCGCTGATGCAATAAGGCGAGTTCTTACCCTTCTCTATACCTATGGGGTAGATAGGCATAACCCACATAATATTTACACCAAGATCGCGGATAGAATCGATGCGTGCAGCCACGGCATTTAATGAGTTATTTGGGGCAAAAACACGAGGATTTACCTGATACATTGCAATGTCATCAACAGCAGGTAATTCAAACTCAACATTTTTTGACTCTTGCTGAGGGTTGCAAGCCACAAGTGCGACAATGATACCTATGAATAATAATACTTTCTTCATAATTATTTAGTTTTTGTTTCTCTTTAAAAAATCAAGCGAGCCGTTGCAAAAAGCGGCCCGCTTGAATGATATAAGGATTTCAACTTACTTCTTAGTAATCACGCAGTATGACTTAGTCTCGCAGTTGGGGAAGAACTGGATGAAGTACTTACCAGCCTCGTCAATCTTGAGGTTAGCTCCATTCTGAACCAGATTGTCAGTAGAGCCACCCCAGTTGATATCCCAACCATCGTTGGCACGGAACTTGAACTCGTCGGCAGCCAAGTCAACTGTTCCCTCCCAAGCGCGTGTCTCTGGGTTGTAGGTCAAATCGGTGTCGGTATCCCAACCACCAGCCTGTGCAGGACCGATAAGACCAATACCGCTGATAGCTGTGAGCTTATAAGTCATAGCAGCGAGATCGATCTCAGCAAGGTAGAAGCCTGGTGTTACCATGATGTTATCACCACCTTCGAGCAGTGTACCTGATGCATCACCGCCACCGCCGAAGCCGTAGTTTACATCCCAGTTGTTGAACTCCTTCTGGAACTTGAAGGCACCCTTGCCACCAGACCAGTCGGCATCCTGTGCATAGAAGCAGCCCTTATAAGTACCATTTCCATCGGCGCAATAAAGTGGCTGTGCATCAGCACCCCAGTTGTTATTTACACCTGCCTCCCAGAGATACTCTGCGAAGTTCAGAGGAGTGATGGTGTACTTCATATCGGCCATATTGATGCTAACACGATAGAACTTGGCCTTACCGTCTACGCAGAACGAGTGATCACCATCGAGGTTATAACGACGATCGAACGAACCGCTCAGGTCTGTGCTCTCGCCCTTAGTACCGAAGAGTTTGTTCCAAGTACCATCTGCAACAGCATCGATAGCCTCTTCATCACCGAATGCGAACCACATCTCACTGCCAGTACCCTCGAATGTGTATGTGAATACAGGATCCTCGAATACATCCTTTGAGCTATGAGAGAACTTCATAGTCTTAGCCGAAGTTGCATTCCACTCGCCAGGACCACCAATCAGATAGTATGCGTCTGAGATATTTACAGGCTCAATCTTGTAGCTGTACTCCATCATGTCGAGAGTGATGCGAATCTTCTTGGCACCTGTTACGTGGAATGAGTGGTCGCCACCCAGATTGTAACGGCGATCCATTGTACCTGTAAGGTCCTCGCTTGCACCCTTGGTTCCGAAGAGCTGAGTCCAATCACCAGCAGCAACAGCATCGATAGCAGTATCATCACCGATAGCAAACCAGCAATCGTCACCGCCAGCATCTACAATGATAGTGAAGATAGGATCGTCGTAAACGTCAGCATCGCTGTGGCTGAACTTCTGAGTACGTGCACCATCGGCACTCCAACCTGCACCAGCACCGATTACATAGTAAGCAGGAGAAATCTGTACCTTGAACAGCGGAGTGAACTGTACGTTGCGCTGAGCAAAATAGTTCTCGCCTGGCTTACCTACGATAGCCTCGGCTGATCCGCCTGTTACAGTGTGGATAACGGTACGGATATAAAGAGGTGTCTCGGCTGGATTGCGGGTGATATTATTGAAATATGCATCCTGCAGATCGCCGGCCTTAACACTGATCTCGTTAGTACCCTCAAGGCTGTTAGCATCGAGTGTGATACTCTCGGCAAAGTCCTCGGTCTTTGAGAACTCTACCAAAGCCTTAAGAATGGTATTGGCTGGCATAGCACCCTCAGCCACGCTAACTGTACCGATTGCGATGTCCTTGTTAACACCAGTCTCCTCGTCGATATAGTCAGCCAGATTGATGGTGGTTGCCGAAGCAGTAGCAACACTCACGTCGCTTGCCTTAAGCAGGCTCTCAGGCAGATTAGTCTGTGGCACGAACTCGGTGTCAAAGTCCTGGTTACAAGCCACGAGACCCAAGCTGAGAAGAGCCATTGTATATAAACCTAATTTTTTCATCTTCTTATTCATTTGATTAAACTACGTTATAATACTGACGAAATTACTGGAGCACAAACTGTACTGTACCCTTGTTCAAATCAACAGTGAGTTCGAGTACACCACCAGGGAATCCTGGGAACGCGTAAGAACCCTTACCCTTCATAATGGTATTCTTGAATACTCCGTCAGTGAATGCGAACTCAGTAGCTGTATCGTCTTTCTGGAATCCATAAGAGTCGCCTCCGTCCCAGCCGGTGAGTTTACCGTAGAAGCGGAAGGTGAGGTCGCCCTCTGGCATTGTAACAGTGCCCTTGTAGATCTTGCTACCAATCTCGGTCTCCATCATGAACCAGTTGCCATCTACAAGAGTTTCCTTATTGCCGGCAGATGGCTCGGGCCAACCGCAGCAAGAACCGATAACCCACAGAGTGCCCTTGGTTGGGATGTTGCAGTAAGCTGCCATGTGGTTGAAGCTTACAACATTAGAGGTGATGGTAGTGCCAGGAACAAGTTCAGAAGCTGTAGTCAGGATCTTAGCTGTTACACGAAAATCAACCTGACGGAAGCCCATATCAACATAGTCGTCTTCGGTTTTGAAACCATCAATCTTACATATTGCCTTTGCAATCTCCTCGCCACTAAGCTGTACATTGCAAGAAATATAGTTTGTTTCCAGAGGCTCCCAAGTTCCGTTCATACCAACCTCGACACTATAGTTAACTACAGTATTAACACCGTAATTAGGCTGAGTCCATGTAAGGTTAACAGTATTATCGGGAGAGAGCTGGATATACTGATCAGCAACAGCCGAAGTATTCACCACGAAAGTGTTAGCGGTGTGGTTCGGGCCTAATGTAGGATTGTCGTCGCGGTCGCTATCACATGATGTGAACAACATGCCAAAGGCAGCGAACAACATGCTACTTAAAATATATTTTGCTTTCATAACTCTTAATTCTTTATTTAATTCCTTAAATTAATAGCCAGCATTCTGCTTCAGGTTCGGGTTCGAAATAACATCGCTCGAAGCCAGTGGGAACAGATTGTACTTAGCATCTACAGCGTGAGGAGTACCTATATTGCTGTTCATACCCTTATGAGACCAGAGGTAATCACTTGTGGTGAGGAGACCGAAGCGAACCAAGTCGCTACGACGATGACACTCCCAAGCCAACTCACGAGCACGCTCGTTGATAATATCATTAGCTGTTGGATTGGCAATCTCGCTTACACCTGCACGGGTACGAATGGCATTGAACTTAGCGATACCATCGCAGCTTACGCCACCTACTACCTGGCACTCAGCCAACATCAGATATACATCGCCGAGACGGAATACTGGGAAGTCGGTGTCGGGGAATGAGTTTGCACCAGGGATAGTAGAACCATCAGCCTTCAGATTAGTGAACTTGGTGAAAGCATAGCCACTGAAGAAATCGCTGATATCCTTAATCTCCTTGCTCTGACCATCGGTGAAGAAAGTTGCACGCTGGTCACCATCCTCAAACTTGTCAACAAACTGTGGAGTAACACGAATACCACCCCAACCGTTACCACCAAGTCCGTAGTCGGCATAAGCCATGTTACCACCCACCTGAGCATTGATGATATATGTGGTACCACCGTATGCCTGAGTATTGATGTGATCCTGATATACACTGAAGATAATCTCATGACCTACACCCAGATACTGGTCGTTATCGGCACAGAACAGCTTCCAATAGTCGTTAGCGCTCTCGAGCTTGTAGCCCAGGTCGATAACCTTCTGGCAGTACTCAGCACACTTCTGGTAGTTAGGTGTGCCAGTGTAAACGCCTGCATTAAGATAGAGCTTAGCTAGAATCATGTAGCAAAGACCCTTACCTGCGCGATACTTCTCTGGATCAGCAGGCAGTATTTCTGCAGTCTCCTCCATATCCTTAACCAGCCAATTGAAGAGCTCGGCACGGCTGATCTGCACAGGGTTAGCACCGCCCACCTCAGAGTTCTCGTCGGTGAAAGGAACATTACCGAACAGGTCGATGGCATGCAGATAGCTAAGACCGCGGATGGCGCGAGCCTCGGCACGATACTGCTGCATAAGAGCATCGTTGCTGCCAGCCTTGTCAATCTGACGGATAACCTCGTTACAGATAGAAATCTGATAGAACACACGGCTGTAGGCAGCGCTTACGAATACGTCGCTTGATGTCCACTGCAGTCCGTGAAGGTCTTTCAGGGTCTGGTCGTTCCAACCGATAACGGCCTCATCGGTAGGCAGCTCCTGCATGTTATAGAGAGCACGCAGATACTGACCGAAACCACCATCGATACCCTCGATATCAGGACTTCCGCTATCACCATCAGGCGAGCTTACAGAAAGGCCTGAGTAACACTTTGCCAGCATCTGATTGTATGCCTCAGTGCTTGTGAGCACATTCTCCGGAGTGTCCAAGTTGGGATCGATTGGAGTGACATCCAAATCTTTCACACAAGATGTGAGCGACACGGCGGTAGCAAAGGCAAAGCTATAAATTCCGTATTTATTGATATTGAATTTCATATTCTTATCCTCCTATTAATTAAAAGTTAAAGCTTGCACCCAAGATGAAGTTGCGTGAGCGGGGATACATGTTGTTGTCGATACCATTGCCTACCTCAGGATCTACACCCTTGTAATTGGTAATGGTGAAGATGTTCTGAGCGGTAAAGTTAACACGTACCCAAGGTGCTATATTGTAAGCCAGTGTCACCTTGTCGAGCTTCAGGTAAGAAGCATTCTGTACATAGTAGTCGCTCTTGTACTGAGCCTGAGCAAAGTTGCTGTAAGGAGCAGTAGCAACACGGTTGCAGATAAAGTTGTTAGTCCACATATCTGCCTTCATCTCAGTGTTAGAGGCGATATTGTTGTAAACATAGTTACCAAGACTTGAACGGAGTGAAGCAGAGAGTGTCCACTTCTTGTAGCTTATCTCAGTATTGAAACCGATATTCACATCAGCATCTGGCTTGTAGTAAACGTAGCGGTCGTCGTCGGTAATCTGTCCGTCGTGGTTGCGGTCAACATATACACCCTCAAGTGGCTTGCCGTCCTCGCCGTAAACCTGCTGGAATACATAGAACGAGTTGATTGGGTTGCCAACCTTCTGGATCTGGATGTTGTTACCTACACCACCCGAGATACCACCAGTCTCTACACCAGGATAGCTTGGATCGTCGCTAGCTGTAAGGCGGGTAATCTTGTTCTTGTTATAAGAAATGTTGAAACCAATTTCCCAACGCAGGTCTTTCTTCTCGATGGGCACTACATTCAGTGCACCCTCAATACCCTTGTTCTCCATATCGCCGACGTTCATCAGCAGATAGTTGGTAAGGTTAGTACCTGCAGCTACAGGAACCTTATTCAACAGGTCCTTGGTCTTGCGCTGGTATACATCGATGCTACCATTGATGCGGTTGCGAGCGAAACCGAAGTCCAAACCGATGTTATAAGTTGTTGTAGACTCCCACTTAATCTGAGCGGCATAGCCCTTAGGAGTGATAGGAGTAACAACGGTATTACCCAACTGATAGAGCGAACCAGCCAGGTTGGTGTGGTAAGTAGGAATTGATGGATAGTCGCCCTGGTTAATGTTCTGCTGACCGGTGATACCATAACCCAGACGCAGTTTCAGGTTTGACAACCACTCGACATTCTTCATGAATGGCTCCTCGCTGATACGCCATGCCAGAGCTGCTGATGGGAACAGACCCCACTTATTGTTCTGGAAACGTGAAGTACCATCATCACGCAGTGTGAAGGTGAGGAGGTAGCGGTCCATCAGAGAGTAGTTCAAACGTCCATAGAATGAAACAAGGAAGCTCTCGGTCTTGTACAGAGTAGGATCGCCATACAGACGTGTATCGTTTCCATCGTTTGACATCTTATCGTTGGTTGTCTGGTTAAAGAAGTGCTGCCAGCTATAACCAGCCAGGATATCGAAGCGGCTCTGGATCTCCTTAAGTTCCTTAGCATAAGCCAGATAGAACTCCAAAGTCTGGTCGCGGCGCAGCTGAGTATATTTCTCCCACAAACCTGTACCGTTCTCTACCTTATTGTGATAAGAGATTTCACTCTGATAATCGGTAACATTCCAACCTGTGGTTGTAGAGATATCGAGACCGAGGTTCAAGTTAGCACGAAGTCCATCAAGGAACTTGAACTTATAGTCGAACTGAGCGTTACCTACGAAACGGCGTACGTAACTATCCTTATTCTGCTCGTTCAACATGGCAACTGGGTTCAGAGTCGACATGGTGTTATAGGCACCGTTACTCATCCACTTATGATCAACCTCCTTCAATGGGTTGTACTGAACTGCAGCGCCAATGGCACCCTCGTCAGCATAAGAGTTGTGTGTGAATACACCCTTACCATTAAGGTTGATGGTCAAACGGTCGTTCAGCAGAGTTGGAGTAAGGTTGAAACCTACGGTTGCACGGCTCATACCTGTGGTCTTAAGTGTACCATCGTTGTTCAGGAAACCTGCACTTACACGATAAGGCATCTTGAAGTCGGCATTCTTAGCAACATGACCGCCGGTTACACTTGCGTTGATTTCCTCAGCGAATGCTGTACGATAAATCTCGTTCTGCCAGTTGGTGTTAGCATTGCCAAGAGCTGCAACAGCATCGGCATTGTCACCATAATTGGCCATGAAGAACTCGCGGAATGCGTCAGCACCCAATACGTCAACCTTCTTACCAACAGTCTTGAAAGTACCGCTGATATCAACGCTGACACGTGGTTTAGCACCAGCCTTACCCTTCTTTGTGGTAATCAGGATAACACCGTTAGATGCACGGCTACCATAAATAGCTGTGGCAGAAGCGTCCTTCAGGATAGAGAAGCTCTCGATGTCGTTAGGGTTGATGGTGTTCAAAACATCACCACCAGAAATCTCTGTTGAGCTGATGGGCAGACCATCGATAACGATCAGAGGGTCGTTAGAGGCTGAAAGTGAAGAACCACCACGGATACGGATCTTAGAACCAGCACCAGGAGCACCACTATTAGTGGTAATCTGCACGCCAGGAGTCTTACCCTGCAGCAGATCGGCTGGCGAAGTGGCCAGACCCTTGTTCAGCTGATCGGCTTCAACCGACATGACCGAACCTGTAGCATCGCTCTTACGAACAGTACCATAACCGATAACTACAACATCTTGCAGAACAGTCTGGTCGTCCTTCAGAACAACTGTTACATTTGGCGCTGCCTTAACCTGTGTGGTTACATAACCAACATACGAAATGCTAAGCGTAGCACCCTGTTTTGCCTTCAGTGCGAAATTACCGTCGAAATCAGTGATAGTAGCGGTTTGTGTGCCGTCTACGCGTACTGTAGCGCCGATAATGGGTTCGCCTGTAGCATCTTTCACATGGCCTTTTACATCAATCTGAGCAAAGGCACCTACCGATAGGAAAAGCCCTAAGATAAGGCCAAGCATCCTAAGCGGAAATTGAATGTTTACCTGCTTCATCATTACATTTTTAATTAGAGTTAATTGTTATTGTTATATCGTTTTAAGCCTTTATGGAGCTTGAATTTACAGTTTTATCGGTGCAAAGATATATTAGTTTTTAATACGTTATTCTATTTTTTCTTATTTTTTGATTTTTTCACGATGCAATCGTTTGCATTACATTTAACAGGCAACTAATGAGAAAAAACAAAAAATATTTGGTTTTTATTGCAATTTGCATTATCTTTGCACGCAGAATAATTGAAGACCGATGGAGGAGAATGCACCAATGACAATGAAGGACATAGCCAGGGAGTTTGGAATTTCCGTGGCTACAGTGTCGCGTGCACTAAAAGATTCGCCACGCATCAGCGAAGAGCGCCGCAAGGCTATCCAGCAGTATGCACGCGAACACAATTTCTACCCCAATGCCATAGGCGAGGCGCTGCGACACAGCAGAGTAATGCCACAGCGAATGATTGGCGTTATTGTGCCTGAGTTTACACATTATTATTTTTCTTCTATTCTTACTGGTATCGAGGAGACTGCCAGAGCCCGAGGCTACCAGATTATGGTGGCACTGAGCGGCGAGCAATATGAGCGCGAGACACAGATATGTGAGAACTTCCACCGCTACAAGGTGTGCGGCGTTATTGTGTCGCAAGCAAAAGATACCAAGAACTACGATCACTATCAGAAACTGATTGATGCTGGAATACCCATGGTATTTTATGATAGAATATGTACGGGTGTAAATGCTAGCCGTGTAGTGGTTGACGATTATCTTGGGGCCATGAATGCTGTGACACACTTGATAGAATCGGGATGCAAACGCATTGCCTTCTACGGCGGCCCTATGCAGCTGGAGATATCGAAGAACCGTTTTAACGGATACAAGGATGCACTGCTAAAACA
>Ga0256407_10009248_pt1 | contig 14149 bp, 7 predicted proteins | sample RumenRJG_04DNA_FD_193489 | JGI IMG/M metagenome (GOLD analysis project Ga0256407, IMG submission 193489) | Bovine rumen microbial communities from Lethbridge, Alberta, Canada - RJG_04 | ecosystem: Host-associated > Mammals > Digestive system > Stomach > Rumen | place: Canada: Alberta | collected... | reverse complement strand
TTACAAAGTTCAGAAACTATTTTTGATTTATATAATTCAATTAATTCATTATTTGATGATATTAAAACATTTCCTGCATTTAATTCTACTATTTCTTCAAATGAAATTACATATAAATCAGGTAAATTACTTTTTGAAATAAATTTTGATATTTTTTCAGAAAATAAAAAATAATTTATATTAAATTTAGAATTTATTACTTCTTTTTTCATTGCTGAAACATTATAAGTTCCGATAAATAATTTTAATTTTAAATTATTAGTTTTATTTGAATTTGATAATTGTGTTTTATATATAAATGGTTTAAAACTTATATTAGTTATATTTTTTGAACATTTATTAAAATCATCAGATATATTTTTTAAAAAGAATATAAAATTATCATATTTTTCTATTTTTTTGATATTTAAATAATTTTCTTTGTGATGTTTAAAATCTTTTGTTATTTGATAATTTGAAAAATAATTATTTACTAAAAACATACTTAATTCTTTATTAAATTTAGTTAAACCTTGAAAATCATCAAAAATAAAAATACATATTCCATCTTGATTTGATTCTTCTTGTCTATATTTACAATTACTTTTTCCTGTTAAAGGATCTTTACAACTATAATAATAATTTAATTTTTTGATTTCTTTATTTACTTCTTCTAAAAATTCAATAATTGATTCACTTTTCATATTATCTTTATTATATTCAATATAATCAAAATAAGGTAAAATATCATCATCTTCATCATAATCATTATAATTATCTTTTAAAAAATGTTTAATATATACATTATTTGTTATATCAAAAATTATTCCTGATTTATTTTTAAATTGTTTAAATAAATCTACATCATTTTTTTCATTTCCAATTTTCATTCCATAAATATAATCATAAACATCAGTATCATATCTAATAATTAATTCACATTCATAATAATTAAATTGTGTATCTTTTCTAAATATATAATAAATTAAGAATCTTTGACCTAAAATAGGTGAAGATTCATAACAATGAAAATAACCAGAAATAAATTTTGTAAAAAAATCATGTTTATTTTTAATATTATTATTTAATAAAAAAGGTATAATTAATTCATAATTAAATAAATATGAATTAATTTCATCCATCTTTTTACTATCTTGATTAATATATAATTCAGTCATATTATAAGGATAAGAAAAATATAAATTTACTTTTAAAATTTTTTCTTTAAAATATTTAAATTCTTCATCTAATTGTGGTCTAATATCCTTATTATAATTAATTAAAGGTAGAAAATATATATCATCTAATTTATATAAACATTGATCTAAAACAAATGCCATTACTTCATATTTTGAACCATATATTATACATGGAATATTATTTAATTTTATTATTCCTAAAATTCCATAAACATAAATTTCAATAAAATCAGATAATGATTTAACAGTTTTAAAGTCTATATTATTCATTTGAAAATCATTTTTTGATATTGATAATGAATTTGAAGTATTATGATTTTTAATATAAATCATATTATTTCCTTCATATATTATATGTGATGGTTGATCATCATAATAACTTTCCATTTTAACTAAAAAATTTTATATATTTAAAATTTTTTTTTACAATATTAATAAATATATTTATAATTATGTAATGATTTTAGAAATCAATAAATTAAATTAACAATTTTCAAAAAAAAATAATTAAAATTAATACATATATATAATACCATACAGCATTTAATATTTTTATTCAAATGATTCAATAAAGATTTATAAATTGGTATAAATAATTATGTGATGCTAATAAATATTCATTTTTAGAAAATTTTTTTTGTATAAAAATTATATTATTTATTAACTTTAAGATTAATTAAAAAAGGATTTTATTCATCATTTATTTTGTAAAATTTGAATTAAATTTACTTTAATTAATTAATTGATTTATAAAATAAAAATATAATCATCTTAAAACCAGAAAAAAAGATTTTTTAATTTATAAAAAAAAAAAAAAAAAAAAAAAAAATAATATAATAAAAAATGCAAAAAATCCTATTTCTTTTTCTCTTCTTCCAAATATTGGGAAAACCAAATATCCGTGATACATACCCAATAAAAAAGGATATAAAAGGAATTCAACCAGATTTCCAAGATCCAAATCAAATGATAGGAAATAAAGTATCAACAGTAGCTTTTAACTTTCCATGGTTTGAATGGCAACCAACAAAAAAAACATCATGTTCCTCTTCTGAATTCAAATACGATGGTTATTGTTATCAAATAAATCAACACACAGTAAATCAAGTTCGTACATACACAAATGCAGGTCTCACTGTAACAGGAATTTTATATGGTGTTCCTGAATTTGCAAGACAAACATGTCCAAATGCAAATAAAGTTTTTTGTTCTCCTACAATTAAAGGCTCAATTGATTATGGTCGTTTTGCTGGTGCTATAGCATATTATTTCAATGGGGAACTTGGTAATGGAAGAGTAGCTGATTTTGTTATTCATAATGAAGTAAATGCTGCTGAATGGTTTAATATTGGTTGTGCTAATAATTGTGATGTTAATAAATGGGTTAAAATGTATTCTATTAGTTATAATTATGCTTATGATTTTATTGTTAAAGAACAAAAAAATGCTAGAGTTTTAATATCGTTTGAACATCATTTTGGGAAAGAATTTGATCGTATGATTAAAAATAAAAGTCCTGTTGTTAGTGTTGAAACTTTTTTAACTACATTAGTTCCTATGTTAAAAACTAGAAAATGGAGAATTGCTTTTCATTCTTATCCTAAAAATTTACTTAAACCTATTATTTCACCTAATGATTATCCACAAATTACTTTTGGAAATATTGGTGTATTAGCTGGATATCTTCGTAAGAATTATCCAAATAATCCTCATGCTTGGGAAATACAATTAACTGAAAATGGTTTAAATGGTGTAAATGCTGAAATGGAAAAATTACAAAATAAAAATTTATGTCAATCATACATTAACATATTAGGAACACCAGGAATAGAAAGTTTCATATATCATAGATTAAAAGATCATCCAGATGAAACAAAACAAGGATTAGGATTAGGTTTATGGGCTCATGATAATAGATATAAACCAGCATGGGCTACATTTTGTTATGTTAATAATAAGAATGGTGATGGACCAAAATGTGGTTTTGAATTATTACCTTATGTTAAATTAGTAAGAGGTTATAATGGTCAATTTCATTGGGTTACTACTAGACAAATGCCTGATAATTTTAAAATTGAAAGAAGTTGGAAAATTTTAAGAGATGAAGAAAAAGATACTACTTTAGTTTATGAATGTAGAGTTGGTGGACCTAATGGGAAACATACTATGATTAGTAAAGATGTTAATTGTGAATTTAATGGGAATTTTAATATGGGACCTATGGGATATGTTTATAATAATCAAGTTGAGGGAAGTGTTCCTATTTATAGATGCTCTATTGGAGGAGTTCATGATCATTTTATTTCAAATGATAATGGATGTGAAGGATTGAGGAAAGATAAGTTTATTGGTTATGTTAAAAATTAATTTTTTGCTTTTAATAAGATTTTTAATTTATTTTATTTATTGAAATATGGAATTATGGAAAAAAAATATTTTTGTCTTATGAATATATATAATAAATAATAGTAAAAAAATTTATTTTATAATATACTTATTCAATATTTTCAATTGGCGAATTGATATTTTGTTGTATATTAAAAAATATAGAGAAAAAAGGTAAAATTATTAATAAATTAGAAATTAAAAGTAAACAACCAAAATAAAAAATAATTTTAGGTAACCAATCAATAATTCTATGCATACAACCAATATTTTTAACAACACCTCCATTAATATCACTAAATAAATATTTAGTAATAAACCTAACATTTTCTTCAGATGAATTTTTTTGACTAATATAATAATTATTACACCATCCAGTACAATGAAATTTTTTTTCAATTTTTCCCCAAAATTTATAAAAATTATCAATTTTAAATGTATCTATTTTTTCCAAAATCTTTTTATTTTTTAAAAAATGCATTTTTGCAAGTCCTTGAATAGTTCTACTACAATCTTTAAAACTTTTTGCTTTTGAAAAATCATCATTTAAATCAAAAGTTACATTCATATATTTAAATTGATCATAAACAATTTGAGAATGATTTTTTATAATTGTAAAATCATGAAAATCTTCATATGCACTTTGATTTATTAAAATACAAGGACAATCATTTGAACATAAATATTCATCTACTAAATGAAAGTAATTATCTAAAATATTGAAATCTGAAAAAATTCCTGTTAAATTTTTTTGACATAAATTTGTTGATGAGTTTTCTTTTATATTTGATGCTGTTAAATTTAATATTGATATTATAATATTAAATATTGTAAATATTATTGATATTATAATGTTAAATATAATTGTTGAAATATTGAAAAAATAAAAGGAAAAAAATAAGTTTATACTATTTATAAATGTAAATATTATTGAAGTTAAATTTAATATTGATAAATTACGATAATAAAATTGTGAAGTCCAATTAAAATTTGTATATTCATAATGAAGAATTAATAATATTAATCCTGATATCATTATTATAAAAGTTATAATTGATGTAATTATTCCAAATAAATATTTTCCTTGAGAAATAGACATTGACTTTTTTTTTAAAATAAATTAAATTTAAATCATTTTAAAAAAATTAATTGAAATATATTTAATATATATAAATTTTATTATAAACTATTTAATCAATTTTAAAACATTTAATTTATAATATTTTTATAACTAAAAAATTTATATTTAATTTTTCTAATTTCCATCATCATGATTATCATCATTATTATTTTCATTTATAGTATTAATTACATTTTGTATACTTTTAATACTACTATTTGCAAATTGACTTTTTCTCCCCGAAATAATTCTTTCTTCATCAGAAAATCCATTTGTATTATTTATATTTTTTTTTTTAAAAGTCCCATTTAAACTTATAATATTTAAAGTATTAATTTCATCATTTTGTTTATCACTTGTATTATTTAAAATATTTTCCATTATTATTTCTTTAGGTAAACTTTTTTCTTTTTTTTCTTCATTACTTGAATTATCTTCACTTTCATCAGAATTATTTTGAATTTTAACTTTTAAAATATTATCAATTGAAATTTGTTGTGAATTAATTTTCCCATAATCAATATCATTATTATTTTTATTTTTATTTTCAAAAAATTTTAAACAATTACAAAAACTAAAAGAATTCCTTATAGAAAATTGTAAAAAAGTTCTTCCAATTTGAATAGGTAAAACTAAATAAGGTAAAATTTTTAATTTTTTAATTTGTAAATAAACTAAAGAACCAAATTTAGAATTACTATCTTCTAAAATTAAATCATTTTCATTAGTTTTAGTAATTTGACAATGCATTCTACTAACAGTAACATCAGTAATTCTTAAATCACTTTCATGACTTCTTCCAATTTTAATATTATTTTTCTTATCAAAAGATATAATATAAATACTTTTTTGTCCATTTAAAGGTAAAGTATCTAAAGAAATATAATTTTTAAATTTTGATTCTGAAAAATCCCAAATTTGATAAAATTTATTTTCAATTTTAATAAAATCAGGAAAAATTTCTTTACATAATTCACAAGAAATTTGATTAAAAGTATAAATAGTACAAAAATCATTTGAAGAAGAAAATGTTGATCGACTTTTTAACCAATGTTGTAAACAAGATAAATGAATATATTTTAAACCACCTGAGCATTTACAAGGATTTAATAAAGGAGAATCAATTTCTTTATCATCATAATAACAAATACGACAAAATTTTTTTTTACTTTTTTTTTTTTCAATTTGATTTGTATTAATTAAACAAGGTTTAGTTGTATCTTTATATAATTCATAAATATTACCATTTCCTTTTTTTCTTCCTTCTAATTGAATTTCTCTTATTTTTAAAGTTACTCTTCCAAATTTTATTACATCACCTGGATTTAAAATATAACTATTATTATTATATTTTTTATTTCTAAAATGTTTTAAAGTAATCCAAGTTTTTTCTTTTTCTGTTTTTTCATCTAAAATTAAATTTGAATTCATTGAAGGAGAATGTTGATTAAAAAAAAATTCAGTTTGATTATTATCTATATAAAATAATGACTCACCTTGTTGAATTGGATTTACTGTTTCATTTAAATCTTTTCCTTGAAAATCAATTTGATTTTTATTTCTAAAAAATGTACATGGTGATGATATGTTAAATTCTTGTTTTGTTATTTCAGGTGATTCATAATCAAAAAGTTCATTTGATTCTTTTGGCCATGTAAAGGAAGTAATATGTAAATTGTGCTTACATTTTTTCATTATTTCATAAATTTTTAAATTATGGTATTATTTATTTTATTATAATTGATTAATTTTTCAAAGTCAATAATATGATTTTTTTTTAAATATGGTTTTATTATTTAATTAAATGAATTATTTAATTGTTTTTGATTATTTTTATTATTTATTATGATAAAATTTATAAAATAAACTAATTAATCTTATTTTATTTTTATATCAATTTATATATTTTTTATTTAATTTTTTTTCGAAGAATTTTGTGAATTTATAATTTCTTTTATTTGAACTTCAAATACGAATTTATAAACAACTATTATTTCTTATTTACGAAAAATTTTTTTAATTAAAATAATTAAATTTTGATATGTGAAATAATAATTGAAAACTTAATTAGTAATAATAATAAAATAAATATTAAAATAAAGAATAATAACTTAAAATGTTTTTGATTTATTCAACTATTTTTATAATTAACTCTATTAATTTATTAATTATGATAATTAAACTATTACATGTATCCATTACTATATATAATTTAAATACTTTTTTATTTTATTTTCCATTGATTTTCTTCTAATAATATAAAAAAAAACATTTAAATAAATAATAAAATCTTAAAATTAAAAATAATATAAGATATTTAAAAATTAATTAAAAGAAATTATCACTAATTGTGTATGGAAACAAAAATTTCACCTATAAAATTCCGAATAAATCATGATATCAATATTCCAGAAAACATTAAAAATTCATTTCAAAGTATTTTTTCTTATCTAAGGAAAAAATTACAAGTAAAATACTCAAGAAAATCACATATTGATTCCCTTTTAAAAAAAAGCAAAGGTAAATTTTTTAAAACAATTCATGACTCATTAAAAATATGTTTAAATATAATAATTAACCGTCTTCCCCAAAAATTTATAACAAATATAACAATTGCATATAATCAAAAGTTTCTAAATAAAAAAATTATTGAAATTTATAGAGAATTTAATTTACTACCATCTTTAAATGAAATTATTTCAAAAAAATTATGTAATGAAGATAAAATTGATATTATAAAAGAACTTTTAAATACAGATTTTTATAATCTTTATGAAACTTATATTGAAAGTGATAGATTTAAAAGAGATATTATTGAAGTGAAAACTCATGATGGAAAAAGAAATGGAATTTTATATGAATTTGTTGCTAATAATTTTTGTTTGTATTATTTATATAGTAAAGCACATATTCAAAAAGATAAAAAAAAAATAAATAATTTTGAAGAAGAAGAAGAAGATGAAGAAATTGAAAATGAGGAAATCAAATCAAATAGTAAATTTTCTTCTTCTTCTTTTAAAAATATTAGTAATGAAAATAAGGCTAATAGTTATAATATTAATAATGAAAAATGATATTATTATAATGTAAATATAAAATAGATTTAACTTTTGGTATTGTTTTGTATGTAAATATTTGTGTATTTGAAAAATTTTTTAATATTATTATATTATATTTATGTGTTTGTTTTATAAATACAATTATGAATATGTGCAAAAATATTATAAATTATATTGAACAATTATTATTAATTTGTTGTTTTTCTTTTATTGTCTATTGAATAAAAACGAATAAACACAATTTTTTTTAAATTCATATAAATGAAGATGATTGATTATTTTTAACATTATTAATGCTTTATTTCATAGATAAATATATATTTTTAAAAGTATAAAGAATAATTTAAGAGTTTTTATAAATTTAAATTTGTTATTAATTTATATTCTATTGGTACATTATATTCACATAATATTTTTTTTAATTTAATTTGTTTTTCTATAACTGGTTTTTTACTAATAAAAAAATCAGGAGACTTTGTTCTAATATAATCATATTTTGGTTCATATGCACCTAAAGGAGGAATTTCATCATTATTTACAATATAAGAATTCATTTTTAAATTTGTTGACATTTTATTAAATTCAATTAAACCTTTTATATTATTTTGTGATTTTGAATTTACTATATTATTATTTGAATCTGAAAAATTATTATTTGAATCAATTATTAATGGTTTTCTTTTTGTATATTTACTAAATCTTAATGCATGATTTGATTTATTATTATTTAAAAATGTATTTTTAAATTTTGAATTTTGAGTAGTTAATAATATTTCACTATTATTTCTTTGTCTTATATTTATAACTTTTTTTTCTTTTATATTATTAATATTATTATTTTTATTTTTTATAATATTAGATTCACTTGGAGATGAAAAAAATATTTTTTTTCTTTTTGATATGTTATCTTTTAATTTTATATTAGGAACAAATCCATTTTTACTTATAAAAATTTTTGGCTCATTTTTTCTTATTGAATTATAATTTGGATTATATCTTCCTATATCTGCAATAGGACTAAATTTTTTTTCTCTTGAATTAGATTGTTTATCTGAATCAAATGATTTAACGGAATAGTCTTTAATTTCTCTTTTATTAAATTTAAATTGATTTCTAAAATTTTTTCTTTTTTCTTCTTCTTTTTTTTCTTCATGTTTTAATTCAGTTATAAAATGTTTATATTTTTTCAAATCAAATTTACTAAATTTTTGATATTTATTAGTTTTGTCAAACATTTTAAAAAAAATATCATCATGTATTCTTCTATTTGATAATAAATTATCATAAAATCTATCAAAAGACCTATCTCCAAATATTCTATTTAATTCATCTGAATATTTTGAAAATGTATCTTGTTTTTCAATATTTTCAAATAATTTAATATTTTCAATTCTATCATTATTTATTTCAATCATTTTTAAGTAATTTTAAAATATTTTTTAAATGAATAAATATTATTAATTTTTATAATCTTTTATGATAATTAAATTTTATAAAGTAGTTATTTTATTTAATAAATTTTTTGTTGTTTCTTTATATTGAGTTATTTTTGTTTGATTTTTATTCATAAATTTTAAAATATATCCATTTTCAATATCATTTAATTTTATTATACTAATTTCAAAATGAATATCATCTTTTCTACATATAATTTTATTTTTTATTGTTGTATAAAGAATTTTAAATTTTTTTATTTCTTTTAAAATTTTATTTTTTAAAATTGATAATTTATCAATATAAATTGTACCTAAATCAAAAGGTAAATTCTCTTTTTTTTTTAATTCAAAAGTATTAGTTAATTTAAATTCATTAATTTCAGTATTAACTCTATTAGATTGAATTGAAATATCATTTATATAATGATTTAAAGATCTATTAAGATTTTTTTTATCATTTATTTTAGAAGAAATATTATATTTTGTAAAATTTAATTTTGAATTTTTATTTGAATTAATACTTGTATTTAATCTATCATTTTTTTCTAAACTTTTAACTTTATTCTTCTCATTATCTTTTTCATTACTTTTTATTTTATTAAATTTTTTATTTTTTGATTTAATTGATAAATATTTTAAATCTTTCAATTTTTTTTGAGACGGAGATTCATTTTCTTCAATAATTGAAACTGATTTATCATTTGAAGTTTCTCTTCTTGAACTCATTTGATGTGAATCATCAAAAGTCCTTTCAAAACTTAAACTAGTATTAAAAAATCTTTTTTTATTTTTATTATTATTATTATTATTATTTTTCATTCTATTAAAATTATTATATCTCTTTTGAATATTTATAATTTTTTTTAAAATTAAATTTAATTTATCACTTTCATTATCTTTATCATTTTTTTCATTTAATGAAATATTTTTTAATGTTAAATTAGGAGAATATTTTGTTTTATTATGAGAATGAATTTTTTCTTTTTTATTTATTTTTTTTTCTTTTGAATTATTATAAGATTTGTTAATTAAATTTAAATCTTTTTTTACTTTTTTATTTAATGTTTTATCATTTTTATCTCCAATTATATGATTATATTGTAATTTCATATCAATTTTTTTTTCAATTAAAGGATTTGCATTTATTTTTTCAGTTATATGATAATGATTTTGTAAATCAACACTATTATTAAATTTTTTTTTAATTGGTTTTTTTTCTTTTTTTTTTGGGTCATTTGTTGAAAATTGATTTTGTTCATTTAAGAATTGATTAATATTAATATCCTTTCTTAATGTTAATGAATTTTTAGGAATTATATTTTTTTTATCTTCTTTTGGTAAACTAATTGAATTTGTATATTTATTTAAATTATTATAATTTCTTGTTTTTTGTATTGAATCTTTTTTTTTAAATTTTATGTTATTTATAATTAGATTATTATTAAAATTATTAATATTATTATTAATATCATTTTTATTCAAATATTCATTTTCTTTTCTTTCAGTAAATGATTCAATATTTTTCCTAATTTCATTTTCTTGTTTTTGTTTTGTTTTTTGTGATTTAGGAATTTTAATAATATTTTCTCCATTATTATTATTATTTAAATTATTATTTTTAATTCTAAAATTTTTTTCAAAATTACCTTTTTTTAAATTTTCATTTAAATTCAACCCATTGTTATCATTAATTAATCCATTAGAATGTTGTTCTACACTATCACAAGTAGAAACTTGAATTAATTTTCTATTATTCTCAGTTCTATATTTATTAATAATATCCATTGCTAATTTCTCAGATAAAAATTCTTTATCTTCTTTTTTATTATAAACTCTTTCATTAATAATTTTATTTAAATCATAATTATAATAAGATAATAAATTACAAGGATCATTAATATATTTTTTAAAAGATTTAGATTTAAGATCAGAAACACTTTCCAAACCTTTTTTAATTTTCTGATTTAATAATAAATAATAAGTAGTAGTAATATGATTATGTCTATTATTCAAAATACATTTTTTAACTTCTTCCTTTTTATAATTTAACTCTTCCATTTTATCAATTAAATCTTCATCAATTGGAATAATAACTTCATTTATATTTAACCCTTCCCAAATATTATTTTTCATATTAATTAAATTAAACCAAGGATGATTTTTAATTTGTATTAAATTATATCTTTTATTAGGATCAACATTTAAAATTCTATGTAAAAAATCATTTCCTAATTCAGAAATAAAATTAGGAACATGAAATTTTCCTTCACAAATTTTATCATATAAAACATCATTATCCTTATCTTCAAAAGGTAAAAAACCACAAATCATAGCATATAAAACAATACCAGAACTCCAAATATCAACTAATAAACCATTATATTTTTCACCATTAATCATTTCTGGAGCAGCATAACAAGGACTACCACATGCAGTTAATAATAAATTATTATTTGAATAATTATTACTTAAACCAAAATCGACTAATTTTATATTTTTTTTAGAATCTAATAATAAATTTTCTGGTTTTAAATCTCGATGTACTATTTTTAATTTATGTAAATATTCAATTCCACTTATTATTTGTTGATAAAATTTACAAGCTTCTTTTTCTTTTAATTTACCTTTTTTAATTATATAATCAAATAATTCTTTTCCGCTTATATATTCCATTATTAAATAAATGTATTGATTTGTTTGGATTACATTATATAAATGAACTATGTTTGGATGACGAATTATTTTCATTATTTTTATTTCTCTTTCTAATCTTGTTTTATCTGTTTCTTCTAATATTTTTTTTTTATCTAATATTTTTATTGCTACTTTCTCTTTTGTTATTTGATGGGTTGCTAAACGAACTGTTCCAAATGTTCCTTCACCTAATTTTTTTCCTAATATAAATTCGTTTTGGTTTTTTATTTTTGATATATTTTTTAAATAATTTTTTTGAGGTTTGAATGTTGTTTTATTATTTTGAGTTTTTTCTATTTTTTCTTCTGTATTTAAATAATTTATTTTTTCTTTTTTTTTATCCATTTTTTAAAAATAAAAATAAATGATTATATTTATAATAAAAATATAAAGGAATTTAAAAATAATAATTTAATATTGTTTAAATAAAAATCAAATTTTATATTAAATAAATTTATGTGTAAAATAATAAAATTAAATGAATTAATAGATTATTAAAAAATAAATCATCTATAAAAAATTTAATTAATCAATTATAATATAAATATAAATTTAATAATGATAAAAAATCAATTTTTTATGAGTAAACAAAAATAAATAAGTATAAATTATTTATAAAACTTTTAATAGCATTAAAACTTAAATATTATTATTTCCATTTATATTCTCATTTTCAAAATCATAATTAGTTGCAGCATCTTTCATTAAAATAGAATTCATTTCAATTTTATTTGAAGGATCATATTTTTTTTCTTTTAAAATTTTAGATAAATTACTTATTTCAATAAATAATTCTGCATTTTCTTTTTCTTTAATATTAATTTTTTTATTCATTTGTTTAATTGAATTTGAAATACTTTCAAATTTTTTTTGAAGTGAAATTTTTGAATTTTTAAAATCTGAAACTTGAATTTCAAAAAGTTGAATTTTTTCTTCTTTTTCCTTTATATTTTTTTCTAATGAATTTAACTCTTCAATTTTTTCATTATAATTATCATCATTTTCTTTTTCAATTTCTTGTTCTTCATTTTTTCTATGAGAATAATATTTTTCAATATAAAAAACTTTTCTTAAAAATTCTTCAAATTTATTTTGATTTTCTTTATAATAATCTTCTATTATTTTAATTTCATCTTTTGATAATGAAGTAATATCTTCTTTTAATTTGTTAATATAATCATCATTTAATTTTGAATTTTCAAAAGAAATTTTTATTGGTTGTAATTTTTTTTTTTCTTCAATTAATTTTCTTTGTTTTATATTTTCTTTAAATCTATTAAATGCTATATTACTTTTTTGATTAACCTGTTCTAAATTTTCAAAATTATTTTTTATTTTATATGATGATTCTTTTTGTCTTAAAATTTCTAATTCAATTTCTTTTATTTTTCTTTTTAATTCTGTTTTTTCTAATTCACATTTTAAATGAGAAATATGAATATTTTTTAATTGTTTTAATTCTTTTTTTAATTCATCATTTTCAATTTTTTTTTCTTTAATTTTATTTTCTAATTCATTAATTGTTATTTGAGTTTGATATTCAATTAATTTTTTTATTCTAATATTATCTTTTAATAATATATTTTCTAATGTTTTTGAATTTTTAATTTCATTATTTATTATTTCTAAACTTTTTTGAGGACTTTTTAATTTTAATCTATTTCCTGATGATTTTTTTATTATTTTATCCATTTCATAATTTAAATCTTGAAGAGACGCTCTTAAATTTGAATTTTTTAAAGTTAAATGTTGAAAACTTTTAGTTTGGTTATTAAGTTTATTTTTTAATTGTTTTATATTTTCTATATGATTTATTTTTTCATTTTCAATTTCTTTTAATAATTTATTTACTGAATCTATATCTAAACTATTTGATTTTATTCTTGGATTTTCATTATTTTGTTTATTATTTTCTTCTTTTTTTTCTTTTTTTTCATCATTTTCATTTTTTTCTTTATTTTCTTCTTTTTCTTTATTTTCTTTATTTTCTTCTTTTTCTTTATTTTCTTCTTTCTCTATATTTAATTCATATGAAATTTTCTTTAAACTTTGTTGACTATCCATAATATTTTCTTTAGGACTTTGTATATTACTACTTTTAATTTCACTTTTTATATCTTCTAAAACTGGAGAAAGGTTTTTATTAGAATTATCTGAAGTCATTTTTTATTATTTTTTCTTTAAGTTATTTATTATAATTTATTATTTAATTTTTTTTTTATAATATTAATTATATAAAATGAAAAGTGAAATTATTAGACAAACAAAATCCAGAAT
>Ga0256407_10009245_pt1 | contig 14155 bp, 15 predicted proteins | sample RumenRJG_04DNA_FD_193489 | JGI IMG/M metagenome (GOLD analysis project Ga0256407, IMG submission 193489) | Bovine rumen microbial communities from Lethbridge, Alberta, Canada - RJG_04 | ecosystem: Host-associated > Mammals > Digestive system > Stomach > Rumen | place: Canada: Alberta... | reverse complement strand
TGTAGTAATACCCACCGCCCACACACTGGTCGCCTGGCTTCAGCAAGTCCTTGTGCTGGCTCACCATTCCCATGCGGAAATGCCCATCCAAGGTGATGATGAATTTTGGCAATGTCATGGCTGCTTTTGTTCCTGCTCCTTTTTGGGTTCCTGTCCCTGTCCGGGCTTTGGTTCCTGTCCTTGTTCCATGATATGCGTGGCCAAATTGTCGGCGGCCTGAATGAGCGACAGCAGCGGATAGCGGTTGCCAGCCTCGCTGATATTGCTCTTCGCCTCAAAGCTCTGGAAAGCCAGGTCCCATGCACCCATATGCCAACGGATGGCCACAATCTCGTCTACAGTCATCTTTAGGCCCAAACTCAGCAACATGATTACCGATTTCTCACCATGTCCCACAGGCATGCGATGATAGTCGGTCTCGTAGGAGTCATAGCTCACCCACCTGTTCTGCTCGTCTTTCTTCCATTTCTGGGCCTTCTTGTAGATGTTGGCCTTGCTGGTGTCATGGAGCAACGCAGCGATGATGATGCTCTCATCAGACAGGTTTTTCTCCACTTCAGGTTTCATCTTTACAATCGGCCCCCGCAGAGCCAGAGCCATTTTGTAGACGTTCAGCGAATGCTCCAGCAGACCACCCTCATAGCTTAGATGATGTTTAGTGGATGCGGGAGCCAAGAAAAAACCAGATTTCTCCAGATAGTCAATGACTTTTTCAATGCCTTCTCTCCCCGTGGAGCGGAGCAATCTTATAAAGGTTTCTTTTTTATCTTCCATATTCAATGATTTTTGTGCAAAGATAATCAATTGTAGGGTCAAATCGCGGTACAAGCGAGAGGAAAATGACAGAAAACTTTTATTGACATGATTTTCCTTCACATATTTTCTTGCAAAAACAAATAAATCCCTCAAAGAGCATGCATTCAGCATAATTTTGTTATATTTGCATCTGATTAACCAGACCGACTACGAGTTCAAATGCATCATCAAGCGATAAAAAAGGAATACGACTATCTCATTGTAGGGGCTGGCCTTTTTGGGTCGGCATTTGCATATAGGGCATCCCAAAAAGGTCACCGATGTATTGTACTTGACCGGCGGCAACATACCGGCGGCAACACCTATTGCGAAGAAATCGGCGGCATTCACGTGCACAAATATGGTGCGCACATTTTCCACACGAGCAATAAGGAGGTGTGGGATTTCGTCAACTCCATCACCCCGTTCAACCGCTATACCAACTCGCCATTGGCCAATTATGAAAGCAAGCTGTACAATCTTCCATTCAACATGAACACCTTCTACCAGATGTGGGGAGTGCGGACTCCTGAGGAAGCCCAGCAGCGCTTGGACAAGCAGCGACAGGAAGCTCGCGAGGCGATGCGCAAGGCTGGAGTGGAAGAGCCACGAAACCTAGAGGAACAAGCCTTGCTCCTCATAGGCCGCGACATATACGAACGCCTAATCAAGGGCTATTCGGAAAAGCAATGGGGAAGGCGATGCACCGAACTGCCCGCTTTCATCATCCGTCGTCTCCCGGTACGCCTGGTGTTCGACAACAACTATTTCAACGACACATACCAAGGCATTCCGATCGGAGGCTACAACCGTCTGACAGACATCATGCTGAAAGATGCCGACACCCTTACCGGCATCGACTTCCTGCAGTGCACCCGCACCTGGGACCCGGCATCCAGCACCTACCACCTGACGGCCCCCGGCATCGACACCCGCTGCCACTATATCGTCTTCACGGGTTGTATCGACGAGTATTTCAATTATTGCCACGGACCTTTGGAATACCGTACGGTAAGATTTGAAACAGAGGATTTGGACAAGCCCAACTACCAAGGAAATGCCGTAGTCAACTACACCGACACGTCGGTGCCCTACACCCGTATTATCGAGCACAAGCACTTCGAGTCATTCGGACAGGCCGTCTACGACATCCCCCACACCGTGATTTCGCGTGAATATTCCACTGAGTGGAAAGCGGGAATGGAACCGTATTATCCGGTGAACGACGACCGCAACAACCGCCTTTATCAACAATACAAAAACCTGTCCGAGAATGAGCCCCATGTCATTTTTGGCGGCCGACTGGCCGAATACAAGTATTACGACATGGCTCCTATCATAGAGAAAGTGCTTGGCATGGAGATGCCCTCAATAGCCAAGCCTTCCTGATAAAGACACAGCCCCCAACTTATGAAAAATTTTAAAATAAAGTGCTGCGATATTTAGATAAAACTCAAAAATAAGAAAAATTGGTTTTTTGCGAGCATGGCTGGTTGCGCCGGCCGGCAAGGCGCGGCATATCGTATCTGGCTCACTTTTTTCGTATTCCTCCGCTATACTCCCTAAGATAGACATAGCGGTCGGTATAAACTTCGATGTCACGCCCATTGGGGGCGAGGAGTAGGTCGATGATGTGGTTGCCGTTGAACTCCGCTACCCTACTCCAGCTGTTTGAGTTAAACGAACGCCGCTGCAGTTCCTTGTCGTTATCGGGGTTGATGCGGTAGATGAATGATTCCACTCTTACTTGATTAGCCATAATTTGTAGAAGATTAGGTTTAGATGGGTATTAGATAATGATTACCTTGATGTTTTCGCATACTCGAGGTTACCTTGCAAATATAGTCTTTATTTTTGAAAGAATGACGCTGTAAAGACATCTATTTTGGTTTGAGGTTTGAGATTTGAGGTTTGAGGTTTTCCTCCTATAGGTCGCTACGCTCAAATACATATTTTGGTTTGAGATTTGAGGTTTGAGATTTGAGGTTTTCCTCGTTATAGGTCGCTATGCTCAAATACATATTTTGGTTTGAGATTTGAGGTTTGAGGTTTGAGATTTTCCTCCTTTAGGTCGCTACGCTCAAATAAATATTATAATTTGAGGTTTGAGATTTGAGGTTTGAGGTTTGAGATTTGAGGTTTTCCTCGTTATAGGTCGCTACGCTCAAAATCTTTCAAAATCGTTAGAAAAATCTATCAAATTTTTTAACAAACTTAACGGCCGCATATTTGTCGAAAATGGCAAAAGAGGCAAAAAGATAACAAAAGATAGCAAAGGATAGCAAAGGATAACAAAAGATAGCAAAGGATAGCAAAAGATAACAAAGGATAACAAAGGATAGCAAAGGATAAAAAACGGTAGCAAAAATAACAGATAATGATTATGATTATGATATTGTATAAATAAAAAAGAAACTTCTCCTAACGGAGAAGAAAAGAAAAAAATTTCTTTGACCAGCCCCTCCCCTCAACTTGCCAAAGTTGAGTCAAGATAGTCTGGCCAATAACAATCCGTCTATACGAAAATGACAAAGCATGTGGTGGTAGACGAATTATCTTTGCGCTACAAATCAAACCTTGTGACAGATGAAAGAGATGAAAAGAAAGGCTGTATATTGCTGCGTGCTGATGATGGCAATGGTGTGGGTGGTGATGCTCGTCTCTTCCTCGTGTGCGCCCCGGAGGATGTTTGTCGAACAAGTGGTGGTTCATGACACGTTGAGGGCGTTACATACCGACACTGTGAGGTTTGACACCCATCACTCGCATACCGACACCGTGAGGGAGAGCAGGGTGCAGGTCATCACCCTGCGCCAGGACTCTGCTCGGACCGACACCATAAGGATAGAGACTACCCATGAGAGATGGCACATGGTGTATGTCACCGACAGCGTGAACGCCTTCCGTCATCTCGCCGACTCATTGCAAGCGGTGCTCAAGAGTCAAGCAGAGAGAGAGGTGACAGTTCCGCTTCGTCATTCGATGCGAAGATTTGCACTTATCACACTGCTCTCCCTCATGATTGCAGTAGTGATTTTGATGATCGTGAAACGAAGAAGGCGTTTGATTGGAGGTTTGAGATTGGAGGTTTGAGATTTGAGATTGGAGGTTGACCATGCTTCGCATGATGAACATCGGCTGCACCTCAGCATATTAAAAGCAAGCTTTTATCAATTATGTCAAAAAAATTATCAAAAATGACAAAATTAATAAATGCATGCATTTTTCCAAAATCATAGGTTAGTCTGATATGACCGAACAGTGACAAGCAAAAAAACACATAAAAATTTGATGCTGTCGGCAAAAATCCCTATATTTGCATTTTGTAAAAAATATTCATTACTCATAAAATTAACCATTATGCCTATGAAAAGACAATGTAGCAGTCGACGGTTCCGATATCTATATCCAGGGCCTGGCCTACTATTTCAGGGATGGATGGATCAAAGGAACGCTCAATGGCACCACCGCAACCTTTGCCAGCGGACAACTGGTGGGTGCGGACGATTATGGTCCTGAATACATCTGTGGCACCAACGACACGGAGACGCTGGCCGACGTCGTGTTCAACTACAATGCCGAGGATGGCATTATGGAGTCGCAGACAACCTACATTCTGGAGAACAGCACTGCCACGGAAATTGGTCCCTACAGTTACTGGTACCGGCCTGCATTCAGCACGAAAGAACCTTCCAAACTGGTGGAATTGCCTGATGGTCTGACTGCCGAAGAATGGGTGATTGCCTACACCAACAACATGGACGTGCCCTCTTCGGGCGCACTGAAGATTGGCTTCGACGGCAATGACGTGTACCTGCAGGGATTGTGTGGCTATCTGCCAGAATCATGGATCAAGGGTTCGCTGGATGGCACGACCATCACCTTCCCTGGCGGCCAGTATTTCGGTTTCTACCAAGACTCCCCATACTATGGTTACGACCTTTACCTTCAGCCGGAGGATGTCGTCTTCACATATGATGCGGAGGCCAACAAGATGACGGCGATAACAAACGAGATCACTGTCTACACATCCACATTGCTGAAGGGCGACATCTATAAGGATGCTGTTATCCTCAAGGTGTTTGAGCAGGCCGCCACACCAGCCACGCCCGACATCTCACAGATTTACGAGTCGACAAGTCCCGTGGCCATATTCGCCGTGCCTGTACTCGATGTCGATGGCAACCCGATTTCCTCATCAAAGTTGAGTTACCAGTTCCTCTGCGATGTGGAGGAGGAGATTTCGCCCATCACCTTCAGTCCTGACGACTACAGCAGTCTGAAGGATAGGAAAAATGAGGAAAAATCAAAATAAAGCATTTTCTTGTTAAGAATATGACAAGTTATTCGTTATAGAAGTGTAATGACACAAGAAGATTTCAAAACTATGGCCAACGAGACGCGGACAAAGGCCGTGTCGGTAGCCGTAAAGTTCGGGTTCTCCCATCAAGACGCAGAAGACATTGCGCAAGACGTGATGCTTCGGCTATGGAGCCTGCACGAGCAGTTGGCCAACGCTGCCCATCTGAAAGCTTCCGCGACCATCACTGCCCGACACTTGTGTATTGACAGATGGCGCACTACACATCAGCACAAGGAGATAGACAATGCCATACCGATTGCAGGCGAGGATACGCCCTACGACCGACTCGAATACACTGAACTGGAGCAATGGTTGGCAGGACAGATAGACCACCTGCCTTCCACATCGGCTACGGTGCTGAGGATGCGCCAGCTGGAGCACCGCGAGGTAGGCGAGATTGCCGATATCTTAGGCATACGTCCCGGCTCCGTCTCCACGTTGCTCTCACGGGCAAGAAACGAATTGCTAAACAAATTGAAGAGGAGGAACCAACAATGAAAAGACAGCAAGACAAGCAGGAAATAGCCCAGTTGCTAAGCAAGTTCATGGCAGGCGAGACAAGCCTTGCCGAGGAGCAAGTGCTGGCACAGTATTTCCGCACGCATGAGGTGGACGAAGAGTGGACGGAATACAAGGAAATGTTCTCGCTTTTCGACAACGGCGAGGTGGACATCGAACTGGAAGCCGAAACGGCAGAACATCTTGACAATGGCGACAGCGGGAAGATAAGGATGCTTCCCAAGACTGTCAGGGAGAAGCCAAAGATTATCGCTCTCAAGTGGCTCACCGCTGTTGCGGCCGCTTGCGCGCTCCAGCTTTTGGTATTCCATTTCAGGCAAAACCAAGCAGAGGAAAAGCCCATTGTGGCCAAGGTGGCAGAGCACAGCATTCCACAGGCCGTTTCCCCATCCTTCTCACCGTCGGTCGTTGAAGAAAAGAAGGAAGAGCAACAGGCCGTAGTGCAGCCGACATCACCGACTGTGAAGATACAAAGGAAAGCCGTCAAGAGAAGAAGCGTTCAGGAAAAGCCCTTGCTTGCAGAAGCAAAACCGAAGCGGGAAAGTGCAAAACCGAAGCGGGAAAGTGCAGAACCGAAGCGGGAAAACACAGAACCAAAGCGGGAAATCGCAGGACCAAAGCAGGAAAGCACGATACCTGTCAACCATCCCGACGGCCACGACACGACGCCTGCTTTCCGTACATCCATGGAAGACCCGTTTCTTCTGGCAGCAGCACAGGCGCAAGACATCCGTTCTCGCGGAGAACGGCTACATCAAGAAATCTCAATGTTAATGAACAACCCCTAAATACAGAACCATCAGAATCATGAAGAAGTATATATTTACATTGTTGCTGGCTATCCTCACAGCCACAGCACAGGGGCAGCCCAACCAGCGGCTCCAACAGTTGGAGGATTTTTTCCAGCAGCAAGGCATCGGCGTCAGCCATAAGCAGACAAATGCCATAGACGGCAGTATCACGCATGTGATGCATGCCTATCCCAACATGGTCAATCTGCAAGCTGCCTCTTTTTCGGAGGACATAAGCGAGGAAGAGAAGCAAAAGGTCATCCACGAGTATGACAGCATCAATGCCTTGCGTCGTCAGTATTTCGACAACATTCTCGACTCCATCCGCATCACCTTCGCCATTCTCGGCAAGGACGCCTCGGAGAACAATATGTACGAATATCACAAGAACGGTGTGGATACCATCAGTTACTCCCTGGCCTTCCTGGGTGAAAACGACACGCTCCAATCTTCGCGCCTCAACAATCTCGTGATTTTTGGCAGAGCCCGCGAGGCCGCCTTGTTCGACTATCACAAGGGATATAGCAAATGGTTTGGGGGGACTGAGGAGGCCGGCAACTACAATCACTCCTATTCGATACCAACCGGCATCACCTGGAACGACATGCAGCCCTTCGACACAGTTGCTTTCAACTCACACATTCAGCCTGTTCTGAAACAGTTGAAAAAACTGAAGGGGGCGAAGGCATATCCGGTATATTGGCGGCACGACGAAGGCTTTAAGAACGATGAAGATTTCATCTTTTGGACTACTCGCCAAAGCGAATACGGCGACAACAAACATATAGGACTGACCACCGGCATTCGCTATTTCATCCCCTCTCAGCATAAAGACGAGGCAGAAGCCATCTATCGGCAACTCGATTCGCTGGCATACGATTATGTCGACAGTCACCCCAAGCAGCCTTATTCCTACAATTACACCCAGCGCTTCCCCTATTTGAATCTCAAGGACATCGTCAAAGGACATAGCTTTAAAGACGACAAAGAGTTCTATCTCAGTTGTATGTGCGACGAGGACGGCAATTACCACATCCTCACCCTCAACAACAAGGGCGAACTCTGGGTTCCCCGCGACTGGCAGAGGCTTAAGAGTTACATCAACGGAGAGAGGGTATATCTCAAAGGAATGGAACCCAAGAAAGACGAATAATGTAGAAAGAAAAAGAACAATGAACAAGAAAACTATCATCACCATCCTGCTCGCTTGCGTTACGATGACAGCGCTGGGCATCGACGAATACCAATTCCACAGCGGAACCGCGGTATTAAAGGGACGTATCCTGAACAAGCCTGAAGACAAATGGAACATCGTCTCCGTCATCGCCTATGATTTGTTCATGGACAAGGAACTGGTATATACCATCCCTGTAGCCCCCGACGGCACGTTCGAGGGTAGCATTCACCTGCCTCACTCGCAGAGCGTAGTGGCCAAGGGCTTGTCGGACGTGTTCCTGGCTGTGGGCGACACGGTGGAGGTGACCAAGGACGCTGCACAAGACGACTACGAAGGCGTGACCATCGGCGGGCGTGGCACGAGTGCGGACATCAACCGCCTCTGGCCAGAGGTGAAGCGGCATTACTTCGGCAACAAGCGGCTGTTCATCAACGGCTTGGTGAGGGAGGACATTCCCAGGTGGAAAAGCGACATGGTGAAACTGACAGACATCGTCATTGCCGACATGAATGCCGACCGCCTGCCTCTGCCTGCTTTCACTAACGCCTACGTGAAAGAGGTGATGGGCGCCAGTCTGCTGGGCGAGCTGCTCATGGCTTTCATGGAGAACTTCCGACACAACATGACCGAAGGAGGCAATTTCTATAATTTCAAGATCACAGAACTGGGCGACTACTATGATTTTCTGGCCGGCCGCGAGCGATGGCTGCTGGACAATCCCGCCATGCTACTTGTCGCAAAAGACCCTCACTTCCTCATCAACTACGCAGGGGTTTACATCATGACAGACATCAGCATGATGCACAACAGGATTGGGCTTGGCGTCCGAGACGATGACAATGCCGACGACATTGCCTACAAGACGTGGAAAGTGCTGCCACGCGACTATGATGCCGACCAGCACCGCCGTCTGCTCGCCATGCGGCAGGACACGCTGCTGACCATTGCCGACTACTACCAGATGGCATCCAGTGCCATCACTTCGCGCTACGGCCTCAAACGCGTCGGCTTCTTGCAGCAGATGGTGCTTTGCCAGAATGTCTTCCGTGAAAACTTTATCGACGAGAATTCCAACCCCGACCATGTGGCCGCCTGCTTTGCTGGTGCCATGCCCCTCATCAGCAATCCCATTGTAGCCTATCATGCCCTGGACCGCTACCGCCAGTATGTGAAAGAGCACGAGGGCAAGGCAACGGTTGCCACATCCAATAATCCCCTGGCCGACGCCGTCTTCAAGCATATCATTGAGCCTTACAGGGGTTATGACCTTTTTGTCGACTTCTGGGACATGGGGTGTGCTCCTTGTCGGCGCGACATGCTCGACGATCGCGAAAAAGTGGAGCGGCTGAAAGACAAACCCGTCCGCTTCCTCTATCTCTGTGACGAGAAGACCAGTCCCCGCGACTATGCAGAACAATGGTTGCAAAAGAACAATATCAAAGGTGAGCACATCTACGTCTCGCATGAGGACTGGCTCTTGCTCAATGAAAAATTTCAGTTCAGTGCCATCCCTTTCTATATCGGAGTCGACAAGGACGGCAACATTGTTTCGCATGACGAAGTCAACAAATATGTTGATGAGTGACGAATTGGACGTAGATTTTTATGGCATTTTCTCTCGGGTTCTTCTTGGCACGCCCGATTTTTGGAAAGACCACACCAATATGCATTCCAGAAAGAATCGAAACATAATGAACATTATTTTGCATTAAACTATAAGTTGGTAAACTATTGTTGCTAAAAAATGTACCTTTGCAGTTGATTTAATGATATCTAAGATACATGAAATATCATCATATTATGAAACATAGCATCATCACCTTCCTGCTCGCCCTCGTCGCATTGGCAGGACACGCACAGAACAAGTTCACCATTCACGGTAACTTTGAGAAAGTTCTAGAAAAAATTACCCAATCTGGTATCAGTATTGACTCCGCTGGCGTCGTTGACGCAGCTACCAACGAAGTGACAGCGAAGGACATTGTGAAGAATGGTGCTTTTACCATTCAAGGAACTGTTGGTAAATCATATTTAGGCAAACTCAGACTCTGGGTTACTGCCGTGAAGAACGGAGAAAGAATAAGCAGGAGCGGTGGTGACTTTCCCATCATCATCGAGCCTGGCGACATCGTGTTCGATGCCAACCAGAATGTTCCTGTCATCAGCGGAACACCTCTAAACGATTTAATTCGGAGTTTTAAAGATATAGACGAAACAGACACTGACAGCATCAAGCAGTTGATTATTCAACACAAAGATGATCCAGTCGGAGTTCTATTGCTGCCTATTTTGGATGCCTATCTTTCGGAGCCCGACACCATCTTGTCGCTCATCAGCCAACTGAGCGAGGATGCCCAAAAGAACAAGGACATCATTGCGTTAAAGGAAAAGGCCGAGAGGATTCTGGCCAGTCCAAAAGTGGGTGACAAGTTCGCCGACTTCGCCGTAGAGTATGAGGGCAAGACCACTCGCCTCAGCGACTACGTGGGTCGTGGTCAATACGTACTCGTAGATTTCTGGGCATCTTGGTGCGGTCCCTGCCGTGAGGAGATTCCCAACCTCATCGCCGCCTACAACAAATACAAGGACAAGGGGCTGATGGTTCTCGGTGTCGCCGCCTGGGACAAGCCTGAGGCTACGAAGAAGGCCATAGAGGAAGATAAGATTCCCTATCCGCAGATCCTTAATTCGCAGAAAATCGGTACGGACATCTACGGCATCCAAGGCATTCCACACATCATCCTCTTCGCCCCCGACGGCACCATCCTCGCCCGTAGACTTCGAGGTGAGCAAATAGAAAGTAAACTTGCGGAAATCTTTAAGTAAGCAAGAACCCACAACGGCGGCATCTTCAAAGTGGGAACAAGATAAAATCTTGATTTATGAGAGAGCAGCCTAAAGACCGAGTCGAGACGAGATAAATACTCTGTAAAAGAAATAATTCTTCTCTAATCTTAAAAACACAGCCTCCAAGCACATTACTTGGGGGCTGTGCTTCATATGGAAGCCATAAAATGTAGTATTATTCATACAACAAATAGGGTGATTCAAACAATCATCGAGAAAAGATAATTGTGGTTTGAAACAAAATGATACCTTTGCAATGTATGAAGAAGAATAGTAAAAAATGGCTGAAAAGAATCATTGGAGCTGTGGTTGTTCTGATAGCTATAGACATGCTGCTTCCTGCCAATATCCAAAACCCAGTTGAAGGTTGTGGTATGGAAAGTTACAACTCTCAATCGTATTGGCATCCTTGGGGCGATCACAAACATCGCGGCGTTGACATCTTTGCTCCCAAAGGCACAGTGATTCACCCTGCCATTGGTGGGATTGTCGTGGCTGTAATGCATACTAATGGCGCAGACTCAAGGAATGCATCTCTTCTTTGTCAACCCTATTAAGGAATTGGAAAAATAAGGCATAAATATATCTAAAATGAAAAAGAAAAAGGTTCTTGGAATACTATTAGTCATTGTGGTGTTATTTCTTGGCATCAAATATTGCTCAGGACAGACATCTGTAGACAAATTGAAGGAGGGAGACCTCATCTTCCATACGTCAAAGTCAGAACAGTCTCTTCTCATACAGTATGCCACGATGTCGGTGTTGAGTCATTGTGGTATTATCATCGAAAAAAGAGATGGCCTGTATGTGCTGGAAGCTACAGGTAAGTTGAAACTAACACCTTTGCAAGATTTCATCAATCGTGGAAAAGGAAAACAATGGTGGGCAAAGCGGGTCATCGACAAGCCCATCAAGGTGAAATACAGCCATCTGCTCGGCCGCCGCTATGACACTTCGTTCAAGCCCGACAACAACCTGTTTTATTGCTCGGAACTGCTACACCACATTTACAAAACGCAGTTTGGCATTGAGTTGTGCAAATACAGAAAGGTCTCTGACTATCATCTGACCGGACTGAAGAAAACACTTAAGAAACGAGGCATCAACCTCAACCAAGAAGTCGTGGCTCCAATAGATATCTATAATTCCAAACAAGCACGTAACATCTGAAATGATAATTCTTATCATCTATTCTTTTCTGGTTGCTCTTGTGGCATTCATTGTGTTTATCCGCAAACCTTTCTTAGGTTTGAAAAAGAAAGTTAAAGCAGTCATCATCTTTGTGACCGCCATCCTCATTTGGAATCATATGCCGTACTATTACAACAATGACAAGACAGTGTCTTACGTGACATCCCACGCAGCGCCACACTCACGCTCCATGTGTGCTTGGTATGTGATCAAGGCAATGTGGAACGGAGGTTGTCCTATCGGACTTGTTCCTGCATATTCATACGATAAAACCTTGCCACAAATGGGATTTGAAGAAATACCTTCAAAAGGATATGTTCCCCAAAAAGGTGACATCTCTGTTCTTCCCCAAAACGAAGAAAGCAGTTTCGGCCATATTGCTGTTTACAATGGGAAAAAATGGGTATCGGACTTCGAACAGAAAGAGGTATATCCCGGTTCTTATTATCGTAAGAAAAGTCAAGTAAAATATTTCCGTGCCAACGATGGTTGGCACTGGAAACATGTGTGGACATCCCCGAGGGATTGGTATGGGTGGATGGAATCGCTGGTGATGGGCTTCAACAAAATAAAATTCTGAAATGTTGTTATAGAAATGATGAGATGAATAAACTTCCTTATTCGTCAGCCATGATATTTGTTGGTCAATATCCTCGTCCGTTACATTTCTTGCAGACTTTCAGCAGACGTGGTTTTTCTTTGTCACAGTCATCGTAAGTTTTCGGATAACCCTCACACGATGGGCACACTTTGCGTAGATATTGCGAGGATACCCAGCCTTGAACATTCGTGCCTTCGCCAAGAAAACTTATCAACATAAAGCCATTTTGCTTTTTGCCTTCATAGACAAGCACACAATTGCCGGTCTCATGTTCACAATTCATGTAGCCGTCTCCAACGCCGGCACCCTTCATCAACTGAACCTTCTGATTGTCGTAATGGGTCTGTACACGATAGTTCAAACCTGGACCTGTACGAACATTCACGTTATTGCCTGTGCAGGCCAGAAAATCACCCTTTTTCTGAGCATTCACTCCTAATGCTGTCAGCACCATGATACAAATTAAAACTAACTTCTTCATGACATTATTTTTTGTGATTAATGAACTGAAATATATTAAAACCTAAAATCTGCGATTGTCTGACTCAATAGTGTCGATAAGTGTCTGAGAAACAAAAAGTTGTTCTGAATCTGTCATGTCAGAAATAACTCTCACCTTAGCGGCAGATATTAAATCATGACAAAACTCCGACAGACATGGCAAAGATAGCAAAATTAATGAGAAAGCCACCGATTTTTGAAGATAATATTTCGTTTCGGACTGATTAGTCGCCCTTGCAACGTATGTACCAGAAAGAGGCGTCAACATCGTGGATGGAAACAAAGTGATTGTGAGATAACCCCTCACTTCATCTGACAAGCAGTTTCTTCCCATTCTGAATATATAAGCCTCGCATGGGCTTTTCCTATCAGAGGGGACGGGGAATCTGATACGTTTTAAGCCATCTTATGATTATCGGGGATGGTCATCAGGACGGCTCTCCATGATCATTTTTTCGAAAAATGCATTCCATACACCCTTGCAACTCCAATATTATTCCCGAAAAATCCAAGTCCATCCATATGGAAGCCTTATGCGATTTGTTAAGTGATTGATAAGCAATAAGATACGAAATGGAAATATTTAAAACGGTACAACTTTTTTCCGAAATGACTTTCCGATGGATTTTAGCCTTTTAAAATGGAAATTGTGGCAGGCTATGAGACATTTAAATAAACATAATTTAAGGTTTTGTTATGAATCTTTAACTGCTGCCAATCGGTTCTGCGACCGGGCCTTTCTAAGTATTTGATGTGAAAGTTGGAGCTGACACCATGGCCTTGGAGAAAGACCATGATGTCCTTCACATCCTTTTGTTTCTCCCAACTCTCGCGGATCAGGGCGACACGGGTCTTGCCGATGCCAGGAACTTCCAGCAGCCGGTCTGCGTCTTTCTCTATCACGTCGAAAGTCTCCAGACCGAAATGCGAGACGATGAGCTTGGCAAACTTCGGGCTTATGCCCTTGACCAGTCCGCTGCCGAGGTTTCTCGATGCCGACGATGGTGGCCGGCAGTTCCTCCGACCATAACTGTGCGGCGAACTGGCGGCCATAGCGTTTGTCCACCCTCCAGTCACCATCGACGGTGAGCACAGCACCCACATTCACCTCATGGAACGTGCCGACAAGGGTCTGCTTGTCGCGATAGCCCTTGACGATGGCCTGAAGGACGGCATAGCCGTTCTCCTGGTTCTGGTAGGTGATGTGGTCAATGGTACACTTGATCCGCTCCATTCAGTTTGACAAATTGGGATTTACTTATCTTTTAATATGAGAGCCTATCGTGTTGATGATTTGCAAGTCAGCAAACTTCTTCTTGTATGGGTCTATTTTAGGGTATTTCAATAAATCTGGACTTACTTTTGCAGGT
>Ga0256407_10009243_pt1 | contig 14156 bp, 11 predicted proteins | sample RumenRJG_04DNA_FD_193489 | JGI IMG/M metagenome (GOLD analysis project Ga0256407, IMG submission 193489) | Bovine rumen microbial communities from Lethbridge, Alberta, Canada - RJG_04 | ecosystem: Host-associated > Mammals > Digestive system > Stomach > Rumen | place: Canada: Alberta... | reverse complement strand
CCAATCCCCAATCCCCAATCCCCAAGAAAACAATTTAAATTAATTATTCAAAAATATAATTTTTTTTCTTAATTTGTTTTTTATTATCTATATTTATTATCATAATTAATTATAAAATACTTAATTAATATTATTTTTAAAAATAAAGATCATATTTTTTAATTATATATTTTATTAGGATTCTATAAAGAAATTAGTCTTAGTTTTATATTTGGAATTTTGTAAAGCATTTTCTAAATTTTTTCTTCTTGTGTTTAATCCACCATATGATGTTTGAGGTCTTGATTGATTCAATTTATTAATTTTTTCAAAATTTATTCTTGGATCTATTTCTTTATCATTATCAATACTTTTTCCATTATTGTCTTCATTTTGTTTATTTTCTTCCTCCAAATTTTTATTCATATTTACATTAATTAATAAATTTGTTAATTCATCTATAAAACTATCATTTTGTTTTGAATTTATATTTTTTTTTGAATTAAAATTAATTTCAGTTTTATTTTCAGTTATATTTTTTTTTCTTTTTAATTCATTTTCGATTTCTTTATTTTTTATTTTTTCTTTTATTTTTTGTATATCTACAATTTTAATCTTATGAAATTTATTATTTACACCAAAAGTATTATTAAAAGAAATTCCTCCTTTCATTTCAAAATAACCACTTGTTTTATTTAAATTTTTTAATTTAACAATATCATTATTTTTATCTGATGATATTCTTTTACTTATTTTTGGTAAATGATAATTTGTAATTTTTAAAGGAATTTCATTATTTTTATTAGGTGAAGTTATATTATCAAAATCAAAATTAGGTAAATTTTGTTCTTTGTTTAGATTATATCTTAATGAATTTAAATTTATTGTTTTTTTCTTTTTTATATCTAATTCAACTGAATTTCTAAATCTAAATGGATTTTCAAATGTTATTCCTCTTTTTTGAATTTCTTGAGTTTTATTATCGAAATTAAAATTATTTTCTTTAATATTTGATAAATTTTGTTTATAATTTCTTGACAATCCAATTGAGTTTTCTCCTCTAAAATTTGTTGAATTGAAATTAATTTCTATTTATTATATCTTTAAAAAATTAAAACATACTAAATAATCTATTATTTGGAAGTGGAAAAAATTTTGGATTCATTTATTTAAAAAATAATATTCCATAAAAATATTTGTTTTTAAATTTATAATAAAACAAAATATCATATTTTATTTTTCATTTTAAAATAAATAAACTGTATAAACAATATTAGTATAATTAACTAAGTTTTATTACAAAAATGATTTAAATAATTTTTAAAAATTTTTCTATTGTATTGGTCTTCTTATTGAATTTTTAATACTTTTTTTTCTATCATTAATTCCACCATAACTTGTTATAGGTCTTTGCAAATAATTATTTTGTCTTATTTTTGGAATTTTAACTTCATCTTCTTTTTTTTCTTCATTTTTTTCTTCTTTTTCATCTTCATGAATTTCAAATTTTTTATTTAATATATCTTCAATTTCATTTATATTATCTTCATTTTTTATTTCTATTAATTCTTTTTTTTCTTCTATTATTATTTTTTTATTTATTTCTTTATTAATTTGTATTTTATCTTTATTATCTACATTAATTAATAAATCAGTTAATTCTTCTATGAAACTATCATCATTATCATCAATCTTTTCTATATTTTTATGTATTATTTCTTTATTTTTATTTTTATCTTTTTCTTTCTCATCATTTTTTTCAATTGTAGGAATATTATCTTTTTTCACTAAATTAAAAAATCTACATGTTTTTTTATCTAATCTTTCAGAATTTATTAAATTTGAATTATGATTTGAATTTTCATGTTTTTTAATTTTTTTTAAATCTCCTAATCTTACTCTTTTAAATTTATTTTTAAAATAATTCATATCAATTTCATTTTGCTGTGAAGATAAATTATTTTTCAAAAGATTATTACTGTTATTTAAATAATTTGAATTATCAATATTTGGTAAAGTTTTTGCATTTATTAAAGGCAAAATTTTATCATTTTTATTTATATTAAATTTTGGATAATAACAATTATTTAAATTAGTATTTTGAATATTTAAGAATTTTTGATATTTTTCATTTAATTCAAAATTATTAAAATCATCAGTTATATTTCTTATTAATTTTTGAGAAGGAATTCTAGATCTATTTACTTTTATTATAGGTTCATAAATTTTCTTATTTATAATCATTTTAATTCCATTTTCATGAGAAATTGGATTTTGTAAATAATTAATTTTATATTTTTGAATCAATTTTGAATCTTTCTTATTATCAAAAGTTTCTACAAGATTTATCTCTTTATTTATTAATACTCCTTTTTTCTTAATGACCTTTTGATTTATTATTTCTATTTTATTATTTTTGTTTGGATTACTTTCTGCATATATTGTATATTTGCTTTTACTTGTCCTCATTTTAATTTAATTTTTTTTATTTAATAATATTTATTTTTTAAGTAATAATTTTTAATTAATAAATTCCCTTAAAAAATTATTTTTATTATTATATAAAAAAATTGATATGTATATATATAACATGATGACATTTTAAAAATCCAACTCTTATTTTTGTGAAGATCTAAAAAACGAGCTTTTTAATTCTGATAATAAAGACATTTAAAATATTTCAAAATAATCATTTAATAAATTATTGAACTTATAACCAATTTAAATAAAATTAATAAAATAGCTTCTCAATTATTTTATTTATATAATAATAATATAAATTATTATAAATGAAAAAAAATGATTATATTTTAAAAGTATCAATTTAATTTTAAACAATTTAATAATAATCTTTATTATCACTTCATTAAAGGATATTATATAAAAATTTTTTATTATTAATTAATTTACTTTTTTTATAAATGTTAAATCAAGAAAATATTTCAAAAATAAAAGAATATTTTTCGTCAATTCTTTCAAATTATTGTCTAACAAATCCTGGAGAAATATCAAATGTCCAATTCAGTGATTGTATAAATTTACCTTTATCCTTGAGTAACATTTTTTTTGAAATGTTTCCATCAAATGAAAGTTCAATATATAAAAATAAAGAGCTAATAATAGAAAAATTGACTGAAATATTTTGTGGAATTTTAAAAAGGGATATTAATACAATATTTAGTATTTTAGATTGTGGAAATAAAGGGGTTATTATAAAAAGTGATGTAAAATTTATTTTCAGAAATTTTTATATCTTATATAATAAAACTGATAATGGATTTGATTTCTTAAAAATTGAAATTAAAAAAATGTTTGGTACAGGAAAAATTTTATTATTAAATGAATTTTTGGAAATAATTAAACAAAATCAATATTTAAATTTAATAAATTACCTATGGGAATATTTAGAAAATATAAAATTATTTTCAAATTATTCTTTTTATTCAAATATAATTGATAATAATTTTCATTTAATAATCAAAAAATTAGAATTAATCTGTCAAGATAAAGAAAAAAATGAGAATTCATTTTCAAATATTTCACAAACAGATTTTGATAGTACACAAGAGAAATATGAAGATTCACTTGAATTAAGTGGAAATATTGAAAATGAATATAATCATTTAGGATATTCAAATTCAAATTTACCAAAATATATGATTCAAAATAGAAAATTATCCTATTCCTTTAATGAAAATATTTCTCCTTATGAAGAAAATTATGGATTTGAAAGATTTAGAAAAGGAAAAAGAAGAAAAACTGAAAATTGTTTTGAACCAAATAATCAATTAAATTCAATGAATTATTCTTATTCGAATTGTTATCAAAGTAATTTTTATTGTCTTGTAAATAATCTTTATTTTATATATAAATTTATTATATACAATGGATATATATTTTATTTTAAATTAGATATAGATAAAATATTTAAATTTGGAGGTATAATTAATATAAATGTTACCCATACAAAAAAGATATCTTCAATAATATGTCATGGAATAAATAATACAAAATATACTCTTTATCAATCATCAATTATATCTCATGATTATGCTGATTCATTAAATACTGATATTTATTCATATAATCCATTTGATATTCAACAATTCTCAAATGAAGTTATGAAATATTCAAAATATAGAAAATATAAATTACATTATGAAACATTAGATGAGATAGGACATGGACAATTTTCTCATGTTTATAAATGTAGAAATTTATCAAATAATCAAATATATGCAGTTAAAATATTAGATAAAGATAAAATATTTGAAGATGATAAAAATACAACAATGATATACTGGGAAAAAAATATATTTAATTATATAAAATATATCCCAAATAAAAATATTGTAACACCAATAGAATATTTTGAAAATTCATCCTATATATATTTCATATATGAATATTTAGAAAAAGGATATTTATCAGAAAATAATCCAAAATTATTATTAGGAGTATCAAAAGGATTATTATACCTCCATAAAAATAATATATTACATAGAGATATAAAACCAAAAAATATTTTAATTGGAAATGATAACGAAGCAAAAATAATTGATTTTGGATTAAGTAAAATTCAAAGGAAATTAGATAAAGCTTTTGATTCATATGGTTCACTTTCTTTTATGGCACCTGAAATTTTTAGTGATAGAGGATATAATGATTCTTGTGATGTTTGGTCATTTGGTATTACAATGTATAATTTAAAATATAATAATTTTCCTTTTGATGATAGTAATAGTGATGTTATTAGAAAAAAAATTATTCAAGATGATTTTATTTGTGATGATAATGAAAATTATGATGAAATTATTAAAATGTGTTTAATGAAAAATGAATTTAATAGATTTAAAATTAAAGATGTTGTTAATAAACTTGAAGATATCTCTTGACCTTTTTTATTATTGATTAATATGATTTTTTATTTTAAAAAAGAATTACTTTTTTGTTATTTTTAAATATTAATCTTATTTTTATATGAAAAGAATCTTTATTATTATTTATTATTTAGTTAAAATAAAATATTAATTTAAGAATAGGATATATTTTTTTTTTATTTTATTTACATAATTTAAAATAATTATATTTTATATTTTATTTTTATATTATCTTTATTGTATTATTTTTTATGAGTTGGAATTGTTGTTGATGACTTTGATTCTCTAAAATCAAATTCTTCTGTATTAAAATTTTTTTCTCTATTGGTATTATTATTATGATTTACAAAATTATTTTTTTCTTCTTCAAGAGGGATAATTTTATTATTAAAATATTTATAATCATTTAAATTATTATCATCTTTTATTTCAAAATTTTTTTTTTGTAACATTTTCATTTTTTCTTTTTTTTGTTTAATTTTTTGTAAATGAGACCTAACTTGACCAACATTTCTAGTTCCAATATAATCACTAACTTTTTTAATATCTATAAATAAAAATAAAATAATTAAAAATTATTTACTTTTTTCCCCAAATTTATCAATTCCTTCTTGAAATAATTTTTTTTCTTTCTCAGACCATTTTCTTTTAATTTGTTTTTCTTTTTTAATACTTTTAATTTGGAAATTTTTATTAAAATTAATAGTAGGATCTTTATCATAAATAGAATCAATATGAGCTTGTGATAAAATTTCTCTATTTGCTTGAATAATTTGAGTTGTTAATGGAAATTGATCAATTGATAATCCAATAAAGTGAAATCTTCTCATACAACTTTCTAAACAATTTATACTTTCTGCAATATTATTTGAATTTTGATATTCATATGCTTTGACTAAAGCTCTTTGATTATATTCTATTAACTTTATATTTTTATTTTAAATAAAAATACCTTTGCAAAATTTATTGTTTCATAATTAATATTATTATTATTAAAAGGGGGAAAATTATTAGTATTCATTTTTTTATTTTAGTAAATTATTATTTAAAATAAAAATATTATCTTATTTATAAAAATAATTTCACAAATAAATAACAAATAAAATATAATGGGTGGAAAATGTTGTCAATGTGGTCCATGTAAAAATGAAATGAATGATGAAGAAAGTGAAATAAAAAAAGAAAATGATCCTCGTTATAAAACACAAGATGAATTAAATGAATTAAGAAAATTACAAATGCAAAAAGGTTTATTTGAAGATGCAGATGGTTTAATAGGAAAAGATAAATTAAAAACATTAAAAAATCTGTATGGTACTATGGATAAAAAAGATATTATTATTGAAGAAAATGATGGAATTGAAAAATATGAAAAACCTAAATTAAATGCTGCAAAAGAAAAAGTAAAACATGATCCTCCATTTTGGAATGAGAAAACAATGGATAATATTGAAGATGAAATTTTTGATTTAAATGAAGAAAAATCTGAAAAAATTTTTCAATTTTTTAATGATATTAGATTAAATCCTAAAAATTATATTAATCAATCAAATGATGAAAATATAAGTGATTTATTAAAAAAAGCTGATAAAAATGAATATAAACCTAATACCTTAATTAAAAATAATTCTTTTTTTTATCAAATGAGAGAAGGATTAATGAATATTTATTCAACCCCTAAAAGTGATGAAAGTTTAATGGAAGATATTGAAAATTTATGTTTTAAAGATTTTGAATTGAAAAAAAGATATTTTGTTGAATGTCCTATTGATGAAGAAGAAGAAGCTATTTGGAATTTACTTAAAAAATATGAAAATGTTGCATTGGATGAATTACTTACTAATAATGTTAGTTATTGCGTTATTTGTGCCTTACCTATTAAGGATTCTTATAATATGAAAGTCTATTTCTTGATGTTAACTGAAAAAATAAATGTTTAGTATAAATTTTAATTATATGACTTAAATTTTAGATATTGTTTTTTTTTTAATTGTTTCAATTTTAACTATTTTGAAATTTTCTTTTTCAAATATTTTCAACATCATTTATATTTTATTTTTTACGCTTTTAATCTTTAATAAATAAAAAAATTTATTAATTTATATTAAATAATTAACTCATTACAATCAAAAAATTCTATAAAAAATATTTCATTTAATAACAATGTCAAAATTAAAAACAAATGAAACAGAGAAGCTTCTTTCAACCTCAGTAAATTATTCCCAAAATGATAGTATGAAACCATTAACAACAGAACCATCAAATACATTTAAAATATTAAACGCAAATCAAAATAATTTACGTTCAATAAAAAATTTAACTTCATCTCCAAAAGAAAAACCAATAGTTCAAAAAAATTCGAAATCAAAATTAATATCAAAACGTTCAATTAAATCATTTCAAAACAGTGTAGTAAGTAAAAAAAATTTTAAAGAAGATGATGATGATAATTTTGAAGAAATAAGTCACAAAAGTTTTAAATTAAATGAAGACACAAAAAGTATAAAAAGTAAAAGTGTAAAAAGTAAAGTTACAGGAGAAAATGAAGAAGAAAATTCAAAATCTGAAAATGAATCTCAAAATAATGATGATTATGATGATGAACAAGAAGAAATTGATAATCAAGTTCAAAATAATGAAGCAATTAATAGAAAATTATATAAAAGAGAAAAAATTTGTGATACTGATACTGAAGATGAAGAAAGTGATAATGAAAAAGAAGTACCTTGGATTATTTTACCTGATACTTCATATAAAAAATTCTGGGATCTTTTATTAAGTGTTGTTATTATATATAGTGCTATTTATCTTCCTTATAATATTGCTTTTTTAGAAAATTTTGGTTTTTCTTGGATTGATATTACTATTATTGTTATTTTAGCAATTGATATTATTTTAACTTTCTTTTCAGCTTATACTGATAGTGAAGAAAATTTAGTTAAAAATCATAGGAAAATTATTACGAGATATCTTAAAGGTTGGTTTTTTATTGATGTTTTATCTATTTTTCCATTTACTTTATTTATTGATATTGATAAAAAAAATATAACAAAATATTCAATTTTACCAAAATCATACAGAATAGTAAAATGTATAGAATTACTTCGTATATCGAAAATAAATAGTAAAGGAAATGTACATCATGTAACAAAATACTTTTTAGAAAAATTAAAAATAAACGCAAATATAGAAAGACTATTATTTTTCGTATTATTATTTTTCTTAATGAATCACTTATGTGCATGTTTTTGGTTTCTAACAGCAAAATTACAAGATATGGATCCAGATTGTTGGGTAGTAAGATTAGGATATGTTGATTGTTCAAATATAGAATTATATATAATATCATTTTATTGGACATTAACAACAGTTACTACTGTTGGTTATGGTGATATTTCAGCAGGAACTACAATTGAAAGAGTTTATAATTTATTTATTATGTCTTTTGGTGTTTTATTATATTCTTTTGCTATTGGTTCTTTAAGTTCTATTGTTTCTACTATGGATCAACAAACTGAAGAAATGAATCAAAAATTACAAATTTTAAGTTCTATTAAAAAAGAATTTAATTTAAATCAAGGGATTTATGATAAAGTTAGAAAAGTTATTAAATATGATTTGAGTAGAAATCAAAAAGATAAGATGAATTTTTTACAAGAGTTACCTAATAAATTAAGAATTGAATTAAGTCAAATTATGCATGATAAAGTTATTCAAAATTTATATTTTTTTAGAGATCAACCTAGTGATTTTTTTGCTTATGTTGCTCCATTATTAAAACCAGTTAAATTTTCTCAAAATGATTATTTGTATAAAGTACAAGATATGATTGATGAAATGTATTTTGTTGCAAAAGGAACTGTTATTTTTTGTTTAGATAAGAAATATGGTGAGAAAGAAATTAGAGAAATTAAGAAAAATAATAATTTTGGTGAAATTGAAATGTGTTTAAATGAAAAATTAACTTTTAATATTAAAATTAAAAGTAGAAATTGTGAATTGTTTGTTTTGAAAAAAAATGATTTTTTAAGATTATCAGTTAACTTTAAAGAATTTATTGAAAATTTTTTACATAAAAGTTTAATGAAGTATTTAAAATTTAATGAAGAAAAAAATAAAATGATAAAAGAATTTGAAACTTTAATGAATAAAGCGAATAATAAAAATAAAGAAAAAGAAAAGGAAAAGGAGAAAGATGAAGATAAAAAGAGTAACAATTCAGATAAAAGTTCAAATCATAACCATTTAATAGAAAGTGAAAGAAGTAAAAAGAAAGAAGAAGATTCAGACTCACATATGGATGATTCAGAAAATAATACAAAAAATAATTTAATTGATGAAACTTCGGGAAAAACTCCAAAAGGTAATTCAAATAGAAGTAAAAAAAGTGATGAAAAAAGTAATTCTAATTTATCTTTAATTCATTTAAAAGAAATGAAAAGTGAAGATGGTGATTTAAATGAACAATTAAAAAAGAAAATTGATAAAATTTCTAATATTTTAGAAGCTGGAAATTTAAATTTAGATGGAATTGAAGATGATCCAAAAGAATTACTTAAAAAAATTAAATTAGAAACTGATTTAAATAAGAAAAATGAATTAGTAGACAAATTAGAGGAAATTATGAAAAAAGTTTTTGAAAAAAATCCGAAAAAGAATTAATCAAAATTATATTTAATCAATATTTAAGTATTATAAATTCTATGTAATGACTTATATGATTAATAAGATATATAAATTGTAATTATGTTTTGATTTTGGTGAATAAATTATTCAATTTTAAACTTCCTTTTATTTTAATTATTTAAAATTACTACCTTTAATATTAATAGAGAAAAAATTAATTATATTAAAAATATATATGTATAAAAACCCAAAAAATTAAATAATTTCTAAATAATTAAAAATTAATATGAAAAACAAAGATAAAAATATCAAAGACCCAATTAAAAATGAAAGAGTATTAGTCTACGTAAGAATTCGTCCATTTTCCGCTGACGAACAAGTAAAAGACAACACAACTCCAATAGAACAACTCGATACAATAAACAACCAAATGATAGGTAAAAAAATATATAAATAATATATAACAAAAATTAAAAAAATTTTTAAATAGTCAAAAAGGAATATGATAAAAAAAAATTTGCCTTTGATAAAATATTTCCAGAAACAACAAATCAAAATGAAATATTTGAAATATCAGGAAAAAAAGTAGTAGATTCAATATTAGAAGGATACAATGGAACAATATTTGCATATGGTCAAACTGGAACAGGAAAAACATATACAATGGTAGGAGAATTTTTAGATGAGGAAAAAAAAGGAATAGTACCAAGAGCATTTGATTACATTTTTGAAAAAATAAAATTTTTCCAAAAAAAAGATGAAAAAACAAAATTTTCAGTAGAAATATCTTTTATTCAAATTTATTTAGAATTAATAGGAGATTTATTCGAACCAAATAATGAAGTAAAAATAAGAGAAGATCCAGAAAAAGGAGTTTATTTAGAGGGAGTAAAATGGATAAAAGTAGAATCAACAAAAGAATGTGCAGAAGCATTTATAAATGGTGAAAAAAATAGAAAAACAGCAGAAACAAAAATGAATGCAACATCAAGTCGTTCTCATGCTTTATTAATAGCAAAAATTAAAAAAAAATTCAATGATAAAGAAAGTAATTCTCATGTAATGACTGAAAGTTATTTATATTTAGTTGATCTTGCAGGAAGTGAAAGAGTTACTAAAACAAATGCAAAAGAAGATAGATTGAAAGAAGCAAAAAAGATAAATTATTCACTTTTAGTATTAGGAAATTGTATTCAATCTTTAATTGATCCTAAAAATAGTCATATTTCATATAGAGATAGTAAATTAACAAGAATATTACAAGAGAGTTTAGGTGGGAATGCTAAAACAAGTTTAATTGTTACTATTAGTCCTTCTAGTTATAATACTGAAGAAACTGTTTCTTCTTTAAATTTCGGTGCAAGGGCTATGAAAGTTAAAAATAAACCTATTATTAATCAAACTGTAGATTATCAAGCACAGTTAATTAAATTACAAGAAGATTATGATAAATTAAATGATGATTATAGTAAATTAAAAATTGAATATGATATTGTTTGTGAAGAAAATGAAAAATTGAAAAATAATGATAATTTAATTGAGGTTAAAAAAAATAATATTATGGAACAATTAAGGAATACAGATAATTTAATTGGGTCTATTACTTCTTTAAATAATGAAGATAATAATAAAAATTTAATTGAACAACAAAAAATAATTGATGAATTAAATAGTATTAATTTAAATTTAAAAAATGAAATGGAAAATTTACAAAATTATTATAGTGAAGAAATACAAAATAAAGAAAATGAATATAATATCCTAATGAAAAAAGCAGAAAAAGAAAATTATTATATGGAAGAAGTTATTGAAGAGCTTAAAAATAATAATTATAATTTACAAAATCAAAAAAATAAACTTGAAGAAGAATTAAAAGAAATAATTGAAGAAAAAGAAGAATTATTAAATAGTTTACATGATATTTATCAAAAAAACGAAAGTATGAATTTTGAAATAGAAATGTTAAAAAAAAAAAAATTAGATTTTGAAAAAGATATTGAACAATTGAGACAAGAAAAAGAAATGAAAAAAAAAAATTTAAAATCAATATCAATTCAAACACCTTTATTAGTTGAAGATGATATTAAAAATAATTTAAATAAAATAGGAATTCCAATTACAATCATAGCTAAAAATGATGTAAATTCTATATTAAAAAATTTATTAAAGCAATATAATAAATATGTTTTTGATAAAAATATTTTTGAGCAGTATAAGAAAGAAAATCAAGATTATAAACATGTATTACAAGATTATAATGAATTGAAATTAAAAAATTTAAAATTAAATAATGAAATTTCAAATAAGGAAAATAAAATTAATGAATTGGAAAAAAAAAATAAAGAATAAGAAAAAAATACATTAAATGAAATAAATGATTTAAAATCAAATTATGAAATGAATTTACAAAATTCATTAAATCAAATTCAAGAATTAACTAATAAAAATAAGGAATTTGAAAATTGTGAAAATCAATTGAATAATTTATTCTCAAATAATTTAAAAAAATTATCAAAATTACAAAAAGAAATTAATGAGCTTAATTCTTTTTTAATTAATGAAAATGATTCACAAATTGATAATAATTTAGATGCAATTAATAATCAAATATCTAAAAATGAAAAATTATTAGAAGACCTTAAAAATGTTCCATTAAATGATGAAAACATTAAAAATGAAATTGACAATAAAATATCAGAAATAAATAATTGTTTTTATTCAATATTTAATAGTCATTTAGAATTATCAAAAAAATTATATAAACAAATAAATGATAAAAAAAAATCAAATGAAGACAATATAAATTTAAAAAATGATAATAATATAAAAAAAAAATTTCTTTTGAAATTAAACTTAATAGAAAAAAATGGTCAATATAAAAATAATATATCAAAAGCCTTATCAAATATTAATAAAATTACATATTCAGAAATATTGGAAATTGCATTATTAGTATTTGGAAATATAAATTCAAATAATAATAATGTCTTATTTAACAAATATAATTCAGTTTATAATTATAATGATAATACAAATGATAAATTAAATCAAAATATAAAAAATAACTATGTATATTATAAAAATCAACAAGAAGAAAAAAAATATGCCTCAAAAAGCAATGACAAAACCAATTATTCAATAAAAAATAAAAAAAAATTCAATATACCTCAAAGGAATATTCCAAATATTGAAACACATATAAATAATAATTTTGAAAAATATGATTCATTCACAACAAATGAAAATATCGATGATTTAATAAATGAAAAAGATAAAGAATTAGAAGCCCTTCAAGCTGAATTGAAAAGGATTGAAGAAAAACAAGCAAAATCTAAATATAAAAAAAAGAATAATGAATAATAATATTTTTAATATGATTTTATATAAATTTTATTAATTAAAAATATTTAATAAAATTCAAATATTAATTAAATTGAAATAATAATCAATTACAAAAAATAAATTGGAAAAAAAAAAATAAAATTAAAAAAAAATTCCATAATCTCTTTTAAAAAAAAATAAAAAATAAAAAAATAAGACAAATTTAATATTAAAAATAATTAATAATGGAGCAAAATTCAGAACATAAATTTATGGAAGCAAAAAAACTAGGAAACATCCCAGGTTTAGTAGATCAATTTTTACAAAGTCCAGCACATCAATCTGTAGTAGATTTTATAAAAGAACTTCAATCAAGTGTAAAAGGAATGAAAATATCAGATGTGAAAAAAACAGAAAATGAATGTTTATTAGGATTTGATAAATTATATGAAGAATTAGAAAAAATATTTAAAGAAAATCCCCCAAAAGAAGGAGAAGAAAGATATGAAGATCCAGTTTTTAGAAGATTTCATGATTCACTTTCTAAAAAATATGATTCAATAATATTAAATGTTTTAAAACCAAAAAAAGAAAATATAAAAGAAAATGAAATATCATTAGAATTAAAAACATATTTTTTAGATAGTTTTGGTAATCAATTTAGATTAGATTATGGAACTGGACATGAATTAAATTATCTTTTATTTCTTTATATTTTATATAAAGTTGATTATTATAAAAAAGAAGATTTTCCATATTTAGTTTTAAGTGTTTTTTATAGATATGTTTTATTTGTTAGAAAATTACAACAAGATTATTTATTAGAACCTGCTGGAACAAGAGGAGTATGGGGAATTGATGAATTTCAATTTTTACCTTTTATTTTTGGAGCTGGTCAATTTATTGGTAATAAAGAAGTTTCTCCTCATTTTATTAAAGATGATAATATTTTACATGATTATAAAGATGAGAATTTATTTATGAGTTGTGTTAAACATATTAAAGATGTTAAACATGGAGCTACTTTTGAAGAATATGCTCCTGTTTTAAATTCTATTTCTAAAGTTAGGAAATGGGAAAAAGTTGCTGATGGGTTAATTAAAATGTATTTAGATGATGTTCTTAAGAAATTTGTTGTTATACAACATTTTTATTTTGGTTCTTTTTTAAAACTTAAAAAATAAAATTTATAATTTTTTTTATTTTTTTTTTGAAAAACTTTATTTTTTTTATGTTATTTTATAATATTTAATTTTAATTTTTTAAATTAATTATATTATGTTGAATTTTTTACCTATTTAAATATTTTAATAATAATATTTTATATTAAAAATTTAAGCATCAATATCT
>Ga0256407_10009241_pt1 | contig 14160 bp, 9 predicted proteins | sample RumenRJG_04DNA_FD_193489 | JGI IMG/M metagenome (GOLD analysis project Ga0256407, IMG submission 193489) | Bovine rumen microbial communities from Lethbridge, Alberta, Canada - RJG_04 | ecosystem: Host-associated > Mammals > Digestive system > Stomach > Rumen | place: Canada: Alberta | collected... | reverse complement strand
GGAGCTTCCTGTAAGATCTAAGTAGAGGAGCTCGAAAGAAAGAAGGTGAAAGAAAAGATACCTCAATGTAATATAAGGTTTGCTGACCCTAGGAAGTTGGCAAATCCATTACAAAACAGAGAGGTATCTAAAATGAAGTTTAACACACAGAACGCAAAGATTACAGCTATCACAGAAAAAACTTTGGTCATAGGTATTGATGTCGGGAGTGAAACACACTTCGCACGGGCTTTTAACTGGCGGGGATACGAATTCTCCAGGAAACCACTTGAATTCAGCAATACGGAAGAAGGTTTCGAGACGTTGCGAAACTGGATCAGGGAGCTGAAGGAAAAGCAGGGAATGGACAAGGTAATACCGGGCATGGAGCCGACAGGTCATTACTGGTTCAACCTGGGAAAGTTCCTGCAGGATGAAGGGATGAGGCCGGTGCATGTGAATCCACATCATGTCAAAAAGTCGAAGGAAATGGATGACAACGATCCTTCCAAGAATGACCGGAAGGATCCTAAGGTGATAGCAGGCCTGGTGAACGAGGGAAGATATTTTTACCCTTATATACCGGACGGTATCTACGCGGAGATCAGGGCATTATCAGGGCTGCAGGTACTCGCGCAGAGCGAGATCACCCGTCTGAAGAACCGGATCGCAAGATGGTTCAGCATCTATTTTCCCAATTATAAAGACGTTTACGGGAATGTCGGTGCAGTCAGCGGGCTGATGATCCTGAAAGAGGCACCACTGCCGGAAGACATTGTAAAACTTGGGGTGGAAGGTGTGAACCGGATCTGGAGAGATGCAAAGTTAAGAGGCGTCGGTTTAAAGAGGGCCAGGACCCTGGTAACGGCGGCAGAGCACAGCATCGGGAGCCGGGAAGCACAGGAAGCAGCCAGGATAGAACTCCGGATCCTGCTTGCCGATTATGAAAGATATACGGCGAGGGAGAAGGAACTGATGGCGCTGATCGAAGAAAAGATAGCGGAGGTACCGTATGTTGACAAGCTTCTGGAGATCAGGGGCGTAGGATTAAAGACTGTGATCGGATTTGTAGCGGAGGTCGGGGATATTAAGCGTTTCGATGACCCGAAGCAGCTCCAGAAACTGGCCGGATATGCGATCGTCAGAAGCCAGTCCGGCAAGCATAAAGGGGAAAGCCACATCAGTTACCGCGGCAGAAAGCGGCTGAGATATGTACTGTATGAAGCGGCGGTGAGCGTGGTGGGCCATAGTCCGGAGTTCAGATCGATCCACCGGTACTATACGACAAGGGACAAAAATCCATTAAAAAAGATGCAGTCACTGATCGCTGTGGCATGCAAGCTGATCAGGGTATTCTACCTGATCCTGCAGACCGGAGCGACATATAACGCGGAAAAAATGATGGAGGACATCAGACGCCCTGCGGCAGTCTGAGCCGGAACCCCGGTACTTTGGTAATGGTACATGCGGCCCTGCGCTTCGCGCACCCCCGCACCCCCGCACCCCTCCCCTGTCCATCCCTTTGTTATTTTAAATGAATGAGAATGAAACTGCTGCCTGCGGCCAGAGCCGGGTACCTGACCCGGAGTTGGAGATCCGGTTCCGGCCACAGGCAGGTGACCGACTCTCCTCTGGGGAGTGGCAGCAGAAGAAGTTTGTCAGGAAACGTCCGCCGAAAGGTGCTGATGAACAGGAGCTGGTGTCAGCAAACAACAAAAAAGAATGAGCCAGTAGTCGGCAGGAATTTTTTCCATGGGGCATGACCCTGTAAAGGAGCTGGGCTGACACCCTGGTTATGGGCAGGCGGAACGAAGGAAGTTAGGACCCGGCGGAATCCGGCGGTGATCCTGGTAGACACGGGAGGTGCGCTGCCATAGAGGAAAGGGTTACATGAAGGCCATGCAGAGCAATATAAATGACGTTCTGTTTCGTGTACCCGAAATGCCTCTATTCTCGTACCAGATACTCTGAGATGTCCATTTCCATGGCTCATTCAGTAGAGGTATATCGTTGAAAACCCTTGTTTTTCAAGGGAAAAGCGCTTGACTTTATAGGGAGTTGAAAGAGAATAAGTTTATAAAGCTGTCTCCCGAGGATACAAAACCATACAAAATAGAGTTTAACAAATTAAGAGATAAACTTATTAGTGAATGGGAAAAGAATACTGGATCCAAATGGCCTATTTATACTGAGGATATCTATTATAAAGGTGAGGTAGTTAGAAAAGCTGGTCAACGTTTTGATGTACACCATTTAATTGAGTCAAGCTTTGGCGGGCCAAACGAATGGTGGAATTTACATCCGGCGGCATTTCCAAGTGAACATCAATTAGGAATCCATGGACTTAACAGTTTAGCAAATTTAGTCTTTTAGGGTAGGTGATATAAATGTTTGAAACAATTAAAAATAATCCAAATAATACGTTTTATCCCGTTGAGTCTGAGATGATCAACAAAGCGGAGTCCAATATGGGAGTTATGATTCCAGAAGCATTAAAACAATTTTATTTAAACGTTGGATACGGCTTTTTAGAAACTCATATTAATAATATAAATAGGCTTATGGGACCTGGGAGTGTTGAAGAGTTTTACCTGGGAACAGGGCAATTTGAGGATTCTGAAGAAGTAGAGATTCTACAAAGTTATACTAAAGATAAATTGGTTTTCTTTGAAGTGCATGAATCGCTATTTTTATCTATTGGAATTACCAAGCTGAATAAAGGTAAGATTTATTATTATGATGAATTGATTGCCAATGATCTAAATGAATTCTTTGATAAATATCTTTTGAATGAGAAGTTCTTTTTGAGCTAAAACTGTCTGTACATATGGCTTAATCCTGCTTTAAGGGTTTTCTAATGAATGATTTATGACTATGAAGTTTGTTACGGAGGCTGACAATGATCTATCTGGACTTTGTTAAAGCAACAATTGTTGATTTATGTGGGCGGTAAGATGATTTTGCCACCACGGGGGTGTAAAAAACTTCTTACCTAACAATGTAAAAAAGTGCTTGACATTTGCACAATAGATTCGAAAAACAGTCGTCACATAAGGGCAAATAAATTGATGGAACTTGACGCGTTGGTTCCAGAAGACGACAGGATAACAACGCTTCACCCGATTAAAAAGATGAGAAAAGAGTATAAGAATCGATAAGCTCTCTCTGCAATATTTAAGAGCATGCTTGTGATCGAACGAAATTGGAGGTTCCACACGAAAGATAACAGATCAGTTGGTCGTGGATGGCATTCATCATCGTTTTTGGTGGAGCTGAACGGACCGACTGAAAGGAGAGCCGGGTTCACCCCGGCATGGGCTGAAGTATGAATTACGTCGGAAAACATGTTTACCATAAAGCTCAATATGGAGAAGGGACGATTATCTCCTGTGACTCAAAAGGACATATTGTCGTCAGATTCCCATCTCTGGAAAAGGATAAAGTATTCCCGTTCCCTAAGTGCTTCCAGACGCACCTGGAGATGTTAGACAAAGAAGCCGCAGCCGAACTTGAAAAGGAATTACACATAAAACTTGAGGATGAAAAGAAAAAGGAAGTTATAAAGCACGAAAAAGTGACTGAGATTATCATGTCGAGCAAGAGCTCTGCTTCGGGAATAGATAGTATCAATCCAATACATGTCCCGACATATCCTTCCGTCACAGCTTTTGTCGAAGAGCAGAAGAATCTTCTGGCCTCAGAGATAGCTTATATCAAGAAGAATGGTGGAAAGAAGGTCAAACTATTAAATGGGAAGCCTGTTGAGAAAAAGAGCAGCGTTTATATTTATTCTTTTGAATCAGATTCCGAACTGACATATCCTGATAATACGCAGGTTACGATCTGGCTCCCGGGCCATTCGGAGGGAATCCCTGGAATAATTGTCAACTGTGAGGAATTCACAGTTATAATCGCATCCATGGATCAACTGGATGGAAGCCTGTCTATCATTGAATTTTCATCAGATCCGTGGAGGCTTCTTCGTTTTTTACAGGAACGCCTGACAGAAATCACGATAAAGAAATCTCCCATTGTTCGTGCATTGATTTGTGAAGGAAAGAAGAAGATTGAACCATCAAAGAAGATCAACAAAGGGCAGGATACAGCCTGCAAGATGAGCGCTGCACAGCCGATCACCTTTGTATGGGGACCTCCAGGAACCGGAAAGACAGAAACACTGGCGAAAATTGCAGTGATGCATCTTAAAAAGAAGCACAGAGTGTTGATGCTCTCGTACAGCAATGTTTCAGTCGATGGCGCTGTGTGGAGAGTGTTTAATAAGGCCAAGGGTTTTCCAGAGGGGACGATTGTACGGTATGGATATCCGAAAGACAAAGATCTTTTGCAACACCCGTTTCTGACATCGCACAAGCTCATATTAAAAAAATATCCTGCCCTGTTACAAGAGAGAGAAGCACTTGTCAGCGAGAAAAAGAAGGTTGCCAAGGATTCAATTAGATATGTGGAGATCAGCGAGAGATTGTCAGCAATTAAAGCTATTCTTAATGACGAAGAAAAAATCGCCGTAAAGAAAGCTTCATTCGTGGCAACTACGGTATCAAAGGCGATTGCGGATCGCACCATATATAAAGACATTTTCGATGTGGTCATATTCGATGAGGCGAGCATGGCTTACATTCCGCAGATTGTATTTGCGGCCTCATTGGCCGGATCCCATTTTGTTTGTATGGGAGACTTCGCACAGCTTCCCCCAATCGTACAGAGCAGCAGCTCCAGTCCATTGAATGTGGATATTTTCAATTACTGCGGTATTGTTGGCGCGGTAAATGCCGGCTATTCTCATCAGTGGCTGTGTATGCTTGATGTCCAGTACCGAATGCATCCGACGATTGCCGCATTTGCAAGTAATACAATGTACAGCGGTCTGCTCAAGTCTGGCCCCGGGATTGGTGAAAAAAGAAAACCAATCGTTGGAGCAGCTCCGTTTTCAGGGAAATCGTTGCATCTTGTTGATTTGAGCGGAATGCTTTCTGTCTGTATAAAGACTGCAGATCAGTCGAGAATTAATATTTTAAGCGCTTTTGTGGCGATGGGGCTGGCGGTTAATGCTGCTAAGCAGAATGAGGTCGGTATTATCTCACCATATAATGCTCAGTCGAGGTTGTTACATGCCATGGCCAGGGACATAGCAGAGAGATTCCCTGATCTTAAGAGTATTTCATGCGCAACCGTCCATCAGTTCCAGGGATCGGAAAAGGATGTGATCATATATGATGCAGTAGACTGCTACCGCATGACGCACCCGGGGGTTCTGTTAACATCCACCACAAATGATTATGCCAATCGCCTATATAATGTTGCTGTCACTCGTTCGAGAGGCAAAATGATCTCCGTGGTAAACGTTGACTATATGAAGGAAAAGAAGCTTTCCAATAAGCTGATTTTCCGAAAAATGATCAATTCTATGTTATCGCTTGGATATGGGGCCAAAGGGAAGGAAGTCCTGCAGGCAGCAGATAGCAGCATAGTACAATCCTTTGAGGACAAAAATGCCTGGGATATTTTTATGAAAGATCTGGCTGATGCAAAATCGATGATTAATATTGACTTGCCCGGAACAATATCGGAAGAAGATGGGAAAATCAGTCAATTAGTGATCGAGCTCAATAATGCCAAAAAGAAAGGTGTGAAAGTATTCGTTCGTGCGGACAACAAGAATTCTTTGCCAAAGATTCTCCAGCCGTTGTCGATAAAAGGAAAATTCATTACGAATCCAGTTACCGTAATAGATAAAAAAACAGTCTGGTATGGAATGCCGGCATCAAAAGCAGATTTCCTCTCAGACGGCATAGTGATTCCGACAAAACACAGACCGGCAATGAGATTTTCAGGGAGAAATTTTGCGCAGGCTGTTTACGGTTTTCTGGAAATGAATCATACACTAGACGAGCCTGATATAACTATCGCTGCAGATGTATTGAAGAAAAAGACTCTTGTAAAGAGCGGAAATTACGACACGTTTGCTTCCTACGTTGCAGGAGAGCTGAAATGCAGTATCTGTAAAGGCCCGATGAAGCTTAAGAAAAGCGGCAAAGGAAAATTTTTTCTCGGATGTTCCAATTACCCGAAATGTACGCATACAGAACTGGTCAAAGAGGATGATCTGGAGAATTATTTTTACTACAAAAACCCAAACGGAAAGCACTGCCCGGTCGATAATACGTCCCTGCAGGCAAAGATGGGACCATATGGCCTGTATGTCTGCTGTTGCAACGAATTAAAAAAGCACTATTACAAATTTGATCAGATATAAGGCATGTTGTAAACGAAGCTCCTGCACAGTAGGGCGATGACTGCAAAAAGGGAATTAGTATGGAAAATCAGATAATACTGGAATCTGTATATATTTTTGCAGCATCCCGGTATTTCTCTGCAAACGTTTTTCTGAGTTCCTGAGGAGAAAGGATTTCCGCCTCAGCTCCAAATGGAATGAAATACCGAAGTGCCTGCATCTGTGTGCACAGGAAATGATAGCAGCCCTCATTATCTACATGGTGAAGAGATGGCCGCAGGAAGAGAGTATTCTTATACATTTGTATGCCGGCATCTGTAAAGCGGATAATGATTTCGCATTCATCTCCAATCAGAAAAGATACAGTATTGGACCGGATCTTCTGGCGAATCTCTTTCTTTTCGCTGGCAGACAGCATACCGCTTCGGCTGGTCTTTTTGCTGAGTAACTCGAGTTTTCGGATACGGGAAAGACGAATTGAGGCAATTCTCTCATCGCGGCGCAGACCGCCTGCACGGACAGACTTTCCAATCAGGTAGTGATACAGATGGGATGCATCCGGCATAAGAGCAAAGGGCCGGACATCCCATGTTTCTTTTCCGGAATTGGAAAAAGGACTTTCCATTTCCACGCGAAGAAGCTTCGCTGCATCAATGGCATGTTGGATCGTTTCCAAATGCTCTTGAAAATAGATTTCTTCGCGGTTAAAGCGAGGCAGTTCACAGTACTCCTCTATAACGGCTTTAAGATATCTGGAGTAGTAGCCGCCATAATACGCTGTGTCCGGCCATGCCAGTTCGCTGTCCAGGGAGAAGTGCTGGCAGTTTCTGTTGTTGAGACGAAATGTGAAAGATTTGCCGCTGTCATAGAGCCTGGCTTTATTCAGAAGCCGTGATTCAGTTTCTGAATCGAGAAGACGGACAATATGTTCCAGCTGATCTTTTTTTAGATTTCCGGAGAGAAGAGGATCGTGATCGAGAGCCAGTCTGAGACGGGTGCGCTGTTTTTCGATTGCCGAGTAAATAGATGCATCTGCCCGGTCGCAGTACCGCTCAATAATGTCATTTAGAAAACCGGTGAATGTCTGACCGGGAGCGAACATTTCCATGTCTTCATGAAGGATGGAGATTGCGTAATGGCTAAGATTGATACTCTGCTTTTGTTCTGTATTCATGAAATGACCTTTCTTCAAGGGCGAAGACGGGACTACGGACAACACAGATTCCCTAAACAGGAATTGAATATGGAGTAATTATACAGTATTTTGCTTGAAATAGGAATTAAAATAATTGGTGGCTATTCATAGAATATGTGACATGTGAACAGTATAATGGGTATTGTAGAAAACCTGCAGAGCTTACAAAACAGCATCGTATGAAAAAGGAGAAAGAGAATGCCTACATCGCTGATAATGAAATTGACAGGGGATAAGGATAAGCGTCATGGTCCATATATGGCGTCCATGCTGCAGGGTGTTATGATGGAAAAGATAGATCCCGTATATGCGGCGCGCCTGCATGAGAGTGGAATCCATCCTTACAGCCAATATGTACAAGAGAAGGATGGAGTGATCCTGTGGCATGTACAGGCACTTTCAAAAGAGGCGGAAGATGAAGTCATCTCTCCGCTGCTGGATATGGACTTTTCTGTAATCAATCTGACACACCGTCAGGAATTACTTCGGATTGAAGAGAAAGCCATCCGCAGAGTCTCCTATGAGCAATTGATCGAGGAATACTATCTGGGAGAGTGTGACAGAGATCTTCCAATCAGAATTCGCACACCGATGGCTTTTAAGCAGAGCGGAAGATATTGTATTTTTCCATCTGCCAGACTGGTTTTCCAGAGCCTCATGATGCGTTTCGATGCGTGCTCACCTGATAGTTCAATCTTCACAGATGAACTTCTGCAGGAATTTGAAACATTGACGGAGATTATAGATTATCGCCTGAGGAGCGTCCGATTTTCATTGGAAGGAGTAAGGATTCCGTCATTTATCGGAGATTTCAAAATCCATGTGAATGGACCGCAGCAGATGGCCAATGTCGCATGGATGCTGGCGAAGTTTGGAGAATATTCCGGAGTTGGAATCAAAACCGGGATTGGTATGGGGGCTGTTTCTATCGAAGAATACCGAAGCAGGAAGCAGATTTCTGCAGATAGTTCATACAGTAGACAGGTTTAATATATAAACCGGGATGATCAGGACCTGCAAATCCCGGTTGAGTAGTTTTGATCAAGGGAACAGTATTAATAAAAGATTCGGAAAGGAGGATCCGTCACATGGATGATTTACAGTGCAAAGTCGCGATTGGAGCGATGCTGCATGATATCGGGAAAGTCCTGTTTCGTTCTTCTGATGGTAGAAACCACAGTAGGAGCGGGTATGACTTCTTGAAGGAGAAAATCGGGATCAGGGATAAAGAAATCCTGGATCAGGTTTTGTATCATCATGCGGATATGATTAAGGGAAGCAGTATCAGCGCAGATTCTCCGGCATATATCACGTATATGGCGGACAACATTGCTTCTGCTGCGGACAGGCGCGAAAAAGCTGAGAAAGATACAGCAGGTTTTGATAAAACTGTCCCGCTTGAGAGCATTTTTAATATCCTGAATGGGAATGACAGCAGGATGCACTATTCTCCATCAACTATGGACAAGGGCGGACTAATCAACTACCCGACCGGAAATCCGATTGTGTTCGATAGTACCTTTTATGGAAAAATTGAGAGGGAGATTACAGATGCTTTGAAAGGGATTACGGATGAGAGCAGAATCAATGTGGAGTATCTGAATTCTCTCCTCAGTGCCCTGGAGGCGTATCTTACCTATATTCCATCATCAACAGACCGGTCTCAGCAGACGGATGTGTCACTCTACGATCATATGAAACTGACCGCAGCTCTGGCAAATTGTATTCTTGTCTGGCTGCGTGCGGAAGGTGTCACAGATTACAGGCATGAGCTTTTCTCCAGTGCGAATGCATTCTATGAGAAGAAAGTCTTCTACCTTTATTCCATGGATATATCCGGAATTCAGGCTTTCATTTACAGGCAGTTCGGTACGGATGATGTTCTCAAAAATCTTCGTGCAAGAAGCTTTTATCTCGAGATCATGATGGAGAATTTCGTTGATACACTTCTTGGCAAAGAAGGACTGTCCAGGGCGAATCTTATTTATTCCGGCGGCGGGCATGCCTATCTGCTTCTGCCTAATACAGAACAGAGCAGGGCGGCTGCAGAGACGTTTTCGCAGAGCACGAATGCATGGCTGCAGAAGACATTCGGGATTGATTTATTCCTTGGTACGGGCGGGACGGCATGCAGCGCAAGGGAACTCGAGAATGTTCCCGAAGGCAGTTACGGAGAACTGTTCCGTACGGTTTCACGAAAGGTTTCACAGTCCAAAGCACATCGTTACTCGGCAGAACAGATCAGGATGCTCAATCGGGGCAGGATACGGGACGGAGAACGGGAGTGCAGGATATGTCACCGTTCTGACATGCTGACTGGAGAGGATCTGTGCAGTATTTGCAGTGGATTGACTAGCCTTTCTTCAAAGATCATGGATCCTAAAATGAAATTCTTTGTGATTCGAGGAATGCAGGGCAATGATGCACAGATGCCGGTTTATGAAGGAGAGTATCTTGAAGCGGCAGATTTGCAGAAGGTTCGAGAAATGATCGCGGAGGACGATCACTTCATCTGCGCGTATTCGAAGAATGAATTTTATACAGGACATGAATATGCTACCAATCTCTGGGTGGCGGATTACAGCAGCGCACGTACACTGGAAGAACTGGTGACTAAGGGAAAAGGCATTTCAAGACTCGGTGTGATCCGGGCAGATGTGGACAATCTGGGCGCAGCATTTGTTTCCGGATTCCCCCGGAAATACCAGACCCTCTCCAGGGCCGCGACATTTTCCAGGACACTGTCCATGTTCTTTAAATGGCATGTCAACGCCCTTCTCCGTAACGGAGGATACAGACTTGATGGAGGTGGAAGCGATATCTGTGCAGTCAGCAGTATGGAGAACGGACAGCAAGAGGAGGGAACCGGTCCCAGGAACGCCACTGTCATATATGCCGGTGGAGACGATCTCTTTATCGTAGGAGCGTGGAAGGATATTATCGAGTTTGCGGTTGATCTCTACAGAAGCCTTGAAGCATTTTCCATTGGAACATTGAAGATCTCAGCAGGAATCGGGATGTTTTACGAAAAGTATCCCATCTCATATATTGCATCACAGAGCGGTGATCTCGAGACTGCTTCTAAAGAACTGGATGGGAAGAACTCGGTTACCCTGTTTTCGGAAAAGAACCACACCTATCATTGGGATGAGTTCATTGATCAAGTCCTGGGTGAAAAATTCCAGATGCTGTATAGATTTTTTTCATTCTCCAAAGAAGAGGCAGAGAGGGGAAAAGCTTTTTTGTATCGTATCCTGACACTTTTCAGGGAGTCAGAGGACAAGATCAACCTGGCGAGGCTTGCCTACCTCCTTGCGCGCCTGGAACCACCTAAAAAGGGCGGTGATGAAAGCGCAGAAGCTTACAGAAGACTTTATAAAGAATTCCGGCAGAAGCTATACCAGTGGCAACGGAATGAAAAAGACAGAAAGCAGTTTATCACAGCAATATATATTTATGCATACCTTACCAGAGGGGAGGATGAATGATTATGGCAGGATATGATGCAGGAAATCGTAATAGCGGCGGTTATCCCCGTGATAACAGATCACAGCACAGCAATAGCGGCGGCGGAAGAGGTTACGGAAGACAGGGGACTTTTAGTGCGGCAGTTTCAAAACCGCATGTTCCGCTGGATCCTGACACATACGTGGATACGGCAGAGGGTGTAATAAAAGAGCTGGCAGACCGCGGTCGTCTCCTCTCTACATCCAAGATCAGGAACCTTCTATCCATGATTTCTTCACTGTATGATGAAGTCCGCAGAGAACGTGCAGACAAACTCAGTAAAGAGGATCAAGGACGTATCCAGTATATCAGGCTGCACTTCGCATACGAAGCAGGACGTGAGAGTTCCAGAGGACGTAACAGTGAGGTAAAGGACTTTGTTGAAGAAGCTGATATCTTTGCTCATATAAAAGATATTGGAGATGACAAAGAACGTTTTCTTCTTTTCTGCCGGTATATGGAAGCGCTTGTTGCATTCCACCGGTATTACGGTGGAAAAGAATAAAGAAGAGATCACATATCGAAAAAATGAAATAGTATTAACCTTGATATACAGTTTCAGAATACTGCGGAGGTATTACAATGCTGGCTAAAATCATGATTTCCGGGAAGATAACATCAAAGACAGGTATGCATATTGGAGGTGCATCCGGTTTTTCTGCCATCGGAGCGATTGACTCACCGGTCGTGCGGGATATACAGACGGATGAGCCTATGATCCCCGGATCCAGTCTCAAAGGAAAGATGCGTTCCCTGCTGGCCAGGCAGTATGCGGACATTGCAAAACTGCCAAAGCACAATGATGATGACCCAAGGGTACGCCGCCTGTTCGGATATATGCAGGACGGAAAAACTTCAAAGGATGGTAAACAGATGGCTTTCCCTGCAAGGCTCCAGTTTTCCGATATGTTCCTTACAAACAAAAAGGAACTGAGTGAGATAGGAGTTCCCACGACAGAGGTAAAATTTGAGAATACAATTAATCGTCTTACCGCAGTTGCGAATCCCAGACAGATTGAGCGATCTGTTGCCGGTTCTGTCTTTAAACTTAATCTGATCTACAACGTGGTCGAAGAATCCGAAATGCTGGAGGATTTCACAACGATTGGTGAAGGGATGAAGCTTCTGACCTACGACTACCTCGGAGGACATGGATCCCGTGGATACGGGAGGATACAATTCTCTGACCTGGAAGTGAAATGTGTCACAGGCGAGTGCAATCAGGAACTGTTGGATAAATGTGCGGCTGTTTTGAGGGAAGGTATCGCATGAAATACAAAATCTTCAAGCTGAATTTTATAAGCGCAGTTCATTTTGGAGAGGGAGGACTGACCACATCAGCGGACACATTGATGGCAGATACCATCTTTGCTGCCCTGTGCTCAGAAGCCGCCGCGCAGGACAGCTGCCTTTTGGAGAAGCTTGTTGACAGTGCTTTTTCCGGAAAACTCCTGATTTCAGATGGACTCCCTTTTATCGGAAAAACCTTTTATGTTCCGAAGCCGGTCATGGAGGTACAGGGCAGAGAGGAAGGAGATTCTACGATTAAAAAGGCTTTGAAAAAGCTCCGTTTTATCCCGGTCGAAAAGATGGATACCTATTTGCGAGGGGAACTGGATATTGCTGCGGAAGCAAAATCCTTCCATGACAATTTCAGCCTTTCTAATATGTATGAAAAAGTGACAGTGCCTGAGGACGAGATTACACGCCCGTATGCGGTTGCGGTCAGAAGGTACCGGAGCCAAAGCGGCCTCTATGTGTGTGTGGGTTACGAAAATGAGGAAACCTATGACCTCATTTCAGAGCTTCTGGAGACCTTGTCCTATTCGGGAATCGGTGGTGAACGGTCTTCCGGATATGGGAGATTTGAATTGACAGTATCCGGAGAGGATTCCATCACAGGAAAGCTGCAGGCACATCAGGCGGAGAAATACATGTCCCTCTCAGTCTGCCTGCCGGCTGACAATGAAATGGATGAGGTGATCAGCGGTGCAGACTATCTGACAGTCAAGAGAAGTGGCTGGGTGAGTTCCACTGCCTATGCAGATACTTTGCGGAAAAAGAAAGACATATACATGCTGGCTGCCGGATCAGTGTTTAACAGAAGATTTGAAGGCGCAATCTTTGATGTCAGCGACGGCGGAAGACATCCGGTTTATCGCTACGGAAAACCTATGCTGATGGGCATTGTTTAAGAGACAGGAACCCGCGCAGCTTCCATTTACCGTAATTACGGTCTCGCTGGCGGGAACCATTTGATTGAGAGGAAACCACATATGGGTGATTTTATTAAAAAGGGCTTTATAGAGTTCAAGACGCTTGCCCCTGTATATATCGGGTGCGGACGAACTGCCGGAAAAAAGGAATACCTGTATGACGCGAAAACAGGCAAAGTAGAGATCCTTCAGATGGACATGGTCTTTGAGAAGATCAGCAGACTTGGCCTCATGGACAGCTTCGAAAAATATCTGCTTGCGACAGAGAAAGAAGAGCAGTGGGAAACAGGCCGTGACCTGCTGGGCTTTGTGCGCAATAACCATATTCCGGCAAGTGAATACAGCACATGGTCCAGGGAGATCGTCAGTGTAGCAGATCCTGATATGAATTTCCACAGTATCAAAGATATTAATCTTTTTGTGAGAAATGAGCGAGGTATGCCATATATACCCGGCTCTGGATTTAAGGGTATGCTTCGCACCATTCTGGAGACGCAATACTACCTGGAAAATAGGGATCAGGCAGAAGAAATGGCCTACAGAATACGGGAACAGGTGCAGGAAAGCGAAAAGCGCCCTCAGCGCAGAGACAGATTTTTGAAAAATGAAGATGCAGATATAGACGTAGCATCAATGCACAAGGAACTCTTCGATTCAGTAAAAAACGAATCCCCTTCTAAGAATCTCAGAAACCAGAAGAACGATACTTTGCGAGGACTTCTGGTTGGAGACAGCGAAGAACTGTCCTGGGACGACATGTGCGTCTGCCAGAAAATCGACATGAATACATTCGGAGACGAGAAACCTCTGAATGTTTTACGCGAAGCCATTAAACCCGGTGTAATTATACGCATACCTATATCTATCGATACAAGAATCTGTAAATACACTACTGCGGATATTTTAAATGCAATCAAGATTTTCAACACCAATTATCTGACTACCTTTGCGAACAAGTTCGACAAGGCTCCCAAGACAAAAGGAAACTCAACGACCTTTTTCCTGGGAGG
>Ga0256407_10009239_pt1 | contig 14161 bp, 14 predicted proteins | sample RumenRJG_04DNA_FD_193489 | JGI IMG/M metagenome (GOLD analysis project Ga0256407, IMG submission 193489) | Bovine rumen microbial communities from Lethbridge, Alberta, Canada - RJG_04 | ecosystem: Host-associated > Mammals > Digestive system > Stomach > Rumen | place: Canada: Alberta... | reverse complement strand
CAGGAACGGCAAGACCAGCGAGGCTATATCCATCCTATGGGACGACAACTGGAAGGCCATCATCGGAGCGTACACCTCCAAGGACTTCGCGGAGAACTACCGCGAGAAACCCCGTGCCTCCCCCTCATCCGTCCTGGAAGAGGCCCACAAGGCGTTCATCTCCAGGGATGTCGTCAACAGCCTCCCCGTGTTCAGCAAGCCCGGTTACATGACCAAGCTGGCCGATTCCCTGGCCAAGGCGGCCAAGGTGGGCGGGTTCCCCATGCTCCACGAGACCGCCCTCGCATCCACCGTCAAGGACTCCAAATCCAGAGCACTGGTGGCGGCCTTCGTCTTCCTTTACGACGACAAGGCGGATCTCCACTTCACCCTGACCCCTGAGGACAGGGATTTCATCGAGTTCCTGAAACCCTTCGTCAAGAAGGTGATCGATGCCGACGGCAAGACCTACAGGGACGATATGAACACCCTTCTGATGGCCAGCAGCTCAGGCGAATCGGTCTGAGGGGAACACCCTTACATCGGCCACGTAATGCGAAACCGACGGTGCGAAGGACTTCACTTCTATTATCCTCTCGACCTTGTACTCACTGCCGCAGGCCTTGGAGAATATGTCGTTGACATACCTCTCCTGCTGTCCCGTGGGGAAGGTATCGTGATAATGTATCATACACCCGGGTTTCGCCAGTTCCAGAGCCTTCTCCAGGAACTGCGAGGTGGTCTGCACGTACCCCATGAGGATACGGTCGGCGAACCTCCTGCCGGCGATGTCGCGGTTGTCCCCCAGGAGCGGGACCACGTTGTCTATCTCATTGAGTGTCAGGTTGCGGACCAGGAATCCGTACGAGTTGGGGTTCTTCTCGCACGCGAACACCCTTCTGGCACCGGAGAACTTGGCCAGCGGGAGGGTGAAGTACCCGATGCCCGCGAACATGTCCACGACGGTCTCTCCCCTGCAGTCGAGATCCTTCATGCGCCTGCGTTCCGCCAGATTGCCGGAGGCGAACATCACCTTGGTGACATCGAAACAGTAACGGATGCCGTTCTCCAGTTTCACGGATTCGCCGCCGGAGCCGTAGAGGAGACGCATGTCCGGCTCCCTGAACTCCCCGGATACGCCGGATACGTCGGCCCAGACGGACCTTGCCTCGAGTACCTCTGCATATGCACGGCCGATCTCCTCTGCGTACTGGTAGAGCGAGGGGTCCATCTTCACGGTGACCACATCGCCCGCGATCTCCCATTTGTCGGGCAGCAGGGAATGCATCGAAACAGGCACTCCCTCCAGATGTACCAGGATGCGTTCCAGCGGAGGACGTGATGCTTCGGAATAGGCAGGACCGGAGGTGAGTTCGAGACCCAGTTCTGTGGCCTGGGCCTCGCGGCCGGCCAGGATCGGGACCAGTTTGAAACCTTCCGCGGAGGTAATCCTGGCGGAGAGATCTACGATCCCCATCCCTTTCATGAGCGGGATTAGTTCGGAGGCCCTGCTGTCGGGTACCTTGGCCTCGGAGACCTGTTTCATAGAAGATGCCTCAGGTAGATCTTCAGAAGGGTGCTCTTGACACCTTTGCACCTGAGGATGGGCCTGACCACGTTGGAAGGATTGTCGACATCGATGTCGGAAAGGAGCTCGCTGATGTCCTCGCGTGCGTACAGGTGGCCGATCTGGCACAGTTCCTCGTCGGTGAGCATGTCGAAGTACTTGCGGAGCTTCATGCCGCCGTTGATCGATTTGCCGATCTCCCTCTTCCAGGAACGCTCGTACAGGGCCAGCGCGGAGGAGGTGAACATGTTCATGGAATACGCGCGGTTGACGGTGTCGTTGAGGAGGGGGGCGACCTTGGATATGGGATACAGCCCTCCGCCGGAGACGGGCTTGACCTGGCCTGCCGCATCGCCGATGAGCAGCGTACGGTCGGCATAGGTCACACGCCTTCCCCCTATCGGGATCTTCCCGACGTAGGTGGCGATACGCTTGCGGTCGGCGAGACCTGTCCTCTCCAGCAGCTTGTTGAGATATCCTATGGGCGGCCCGTATTCGAGACCGACGCCTAGCCCTACCCTGGTCTTATCGCCGAGCGGGAGCATCCATGCGAAGAACCCGGGGGCCACGTCGTGACCCAGCCACAGCTTCATGCAGTCCTGGTCCTCCATACGGTACTCCACGTCCGCCTGGCTACCGCGGATGTAGGACCTGGCGGCGTTGTTGCCCAGGGAGGCTGCCACCAGGGAGCTCTGTCCGTCCGCCCCTATGAGGAGGTCGGAGGTGATGCTGGCGGAGTTGGTGTTTATGGTGACCCCGGAATCCGTCACCTGGTGGTTCTTGTAACGGATGCCGTACTTCATGGTGACCCCGGCGGCTTCCGCGGCATCGGCCATCTTCAGATCGAAATCGGAACGGTCGATGACGTATGCGTAAGGGCTGCGCCTGCGGGTGAAAATGCTGGTGGAATCGGGGAGGATGACCTCCGCGGCGGTGATGATGCCTTCCACCTCGGGCTTGACGCCCATGTTCTCGATGACCTCTCCGGATACCACGCCGGCACAGTGCACGGGGGTACCCGATAAATGGTGGTCCTCGATGAGGGTGACGTCGCGGCCGGATGCGGCCAGCAGTCTGGCGGATAGGGTTCCCGCAGGACCTCCGCCGACCACTGTCACATCCGGCATCGGATCACTTACTGTTTGCCGTTGACCTTCTCGTAATCAGCCTTGAATTTGGCGATTCCTTCGTCGGTCTTCGGGTGCTTGAGCATGAGCTCGAGGATGTTGAAGGGGATGGTGGCGATGTCGCAGCCCATCTCCGCAGCGTCGAGGACGTGCATGGGGTTCCTGATGCTGGCGGCGATGACCTGGGTACCGTATCCGTAGTTGTTGAGGATCTGGACGGTCTCTGCCAGCATGTCGTTTCCGCGGTCCCCGATGTCATCCAGCCTTCCGACGAAGGGGGAGACGTAGGCGGCACCCGCCTTGGCGGCGAGGAGTGCCTGGAGAGGGGAGAAGATGAGGGTGACGTTGACGTCGATGCCCTCCTCGGAAAGGACCTTGGTGGCCTTGAGGGTGGCCTCGCACATGGGCAGCTTGACGTTGACGTTGGGTGCGATCTTGGCGAGCCTGCGGCCTTCCTCGATCATTCCCTCAGCGTCGAGTGCCATGACCTCTGCGGAGACGGGACGGTCCCCGAGGATCTTCGCGATCTCTGCGACGCGGGTGGGGGTGTCGGTACCCTCCTTGGCGACGAGGCTGGGGTTGGTGGTTACTCCGTCGAGGATTCCCCAGCTGTCGATTTTCTTGATCTGGTCGAGGTTTGCGGTGTCAATGAAGATCTTCATGTGTTTCAGCTCCTTTTGTTGATTGTCTCTTTTGCCTTGTCGGCGATGTTGCGTGCGGTGAGTCCGTACTTGGCGAGGAGTTCCTCCGCCTCTCCGGATTCGCCGAAGGTATCCATGGTACCGACCCTTCCGAGGGGTACGGGATAGTTCTCGGACAGGCACTCCGCGACGGCGGAACCCAGTCCTCCGATGATGCTGTGCTCCTCTGCGGTGACCACGGCACCGGTCTTCCTGGCGGTGGCGATGACCGCTTCCGCGTCGAGGGGTTTCACGGTGGCCATGTTGATGATCTCCGCGCTGATGCCCTCCTTCTCCAGGAGTTCGGCGGCCTCGATGCTGGTCTGGACCATCTGTCCGCAGGCGATGATGGATACGTCCTTGCCCTCGCGGATGACGTCCGCCTTCCCGATCTGGAACTTGCAGTCCTTGTCCTTGATGACAGGGAATTCGGAACGGCCCATCCTCATGTAGGCGGGACCGTCGTGCTCCGCCAGGGCGAGGGTGGCGGCGTAGGCCTCGTAGGCATCGCAGGGTACGATCACGGTCATGTTGGGGAGGGAACGCATGATCGCGATGTCCTCCAGGGCCTGGTGGGTCGCTCCGTCGGGTCCGACGGACAGACCGCAGTGGGTGGCGACGACCTTGACGTTGAGCTTGGGGTAGGCTACGGCCATCCTGATCTGTTCCCAGCACCTTCCGCTGGCGAACACTCCGAAGGTGGATGCGAATGCGATCTTTCCGGAGGCTGCCATACCGGCCGCGACTCCGATCATGTTGGATTCCGCGATACCGACCTGCACGAACCTCTCGGGGGCCGCGGCCTGGAAGTTGGAGGTCTTGGTGGATCCTGCGAGATCCGCGTCGAGGACGACCACGTTGGGGTTGGTCTCGGCCAGTTTGGCCAGGGCCTTTCCGTAGTATGAACGCTGTGCGAGTTTCTCTCCGCTCATCTTATCACCGCCTTGAGTTCGGCGACGGCCTTTGCGTATTCCTCGGGGTTGCATGACTTCCCGTGGAAGCCTGCGTTGTTCTCCATGAAGGAGACACCCTTTCCTTTGACGGTGTTCATGATGATGACGGTGGGGTTCTTCTTGGAACGGGCCGCCTTGTCGCAGGCCTCGATGATCTGCCTGATGTTGTGGCCGTCGATGATGATGACGTTCCATCCGAACGCCCTGAACTTCTCGGGGAGGGGATCGAGACCCATGACCTCCTCGGTGTTGCCGGAGATCTGGAGCCTGTTGCGGTCGACGAGAGCGGTGAGGTTGCTGAGACCGTACGCACGTGCGAACATGGCGGCCTCCCAGTTCTGTCCCTCCTGGAGCTCTCCGTCCCCGAGCATGCAGTAGACGCGGTAGTCCTTACCGTCCATCTTGCCGGCCAGGGCCATTCCGCAGGCCATGCTGAGTCCCTGTCCGAGGGAACCGGTGGTGACCTCCACTCCGGGAACGTCGTGGTAGGCGGGGTGTCCCTGGAGCCTGGTGCCGATCTTCCTGAGGGTCTTCAGCTCGTCAACGGGGAAGAAACCCCTCTCGGCCAGTGCGGCATAGAGAATGGGTGCCGCGTGTCCCTTGGAGAGGACGAACCTGTCCCTGTCGTCCTTGTACGGATCGGCGGGATCGATGTTCATGACGCGGAAGTAGAGGGTTGCAACTGCATCGGCCGCTGAGAGAGATCCTCCGGGGTGCCCAGAACCCGCTTCGGTGGTCATCTCTATGACATCGAGCCTCATCTTGTTGGCGATGTTCTGCAGTTCATCTACGTTTAATTCTGCCATCTTTCTCACTCGTTCTCGATCCTGGGAGCCAGGAGGTAGGTGATGTGTGCATGGCCCTCAGCGATGTCGAAGAGAAGTTTTACCGGGAAATCGGTGTCGAGCTGTACTTCGACAGACTCGGAGGGGATTACCTTCACGATGTTAGAGAAGTAATCCAGGGGATACATGCTGTGTGCGGGAGCATCAGCGGATATCTCGAGCTCGGAGGCGGGGACCCTGAGGCTGGCAAGGTCGGTGTCTCCTGCGCAGGAGAGTTCGAATCCTTCCGAGTTGACCTCGATCTTGATGTGGTCGACGTCGGAGATGGATTCCGCTGCACGGATTCCCTTCTGAAGCTGATCAAGGGGGACCTTCACGGATACGGCAAGGTCCACCTTGGGGACCTTGGGGTCGCTGAGGCTGCCGGTGTCCACGAGACCCATGCGCCTCTCGATGTTTCCGATGGAGACGGTGAGCATACCCTGCTCGGGGTTGTGGCTCATGCGGATGGTGTCCCCGGGGCCTGCGAGCTTCAGGACGGATTTGATCTTGTCGAGGTCGAGACCGATCTCGGTGTCGTCCGCCTCGTAGCTGATGAATGCACCCTTGTCGACCACGAGGTCGATCATCGCGACGTGGGAAGGATCGATGGCCTTCATGGTGAGCGAATCGGGGTGGATGGACATCTTCACCTCGTCTACGACGGTGGCGATGATGTGGATGAGATTCTTGAAAGTCTCTGATTTCATCTCTGCGTTGAACATCTGAACCACCTTCAGTACTCTCTCCAGTTGTAGTTGCACTTGCAGCAGCGGTAGATCCTGGTCTCAGGCTCATCAGCTGCACGGGTCTGTCTGATCACAAAGTATGCCTCGGTGTGCTGACACTGGGGGCATAGGATGTGGGTCTTCGGAAGGGTGGCGTCATCGTTGGAGATGACGGACATCTCGGTATCCTTGGACTTGGACTTGTATACCTTCGCTTCTCCGGTAATATCCATCGTCTTCGAGCAGGACTTACATGTGTACTTCCCGTCGACAGGAAACATCATTGAACCGCATTCTGGGCAAAACAAATTTATCAGCCTCTATACGGTTTCGTCAATGCCTCAGACTATATATTTTTTGTAGTAAAAAAGAAAAGCACACGCACGCGTCGCATGCGTAAAACAGTGGAAAAAAGGTTAAAAGTGTTTGAAGGGGGTGTTACCCCCCTTCTGGTTTAGCGCTTCTTCTTCTTGGACTTGGCCTTCTTGAGAGCACGGGTGTTCTCCTTCACGGCGTCGTAGACTACCTCGGCCTCCTTCTGACCGTCGGTGACCTCGGCCTCCTTGAAGTGGAGAACGATCCAGGACTTCTTCTGAAGTGCCTCGTCGTTGCTGTTGTCGGCAGTGTCGCCGTCGATGTAGACTGCGACCTTGCTCTTGACGAAGGCGAAGGGGATGTAGTAGGGACCGTAGTCCTTCCTGCAACGGAGACCCTTGTTCCAGCATGCCCTCCTGACGAATCCGCTGGGGGTGTCGGGAATGAGACCGAGATCCTCATCGCTGAGTCCGAGGTCGTCATCGTCGGACATCTCTCCGGTGGGCTCCTCCTCTCCGGTGCTGACGACGATTCCGGTCAGTGCGGAGAGTTTCTCGTAGAGCGGGTGGTCGACTTCGCTGATGACCGCCATGATCTCGTAGTCGGACATCTCGCATGCCCTGTCCTCGCCGACGGTTGCGACGGTGACGTCCCATCCCTGTGCGAGGAGCCTGTCGAGTTCGGATTCCTCCTTGGCGGGCTCTTCCTTCTTCTCTTCGCTGGCAGCTGCGGCTGCTGCTACACCTGCGGCGGCGGCTCCAGCGGCTGCACCGTCTGCTGCGGCACTGCCAGCTGCTGCTCCGGCACCTGCTGCTGCTCCCTCTGCAGGGGCGGCGGCTGCCTTCTTCTCTGCTGCTGCGGCTGCATCGGCCTTCTTCTCTGCGGAAGCTGCCTCTGCTTTCTTGGCGGCTGCGGCATCTGCCTTCTTGTCGGCGGCGGATGCGTCCTCCTCGGCAGCGGGTTTGGCTACAGGAGGTGCGGCGGGAACTGCTGCGGCTGCGGGAATGATCTTCTGTTCCTCTGCTGCGGCGTTCTGCTCCTCAGCGGCTGCTCCCTCGACTGCGGGTGCGGGCTTGGCCTTCTCGATGAACATGAGTGCACCGAGGACCATGACGATGACCATCTCGATGACGGGGATGAGGATCTTCAGATTGAGTGCGAAGACGACAACGACCGCGAATGCGAGGATGATTGCGACATCGGCAAGGGCGTAGTTCCTGTCCTTGGCGCATCCGAGTCCGAATGCACATGCGACTGCGACGGTGATCGCGGTGAGCACGGTGACCATCTGGTCGTAGGGGAGGGTGTTCATGTTGCCCTTGTTGGCGCAGACACAAACGACTGCACCGAGGAAGATGAGGAAGATTCCGTAGACAGAGAATGCCACGTTCTTCTTCGCCACTCCGCCGGTGACAGCGAGGTATCCTGCGACTGCAGCGAGGACGCCTGCGATTCCGGAGATGTATCTGAATTTCTTTACGGCCTCGAACGCTTCGAGGGTGTCGTCGGTGAAACTGAGACCGTCCATGACGCCCAGTATGACCGCGACGAGGAATACCAAGCCGGCAGCGATTGAAACGATGCCGGAAGCTTTAGCCAAACCGTTCATGGAATGGACATCGTAACTGTCGATATAATAGTTTGCGCCTTACGTGTTAAGTCCTCAGGCCCGATTTCGCGTTCTGGCACATGATTTCCCCATTTTCAAAACCCAAACATAATTTTCGTCTGGGTCTTTCTTCGGTCATGCCGGCGGTGACCGTAACCGGGGTTTTAGGTGTCTGGCTATATGTGGTTGGTTCCGAAACGGGCCACGCACGCGCGGTGCGTGCCGTGTTGGGCGCGCGCGGATAAACATAATATAGGGCGAGCCATTAGGTCACACCATTCATGCACGGCATTAGCCGATGCGTTCACAGTCTAGGAGAGCCACTCTCCATTCACGCCTAACGGCATTCACAGACAAAAAGGAGATAAACCCCATGAAAATGAAATTTAACTTCCTTGGCGGGGCCGACATCGTCGGACGTATGGCCATGACCATGGAAGGCGACGGAAAAACGATGCTCGTCGAATACGGCATCAGCCCTACCAAACCCCCGGAGTATCCTCTCCAGGTCCCCGGTAAGATCGACCACGTGTTCCTGACCCACAGCCACCTCGACCACTGCGGACTCATCCCCGCGGTGTGCGGAACCCAGAACTGTGAGCTGTTCACCACCCCCCTCACCGCTGAGATCGCCGAGCTCATGATGTACGACAGCCTCAAGATCGCCAAATCCGAGGGCTACCCCCAGCCGTACACCCCCGGCGACATCGAGAGGACCATGAAGCACGTGGTCCCCCTGACCTTCGGCGACACCATCGAACTCGGAAAGATCAGCTGCACCCTCCGCTCCGCCGGACACGTCCCCGGAGCAACCATGTTCGAGTTCCAGGGCGACAGCAGCACCATCTACTCCGGCGACATCCACACCGAGGACCAGAAGCTCGTCCTCGGAGCCAGGCCCCGCGACTGTAAGAACCTCTTCATCGAGGGAACCTACGGCGGCAGGAACCACCCCCCGAAGGAGGACAGCATCAACGCATTCATCGCCAAGATCGATGAGGTCATCGACCGCGGAGGAAGGGTCATCATCCCCTGCTTCGCCGTGGGAAGGACCCAGGAGATCATGCTCCTGCTGAAGAACCTCGGCTACGAGATGTGGGTCGACGGAATGGGAAGGAGCGTCACCAACCTGTTCCTCGAGTACCCCGAGTACATCAGGAACGCCAAGTCCCTGAAGGCCGCCAAGAGGACCTTCAACGAGGTCAGGAACAACTCCATGAGGAAGAAGGCCGTCGCAGGCCAGATCATCGTCACCACCGGCGGAATGCTGGACGGAGGACCCGTCCTCACCTACCTGAGGACCCTGAGGGAGGACCCCAAGAACGCGATCCTCCTCGTGGGTTACCAGGCAGAGGACACCAACGGAAGGATGCTCATGGAGCAGGGCTGCATCAACCTAGACGGCGAGATCGTCAAGGTCGCCTGCGAAGTGCAGAAGTTCGACTTCTCCGCACATGCCGGCCACGACCAGATCGTGGACTTCATCAAGGCTTGCGACCCCGAGAACGTCATCATCATGCACTCCGAGACCAGGGAGCTCTTCCTTCCCGACCTGGAGGATTACAACGTCATCCTCCCCTCGCCCAACCAACCCTTCGAGTTGGACATATGAGCGTCCCGGACCTACGCCCGTTCCTCGAGGAGGATGTCGGAAGCGGCGATGTGACCGCTGACATCTTCCTCCCGGACCGGGACGGCAAGGCCATCATCACCGGCGAGTCCGATTCCGTGGTCGCGGGACTCGAGGAGGCCGTCGCCATTTTTGCCTTACGCGACGTTAAGACCAGGACCTTCGCCAAGGACGGGGATCTCGTCAAAGCGGGGACCGTCGTTCTCGAGGCCGCCGGATCCCTGAAGGCACTCATGACCTGCGAGAGGGTCGCCCTGAACTTCCTGATGAGGATGAGCGGTATCGCCAACCTCACCCACAGCATCGTCAGCAGGGTACGCGAGAAGGACGACCATCTCATGATCGCCGCCACCCGCAAGACCACTCCCGGTTTCAGGTATTTCGAGAAGAAGGCGGTCGCCCTCGGCGGCGGCTGGACCCACAGATACGGCCTCTACGACATGGCCATGGTCAAGGACAACCACATCGCCGCGGCCGGCGGGATCGACGAGATCGCCAAACTAATGAAGAATGTGCCAGAAGGCCTCAAGGTGGAGATCGAGGTACTCGATTTCGACGAGGGGATCAAGGCCGCCAGATGCGGTGCGGACATCGTCATGGCAGATCATTTCGGTCCCGAGGAGACCAGGAGACTGAGGGATGCCGTCAAGGCCATCAACCCCGACATCCTGGTAGAGGCATCGGGCAACATCACCTCGCAGACCGCGGTCAACTACGCGGGATGTGCGGACATAGTGTCGCTGGGAGAGCTCACGCACTCCCCGAAATCCACCCATTTCTCGATGGACATAGAATGACTTTTTTAGCCGTGCTGACATTCTGACATCATGGCACTAGATTTCAGTCAGTACACCTGCGAGTACTGCGGGGCAACCTGCACCCAGGTCCTCTTCGCCTGCTTCCTCTGCGACAAGAAGGAGTGCGTGGACAAGGCCAGGGAGGACCGCGGAGGACCCGGAGGCCACATGAAGAGGAAGGCCCAGGGCCAGTCCATCGACCCTGCTGACATCATCAGGGAAGACATGATCAAAGAGTCTTCCGACAAGAACTAAAACGATAATACGCCAGAGGGGGATCCCCCTCTGGACTTTTTCCTTTAAAATTTCATCCGTGCCTGAACACACGGCAGCCAGTGTAAATCATCGCGATGTTGTACTCGTTGGCGGCATCGATGGACTCCTGGTCCCTGATGCTTCCTCCGGGCTGGATGATGGCGGTGATTCCCGCTTTGGCGGCTGCATCGACGGCATCCCTGAAGGGGAAGAACGCATCGGAGGCCATGACGCATCCCTCGGTGGGCTCGTTGGCCTTGAAGGAGGCGATCTTGGCGGAGTCGACACGGCTCATCTGACCGGCACCGATTCCGACCGCGTGCTCTCCGCGGACGTACACGACGGCGTTGGAGGTGACGTGCTTGGCGAGCTTCCAGGCGAACAGGAGCGAGTGAATCTCCTCCTGGGTGGGTGCACGCTTGGTGACGACCTTGAGGTTGTTGGGGTCGATGACGTCGGGCTCGTCGGTCTGTACGAGGAGTCCTCCCTGTACCTTCTTGGTCTTGGTCTCCCTGACCCTGTAGGCGGGTCCGATGGGCTGGTTGGTCCTGAGAAGACGGATGTTCTTCTTGGTGGAGAGGATCTCCAGTGCCTCGGGCTCGAAGTCGGGACAGATGACAGCCTCCACGAAGTACTCGTGGATCATCTTGGCGGTCTCGACGTCGCAGGGCCTGTTGAGTGCGATCACGCAGCCGAATGCGGAGAGGGGATCGACATCGTATGCGACCCTGAACGCCTTGGCGATGGTGTCCTCGCTGGCGAGTCCGCAGGGGTTGGTGTGCTTCATGATGGTTGCGGTGGGCCTCTCGAAGTCCATGACGATGTCAAGGGCCTTGTCGAGGTCGAGGATGTTGTTGTAGGAGAGTTCCTTTCCATGGAGGATCTCTGCCTTGGCGACGGTGACTCCGGCGGTGAAGGGTGCCTTGTAGAACGCGGCCTTCTGGTTGGGGTTCTCTCCGTACCTGAGGTCGCAAACCTTCTCGACAGGCTGGGGCCAGGATGCGGGGAACATGGCGTCCTCGAAGCGCTCGTTCATCTGGGTGGCGATCATCGCGTCGTAGTTGGCGGTGGCGGTGAATGCCTCAGCCATGAGCTTGGCGAGGAGCTTGTCCTCCACCTCTCCTCCGTTGGCCTTCATCGACTCGAGCACGGGTGCGTACTGTCCGGGCTCGACGAGGACCGCTACGGAGTTGTAGTTCTTGGCAGCGGCACGGATCATGCTGGGTCCGCCGATGTCGATGTTCTCGACGATCTCCTCAAGGGTCGCTCCCTCCTTGAGAACGGTCTGTTTGAAGGGATAGAGGTTCACGACCACCATGTCGATGGGCTCGATTCCCATGTCCTTGATGGCTTTCATGTGCTCTGGGACATCCCTCCTTGCGAGGATTCCCGCGTGCACCTTGGGATGCAGGGTCTTCACACGTCCGTCGAGCATCTCGGGGAAGCCGGTGACCTCCGCGACCTCGGTGACTGCCACGCCGTTCTCTTTCAAAAGACGGTAGGTTCCGCCGGTGGAAATGATCTCCACTCCCATGGATGCCAGTTCCTTGGCGAAATCGACTACCCCGCTTTTGTCGGATACGCTGATAATTGCTCTCTTGATTTTGACCAGTGTATTGCCTCCAGTAAGGGTTACCTTGGTAGTGGTTTTCGAATCACTCCCGCCATACATAAAGTGTCGTAGGGGGAACGGAGAACGGGTTATAACGTCGCAGTGCATTCAGAGCACCCGTGAAGAAAAAAGACCTCGAAATCGCCCTCGAGAAGGTGCGGCCGTTCACCGATCCGGACCCCGGTTTGGAACAGTACCCCACGCCCGCCACCATCGCCGCCGACATCGTTTTCTCGGCCTACGCGGCGGGGGACATCGAGGGGATGAAGGTCCTCGACCTGGGATGCGGGACCGGCATGTTCTCCATCGCGGCCGCCCTGATGGGGGCGGGCATGGTGGTGGGGTACGACATATCGGAGAGTGCCCTGGCCGTCGCCAGGTCCAACGCGGAGCAGTTCGGCCTCGACATCGATTTCAGGCAGTCCGACATCGCTTCCGTATCGGAGGGTGCGGACACCGTGCTGATGAACCCCCCGTTCGGGAGCCAGAGGAAGAACGCGGACCGTCCGTTCCTCGCCAAGGCCATGGAATCCGCCGACAGGATCTACTCCATCCATATGGCGAACACCCTGGACTTCATAGGGAAGTATGCGGAGAAGAACGGACGCACCCTTGTCTCTTATAAAATTTATAAGTACGTGATCCCTCATACTTTCTCGTTCCATACCAAAACGAAACAAACCGTGGAGATTGCCGCGGTCCTTATCCAATGACATTCACAGAGAGATATCATGAGCGAAAAACAGGTTCTGCCCGGAGACGAGATTGCTGTAGAAGAGGAATACGTCGCCGCCGAAGGCACTTACGTCAGAGACGGAAAGATTTACGCATCGCAGGTAGGCACCCTCATCCTGGATGACAACGAATGCATCGCCAAGGTCGTGTCCTACAACCCTCCCAACGTCCTCGAGATCGACGACATCGTCTACCTCACCATCGACGACACCAGGAAGACCATGGCGACCGCGACCGCCATCGCATCCGACAAGACCCAGAGGGTCATTTCCAGCAGCACCGTCGCCACCATCCACGTATCCAAGATCTCGCCCGACTACACCGACAACGTCGCCGACGAGTTCAGGAAGGGCGACCTGGTCCGCGGACGCGTCATCAGCGTCAAACCCTCCCTCCAGATCACCACCAAGGATCCCCACCTCGGAGTCATCCGCGCCCAGTGCGGCATCTGCAAGACCGAACTGGTGCCCAAGGGAAAGAAGAACCTCTTCTGCCCCAAGTGCAAGAGGTCCCAGCCCAGGAAACTGGCTGACGATTACGGAGACGTGAAAATCTGACGGCGGATGCCCAGCAGGAGCTCGAGACCCTCCGCAAGGAGGTCGCTGCCCTCAGGTCGGAGATCGATACTCTCCGCGATTTTGTCAAGGCCCTCTACTCGCTCATGGAAGAGGGGGAGCAGTACGACGCACCCGAAGGTCTCCCGACCGCACTGGATTTCGGAAGGATCAACACATGAAGGTCGTCTGTCTGATGTCAGGCGGGATCGACTCCCCGGTGGCCGCATACATCATGGCCAAGGCCGGTGCTGAGGTCATCCTGCTCCACATGGACAACCGTCCCTATGCGGACGAAAGGCCCATCGAGAAGGCAAGGAAGATCGCCGCACAGCTCCGCAAGGAGACCGGCCAGGATATCCCCCTGTACTTCGCCCCCCACGGCGATTCGCAGCAGAAGATGTCCGAGAAGATCGATAGCCTCTACACCTGCGTCATGTGCAAGCACGCCATGATCCTCACTGCCAAGAACCTCTGCCAGAAGCTCGGGGCCAAGGCCATCGTGATGGGCGATTCGCTCGGACAGGTGGCATCCCAGACCCTGATGAACCTGAAATCCGAGAACATCGGAGTCAACTTCCCCATCCTCAGACCCCTCATCGGATATGATAAACTCGAGATCATCGACATCGCCGAGAGGATCGGGACCTTCGAATTATCCAACCTCCCCGCCACCGGCTGCACCATTCTGCCTAAGAAAGTGGTCACCGAAGCGGAGATGAAACTGACCCGCCAGTACTATGAGGATACTGACATCGAGGGTCTTGCCAGGACCTGCGCCGATAACGCGGTACTG
>Ga0256407_10009238_pt1 | contig 14161 bp, 9 predicted proteins | sample RumenRJG_04DNA_FD_193489 | JGI IMG/M metagenome (GOLD analysis project Ga0256407, IMG submission 193489) | Bovine rumen microbial communities from Lethbridge, Alberta, Canada - RJG_04 | ecosystem: Host-associated > Mammals > Digestive system > Stomach > Rumen | place: Canada: Alberta | collected... | reverse complement strand
AATCCCCAATATAAAATAATTATTTTAAAAAATATTTAAAAAAAATATCATATGAATTTGTTCTATTATCAAATAAAAAAAATTTATTTATTTGTCATTTATAAAAAGAATTATATATATTTTTTCATTATAATTTATTTAATTTACTTTTAAAACTATTTTTTTAAATTTTTCTTTTTAATTTTTTTTAACTTTTCCATGAATATGAAAAAAAGAAAATTAATAAATTTTAAATATAGAATGATTATTAGTTTTTGAATGAATAAATTTACTTCACTTATTAATAAATTCTCTTAAAAACAATTTTTAATTTATGATTTCTCTATATATGTAAAATATTTTAATCAACTGCATTTTTTTAATTAAAATAAATGGAAAAATTAGTATTTTCTAAAAAAATATTTAGAAATGAATTTTATGAAGAATATTAAATATTAATATTTATTTATTATATTATTTCTTTAATTTATATTTTTAAACTTCAAATAATTTTCAATTTTTTAAAAGTGATTTTTTTTACTTTATTTAAATTAATATAATATATATGGGAATTTGTTTTTCAGAAAATGATGAAAAAGAAATTCAAAACAGATATGATAATGGGAAAATTACTAAGGTATATAAATTAGATAATTTAAATTTAAAAACATTAAATCAACTTAATAAATATCAAATTATTGGTAAAATTAATGTATTCTCTGCAAAAAATAATTCATTAAAAGAATTAAATCAACAATTTTTTGATAAAATTATTGAAATTAAAAAAATAAATTTATCATTTAATGACTTTAAAGAATTTCCAAATCTACCTCTAAATTTAACTTCTTCAATAAAGATTTTAGATTTATCAAATAATAAAATTGAAGAAATCCCAATTTTACTTTCAAAATTTATAAAAATAAAAGAATTAAATTTAAGCTCAAATAATATAAATTCAATCCCAAAAGAATTAACAAATTTAAAAGAGTTAGAAACACTTAATTTATCATATAATAATATAGATTCATTCTCAATTTATCTTATTTCTTTGGAAAAATTATCATTTTTAAACATTTCAAACAATAAAATTTCCTTCATTCCAGAACAAAATTGGAATAAATCAAAAATAATTCAATTAGATTTAAGTTACAATAAAATATCAACAATTCCTGATAAAATTTTTGAAGAATCAAAAATTACAATTTTAAAATTAACAGGAAATAATTTAACAATATCAGATATAAAAGATTCAAATAATTTTGATAAATATTTAGAAAGAAGGAAAATGTTGAAAGATCAAGGTTTTAAATATGATTTAAATATGAGTTTTTCATTATGTGGTTTAGATTAATAATTAAAAGTATTTATTTTTATTATATTTTATATAGATTAAATTTATTAATAAATAAATTAATATAGAAATTAAATTAAAAAATTAATTTTTTCAATTTATAATTAAATAATTAATTATTATTATTATTAATAGATTGATAATATATAAGAATTAATTTTTTATGAATAAATTTAAGTTTTTTTTCTGGTTTTTTATTTTATATTTTATTTCTATTTTTCTTTTTAATATTAATTTTAATATTTTAAAGAATAAATTGACATTTGTAAATTTTGTTTTTTAAGTAACTCAAATATTTAATGATTTAAATATTTATATATTTTCATTTTACTTATACTTGTGGTCTAGTCTGAACAATATAATATTCACCTTTATAGAAAACACCTTCAATATCTTGTGGTTCACCATTAAATAATTTTTCAGTTTCGACACCTAATTCAGCAACTTTTTCACAAATTCCTTTCACAAATCCAGCATCTTTAAAAATTTGATTATCTTTATAACTCATATTAACAACATTATCTTCAATCATTGGAACAGAATCAAATAATCCTGCACCAGCAAAACCTTCTAAATCTTCAGTATTACTATCACTCCTAAAAATAAACCCAGAATTTTTTAAAGCAATTGATTTATTTGGATAACTTTTAATAGTAACATTCTTTCCACTTTTATTATAAACAAAAGATAATGATTGACCTTCATATGAACCAACAAGAGTTTCTCCCATTCCATAAACAATTTCACAATAAACTTCATTTGAATCATTAGTAGAAGGATTTTTAGTATGAATAACAAAAGCATAATCAGCAGGAATAATTTTTTGACAAAGAACAGCCATATATATATCAGAAAGTTTAACTCCTACTTTAGTACATGCTATAAATGCTCTTTCATTATATTTTGAAGCCCATACTGCTTTAATTGCTTTTAATGCTTTTGGTACGTCATTTTCTGGTACACCGAAGTTTTTGAGTTTTTCTATTAATGCTTGTATTTCTGGTGTTGATTCTGGAAATTTAATTTCTTTTGTTATTGATGCTGCTTTTTCTAATAATGGTGTTGCTTTAGCAAGTTCTGATGTATTAAGATTTGATATTTCTTTTATAAGAGATGTTATTTTTTCTTTGAATTTTTCATTTTCTGGAAGATTTAAAATAAAATCTTGGACATTAAATGGTATTGCAAATGATTCTGGATAATGAACCCAATCTGGTAGTTTTTTATATACTTTACTTGTATTATTACTTTTTGCTCCTACTTTATCATGGGCAAAATCTGGGATTTCAATATATGTTCCTTTAAATTCTTGTGAAATTTTAACCGGTTCAACTTTCCCTTTTTCTTCTTTATTTTCAACATTATCTTCAAGAATTTCACTATCAACAATTTTATAGGATATTTTTTCACCTGCTACTGTTAATTCAATAAATTTATCTTTTCCTTCACATAATTGTTTTCCATCATCAGATGAAAATGAAACAAGAAGTGGAACTTTTAAATTTCTTGCACGAACACTAACATGTGCAAGCATATCAGGATAATTATTTGAATTTACTATAATAACACCAGCACAATTTAAAGGAATTTCTTCATTTCCTCCTACATTTTCTACAAGTAAAATTGTTTTTTCAGTAAATTTTTCTAATTGAACTTTATGTAAATCTTTTTCAAAACGAAGTTTACCTTTTGTTACTTCTTTTTCACCTCTTGATATAATTAACCAATTTCCTAAATTTGCTTTTTGTCTTAAAACAGGTTCAATTTTCTTTAAAATCATACTTAAAGCAAAGAAGATACTTCCTCTAATTTCTTCTTCAGTAAATAAGTCAACATAATATTTATCAATTTTACAACCATTGCCGAATATTACTGCTCTTGGTCCAAATTGAGTATTATAATAATCAATAATATGACCTAATAAACGACTTACTCTATCTGTTATAGCTTTTACCTTCATTGCGGCATCTTGATTTCCTTTTTTAACTTCCTCTTTTAATCCTTCTGCAAATGCAATCCAATCTTCAAAACAAATTTTAATTTCTTGATAATTATCATATGTAATTGATATATTTTTTAATAAAGCAGTGACTTCATTTACATAATTTGAGAAATCCATATTAACATGAAGAATTTTTTCTATAATTTGTCTTAAATAAATAACTAGAGAACCATCAAAGAAAAGAAGATCTCTAAGACGACCATGATCATCAAGACATCCATGAATTAATCCATTAAGACATTCACGTCCATTAGTAACTCTCCATATTTGTTTTAATGTATCCCAATCATCTTTAAAGTAAATAATTTCTTCAAAAATTTTATTATTTCCATTAAAAGCATATTTAGCTTGATCAAACATAGTAACTAAATCAGTAGAACTATGAACATCTTTAAGAATTCCAAGAAAACGTTCAAAATCAGGTAAATATTCAGGTGCATAATAGGGTTCTAAAACAATTTTTCTTTCAAAACTTTCTAATCTTTCTTTTGTAACTCCTCCATATTTAAGTGTATTATGATATTCAGCCATATTATTTGTTCTAAGGAAATTAACTAAAGCTTGGCATATAACAATATCATCAGGTGTTGTATTATTATGCAATTTTTGATGCCATTGCTCATAAAATGAATCAATTTTTTCACTAATTTTAAATTTATGAAAAATATTAAGAATTTCATCTCTAATAAGTTGTCCATTACTTCTTCCTTTACCACACATTACAAGAGATTCTCTTAAAAATACACTTGGAGGAATAACAAATTCTTTATCATTTCTCCCTTGTTTAACCATATCACTAAATCTTTTGGTAATTTCAAAAGTTAAGCAATGCATTGACCATTGTAAATCTTTAGGTGGAGTATTATAATGTCTTTGCCATTCAAGTAATCTCCTAAAGGAATATCTTAACCAAATATAAATCCAAACACATTCTTTTGGATCATCAATATCAATTTGGAAAATAGCATCTCTAACCTTTTGATATCTAAACATAAGACACCATGAACCAGCATTTGCTTCACAATTCATTCCATCAGTAATACATTCAGGAACATTAATTTGAGAATCATCAACTTTTTTCTTTTCTTTAGGAATTAGTTCAAATCTATAATTACTTCCATGATTATTATACCATTTTTCATTTCCTAAATTATGAAAAACAAAATTAACTCCATGAAATAATTCTTTATCAGTTGATGATAATTTCAATTCAAAATTAATTTTTTTATTTACAAAATTTGTATTTGCAGAATTTGAATCACATGGACTTGTTGCTTCTTTTGGATAATATGATTCAGGAGGTACAATCCAATTTCCTAATTGAGGCCTCCTAAATAAACCCCAATGGAATTGAATTTTTTCATCTTTTGTAAGTGTAATTTCAACTTTAATTGAATATTCTTTTGTATCTCCTTTTGATGTTGTTGTTCTTGTTAATACACCATTTGCGTTTAAATCTTCTTCCATTGGAAATTCTAGTTTTTCAGTTTCTGTTATTGGCTCTTCAGGATTTTCTTCTTCCTCATTTTTTTCTTTAAGTTCTGATACTGTTTCTGTTGTTGTCTCTTTTTTTTCTTCTGATGGCTCTATTGGTTTTTCATTTTGTTCTTCTTTTTCTGATGTTGGTTCCACTGTTTTTGGTTGTTCTTCTGTCATTTTTATATATAAATTAATTTTTTTTTGGTATTAAAGGATGTGGAAAAACAATTTTAATTATTTATTTCAATAATATTTTTGGCAATTTTATATTTAATTTTTAATGATAAAATTTAATTTAAAAAAATATTAAATTGAAAAAAATAAACTTGTATTTCTGAAATAATGTCTTTTCAATATCAAATAATAAAAGAAAGAATAGGAGCAGGAACTTATGCTTCGGTTTATAAAGTCCAAAGGAAAATAGATAAACAAATTTTAGTTTTAAAAAAGATTCCCTTCTATTTAAATGAAAATAAAGCAAATATTGAAGATGCAAAAAACGAAGCACGAATTTTAAAACAACTGGAATATAAATATATAGTAAAATGTTTTGATTCGTTTGAAGAAAATAATAGTTTAAATATAGTAATGGAATATTGTGAAAAGGGAGATTTAGCAACATTATTAAAGGATTATAAACAAAAAAACAAATATTTACCAGAAAATTTAATTTGGAAATTTTTTATACAAATTTCTCTTGGATTAGCATATATACATTATCATAAAATTCTTCATAGAGATTTAAAAACTTTAAATATTTTTCTAACAAAAAATTTAGATATTAAAATAGGAGATTTAGGAGTTGCAAAAATATTACAAAATACACTTCATGCTTATACATTTATAGGAACTCCTTTTTATTTATCTCCTGAAATTTGTGAAGAAAAACCTTATAATGAAAAAAGTGATGTTTGGGCTTTAGGTTGTGTTTTATATGAATTATGTACTTATAAACATCCTTATAATGCTAAAAATCAGCCTGCTCTTTTTTTAAAAATTATAAGTGGGAATTATGAACCTATTGGAGATAATTATAATTATTCTAATGATTTGAAGAAAATGGTTGATTCACTTTTAGAAAAAAATTATATGAATAGACCTTCTATGAAAGATATTATCATAAAAAATATTTTTATGGAAAAAGCAAATAAATTAGGTTTATATAGTGAAGTAATGGATATTATAAATTTATATGATAATCAAAAAATAAATGATAAAAATTATAGATCAAAAAAAATTCAAAAAATTACATATATAAGACCAGAAAAAAGAAAAAATTCTAATCCTAATAATAATATTATTAAAAAGAAAATTAATGAAATGTATAATAATAATGAATATTTAAATAATTTAAATTTTTGTAATAATAATTTAAATTATCATGAAGTTAATAGGTCTAATGAAATAAATAAAAGATTAGTGAATAGTGGAATATTTAAAGAAAAAATTGAAAAAAAAAAAAAAAAAAAAAAAAATCCTTCAATAGATAATTTTTTTTCTTTTGATTATTCAAATAATGACAAAAAGAATGATATTTTAAAAAAACAAGTTAATAACATAAATATTGTTAGAAATAAAAATTCTGATAAAATAAAAAAGAATTATTATTCAAATAATAATAATTATAATTATAAACATATTGTAAATAAAAGTTCTGGGGGATTTGATGAAATTGTTAATAAAAATTCATTTAATAATAATTTTAAAATCCAAAAACCTATAAAACAAATATCAAATATTAAAAAAATTTTAAATAATATTAATTGTCCTCAATCACCAAAATCAAGAATTAATTCATCCCGTTCAAAAGAAAGAAAAATAAATTATATTCATAAAGTAAAATCCAATAAGGAAAAACCATCTTTGGATTTATTATATAATGAACTTTTACCAGAAAGTAATGTTTTAGAAATGAAAATTCATCAAAAATTAAACATGAATAAAAATTATTTAAAAAATGATATATCTTCTTCAAAAATTACTCAAAATGAAAATAAACAAAATTTTAAAAATAATGAATTATTTAGAAGGAATTATAATATAAAAAGTAAAAGTAAAAGTAAAAGCAGAAGTACAAGTAAAAGTACTGAAAAACAAATAAAAAAAAGTAAAGATAGAAAATCAAATAATAATCAAAATCAGAATAAAATAGATAATACAGGATTAAAAAAATTTATAAATAAATCAAAAGAAAAAAGCAAAAGTAAAGATTCTAATAATAGTAATTTAGTATATGATAAAAATATTTTTAAAAATAAAAGTATTGAAAATCCTTTAAATGATTTTATTAATGATATAAATAAAAAAACATTAGAAACAACAAATAAAATTTCAAAATATCAAAATAAAGAATTAAGTAAATATGAAAATATACCTTTACAAATAAACAAAAATATTGATGATGATAATTTTGAAATTATTGATAGTGATAAAGGGAAATTAATTTTTGATAATTCATTAAATATATCTGATAATGATGAAGTTTCTCATAGACAAAACAATGAATTTTTATTTAAATTTAATAATTCAGATGATGAAAATAGTAGTAATAAAAGTTTTGAAGATGAAAAAGTATCTATTATTCAAAATATACATAATGATATAAATATGGAAAAAAGGAAAAAACTTATTTCTCAAATTGAAAAATTCCAAAAAAAATTCAATTCATTATATCAAGAATTTTGGTCTTATGATAAACAAATCAATTGTAAAAAATTTATGGAAATCTATAAAGAAATTGATTACAAGCAAAAAGGAGATAAAACTGAGGAAGTTATAAATAAATTAGAAGAATATGTTAGAAAACATTTGTCTGATAGTCTTGCTCAACAATTTAAAGAAATATTCTATAAGTTTTTATATTATGATATTGAACTGAAAATAACAAAAAATGAATTAGAAAAAATCCCAAATAAATATAATTAAAAATCTAATATTATAAAGAAATTATAAATTAATTTATTATAGAAAAAGATTTCATAAATAAAAAAATGGACAAAATATAATAAAATTAAAGAATATAAAAATTTTATTTGAAATAAAATTAAAATTCCTTTATATCAAAATAGATATGAAATAATTTATAAAAAAATATATTTTCATTCATATTATCCTTTTCACCCATAAAAAATTTAAATTTTCTCTTCTTCCATATTCTCCTCATCTTCATTACCTATATTTAAATTAACATTAATTTCCTCAACATTTTGTTTAATCCCATACTTTTGATTCATATCTTCATTTTCTTGTACATTAACCGCTTTAATCTCTTTCGTTTCATCATTAATATTATTTATCTCATTTTTACTTTCATCTTTAGGAGGTTCAACAAAATAAGGAATTTTCCCTCTTTGCCAGTCCATTAATAAAATTTTAGCAGTTGCCTTTAAATCAGGTTCACCTCCTTTAATCAATTTCCCATAATTTCTTGCACATTGAGTAACAAAATCTTCAGTATCTTTCCAAGAACCTATTTTATAAATCCTTTTCAAAACATTTGGATCAGCTCTTTCTAAAATACCATTAACAAATTCAATAGGTTCTTCAATTTTCTCAGCCCTAACAACACTTCTTAAAACTCTATCATTTTGACTTCCTTCTTCATAAACAACTCCAGGACAATCAATTAAATAAATTCTTTTTGTAAGTGAAACATATTGCCATACTTTAGTCTCACCTGGTATTGGTGCTGTTTTACATGATTTTTGTTTTTTTAAAGTATTAATAACTGAACTTTTACCAACATTAGGATAACCAATAAATCCAACACTAATATTTTTTTTATCACGATGAAAAGCATCGAATTGTCTTAATAAAGAAAATAAAGCAGGTTTTCCAAAAGGATTAGTAATTGAAGCATGGAAAGCAATAGTAGGATAATCTTTACTAAGTGATTTAATATAAGAAGCAGTAACCCAAGTTGGAACTAAATCACATTTATTTAAAATATAAACAATATGTTTATGAGGACAATTTTTTGATATGTATGATTCAATATAACGACATCTTGTTCCGAAAGGATCTCTTGAATCTAGTACTTCACAAAGTACATCTGATGCATCTATTACTTTTAATAATTCTCCGTATATTCTTTTTGATTGTCCTGCTTTCATATATTTCATTTCTGGAGCATCTTTTTCAATTTCGTTTAAGTGATTTAAATTTGAATCATTTTTCAATTGGTAATTTTCTGTTTGTTTTATTGAACGATCTGCTAATTCTTCAATTGTATAACATGATAAATTTGGTATTGTTCTACGACTTTTTTTACCGAATGTATCTTCAAATGATGTTAATTTATTTTTTATTTTTCCTTCATTTAATATTGGTTTTAATAAATTTTCAGGGAGTTTTGTTTTATTAAGGAAAACATTGTGTGGATTTTTTTTATTTTTTTCATTTAAGGATATTTCCTTCCTTATCTCCTCTAATTTTTTTTGTGTTATTGTTCTAGTATTTCCAAACCATTTTCTATCTGGTGCTATTCTTGCAGGAGTTTCTGGTCTCTTGAAGCGGTCTTTTGATGGTTTTGAATTATATAAATTTAAAAGTTTTATTTTTGCTGGAGTTCTATAAAAATTTTTTAATTTTTCATTTGGGATTATACGATTTGGATTTGTTGAAGCTTTACTATTTTTATCTATTCCTGAAAATTTCTTTGAGGAAAATGATTTGTTTGATCGTATTGATAGTTTTTTACGAGCATTTTGTTTTATATTTCTATCCTTTGTCCTTTTTCCCATTTATTTTTTGGATAAAAAAAAAGATAAAAAAAATAAAAATATTTTTTTTGTAATTTTTTTAAATTTATTTTTTTTATATTTTTAACAAATAATTTTTTAATCATCATAAATTAATTCAATTTTATCTTGATCGTTTAAAAAAACAACACAAGGAGTAAGAATATAAAGATCTTTATGTCCAATATTTCCATCAATATCATATTCTCTCATAGTAACATTAGAAGTGACTTTAGTTAATTTAATACATTTATCTTTATAATAAAAATTTAATTCTGAGTCAAAAGGACTATATTCAATTTCTATTTCAGCACCTTCATTCATATCTGGAAAATTATCATATCTTATTTTAGTATTTTCATCTAAGTTTACTGAATTGAAAGTATATTTTTGATTTGTTAGTAAAAAAGTTCCATGTCTCCAATCTAATTTTCTTGAATTAAACCAATAATATTTATGTTTTAATAATTTTCCTTTATCACATAAGCCAAATGCAATCCATTTTGATGTATTATGTAATTTTATTTTCCATTTTATAATATCAGGAAGTTCATTTGAAGGATCATTTAAAACAATATTATGGAGAATATTATCTACAAATACAAAATGCTTTTTTTCATTTAAAGGTGTATTTTTATGATTACCGATAAATTGGATTATATTATTATTTAATTTGATTACCTTATTTCTAATTTTTTCATTTGTTAAATCAATAATTCTTTTATTATATTTATTTTCTTCATTTTTTTTGTAGTTACAATAATCTTCTTCTTTATTAATTTTATTATTGAAAACTTCATTTTTTTCTATTTTATCATTTTTAATTGGAATTTCATTATTATTCTCTTTTTTATTTTCATTATTAGGAATTTCATCCTTTTCTATTTTATCTTTTTTTATATATGTATTTTCATTAATATTTTCTTTTTTTATACTATTACTATAAGAATTATTATCTTCATCTCTTTCAAGATTTTTTTCTTTTTTTGGACTTTTGATATCAGAATCATCAGAATCTTGAGGAAATTTATCTAAAGATGTTTCTCTTTTTTTATTTAAAAACTTTTTAGTATTATCCATTCAATTTTTAAATAAAATAAAATAATTTAAGTTTTAAAAAGAAAGACAAAATTTAGAAAATTATTTTAAAAAATTAAAAAAATATTGAAAATTTAAATAAATGAAAAATAGAAAATTTTTATTTATATTATTAAAATATTCTTTCAATAAATTCATATTTTAATTAAATTAATGAATGTATCTTTAAAAAGTTAATTATATAGAATCATATTTTCAATAAATAATTATTTATTCATCAATTTATTTACTAATATAAAATTATTGCTATTATTTGTTTAAAATTTTATATATATAAAAAATAATATCCAATAAAATAATTAAAAAATCAAATATTAATACTTTTAAAGATTAAAATAATATATATCATTGAAAAATAATAAAAAATAATATTCATAAAATAATTTTTCAAAGATTAGAAAATAATAAATTTCTAGAAAAGAATATATTTATATAAAAAAATTTTTTATTATATTCTTTTAATGTCGAAAATAGAAAGAATAATTAGGGCAAAATCAAAACAATCAAATTTTTTTGCAAATAATAATAAAAATAATAGGAAATATGAAAATACTCAAAAGATTTATTCAAACCCAAATTCATATAAACACAAAAAATATTATTCCAAACCAAAAAATAAATATCCTTCTACACATTCTTCAAACGATTCATTTTATCAATCAGGTAATTATAATAAATTCAAAAATAACTATCAAAACAATTATTTTAATACTGATTCAAATTATTTTTATAACCAAACTTATCATCAAAGTAAAGGATATTTTAAATCTGATAATATATATCATACATTAAGAAGTTCAAATTGTTCAAATAATTGGAGAAATACTTTAAATTCAAATGAAATTCCAAATTATTATGAAACCAAAAGTGAAAATAAAGACTATTCAAAATTACAAAATGAGATAAATAATGAATTTGAAGAAGAAAATGAAAATGAGGAAGAAAAAAAAGAAAATAAAATAATAAATAATATTAAAATAGTTAATAATTATTTCTTAATATCAAACGAAGATAATAAAAAATCAAAAGAAATATATTCGAACGAATATATAATCCAATTCCAAAAATGGAAAATTTCCCAAGAAAATAAATTATTAAATGAGAATGTAATAAATCATATAAATCAAATGAATAATTTCATTATAGAAAAACCAAAAGAAAATGATTACAATAAGAAAAATTATTATATATCAAAATATAACTATTCAAAAAAAAATAGTTTTCCAAATAATTCAACTGAAATACAAAAAAGGGAATGTTTAGAAAATTTAATGAACTGGGGAAGAAAAGATATATCAAATGAAATTAAACTTGCCGAAAAATTTAAAGAAAAATTAGATGAACATAAACAAAAAGATTCAATTAAATTTGATTTAACTGAATTATTAAATATATTAACAGTAGATAATTATGAAGATACAAAAAAATTAATATATGATAAAATTTCAATAGACATTAAATTCCAAGAAAAATTTTTAGATGTTTTATTTCAAAAAGCAATCAATGAAAAAGCATTTGTATATTTGTATGCAAAATTATGCAAAGAATTAGATAATACTCTTCCTCAAAGATTAGAAAATAATCAAAATAATGGAAAAGCAAACAAAAAAAATCCTTCAATTTTTAGAGGAAAATTATTAGATAAATGTAGAGAAATTTTTAAAATTGATAATAATACAAAAATTAATGAATATATAAAAGAAACTGATCCTTATGAAAGAGAAATAAAATTAAAAAAATTTATTTTAGGAAATGTTAATTTTATAGGGGAATTAATCAGAAATCAAATAATATCTAGAAAAAATGTATTTGGATGTATTAATAATTTATTTACAAGATTTGAAAAAGAAGGAGGAGATAGACAATTAAAATTAATAAATTTAGAAGGTATTGTTATTTTAATTGATAAATTTGGATCATTAATGAATAGTCAATATGTAAAAATTAATGAAACTGAATTAAGAGATTTTAAAAAAAAAATTGATGATAACATTCAAAAATTAGAATTAATTCAATCTAAAGAAAATATTCCTGGATATATTAAATATAAAATTATAAATTTAATTGAAAAAAAGAAATCAAATTGGAAAGAAACAATATTTGAAAAAAATATTCTTGCAAAAGGAAAAGATGAAATAAGAAAAGAATATGAAGAATCTCAAAAATCATCTCAAAGTAGTAAAATATCTCAAGAAGAAATAAATAGAAAAATAAGAATAGATTTAATTAATTGGAAAGAATCAATAGAAAATGATGAAGATATTAAAAATTATTCTTGGGAAATTATTACTGATTTATATAATAATCATTGTACCTTATCAGAATTATTAGAAGGTTTTATTGAAAATTCAATTGATTTTGTAATAAATACAAATAATCTTAATTATGCAAATTTATATATTTCTGAATTATTAGAATTTTATTCAATTCAAATATCAAAAGATGAAAAAAATGAATTATCAAAAAAAGCTTTAATTTTAATTTCACAAATTTATGATTATTCATTAGATAATAAATTGATTACTGATGTATTTAGTAATGTATTATATCAACTTAATTTAAATTGTTTAATGAATTATGATAAAATTGGAGATTTAAATGATTTAAGTATTGAAAATATAAAGGAATTATTTTATTTATTTAAAAAAATTTCTGAAATAGATAATGCTGAAAATGTTACTCCAATTTTCATGAGTTTTAAATTTGTGAAAGATAATATTAAAGATTTTAATAATATTTATTTTAATAATTAAATATATTTTCCAGATTAACTTATTTATTTTATAATTATTAAAATAAAAAAAAACAATTTATAATTTAAATTTAACTATAAAATTGAATATAAATTATTAAAAATTTTTTTAAACAATTATATCACTAAAACTCTATTTCTATACATTTATATTTTTTATTTCAAATAATTAAATGTATTAGCCATCTCGTCTACAACATGATAAATAATATATGGAATAGCAAATAATATATAAGCATAAATTAAAAAACAACATATTCAATAATAAATTTTCTTCCTGAAATTTGGTCAAACACATTGATTTAAATTTGTAAATAGATTAAGAGAAAATGTAATTCTCCCAACATGAGGAGGACATAAGGGTCTAAATTAGTTTCTTTTCTTCCTTTTTCAATTTTTTCGATATTTGCTTTGCATTTAGGTAATATTTCCATGAATAAAAGATCTCTTCCTGATTCTTTTCCATCACTTTTTTTACATTTAACCCAAAATTAAATTCCATCAGAATCATCTCCTAACTTCAAATTGAATATTATTATAATTTTCATTTCTTTCATTTGTAGGAGGTAAATTTATTAGGAATATCTAAATTTTTAATAAATACAATTAAAATTTGTAAATTAATTTCACCACAAATTAAATTATCACTACTAAAAATATCATTATCATAAACTTGTATTGCTAATTTATTAGTTGATATAGGAGTATGAATAGGGAGAAGCATTCTTCATTTAAATGAGCTAAATCCAGTTTGATATCTA
>Ga0256407_10009237_pt1 | contig 14162 bp, 13 predicted proteins | sample RumenRJG_04DNA_FD_193489 | JGI IMG/M metagenome (GOLD analysis project Ga0256407, IMG submission 193489) | Bovine rumen microbial communities from Lethbridge, Alberta, Canada - RJG_04 | ecosystem: Host-associated > Mammals > Digestive system > Stomach > Rumen | place: Canada: Alberta... | reverse complement strand
GAGTCCGCAGATGGTGACATGAAGTATCTGGTAGTGACTTATGAAGACGAAAGAAAAATTGAGACCAATGGAATCACAATAGATGTGATGCCGCTATATAAATTTCTGCTGAGCAGAAGCCTGTGACAGTCATCCGTTGATCTGTCTGGGCATGCGGACGTTTTTCTGGACTAATGATGCGGTCAATCCGAGATGTCTCCGGCACTGGATAGGGCTGATTACTTTCACCAGGAACGATTACCAGTTATCCATATCCTCCTGTGTCGCTGCCTTGCAGCAGTCGCTGTTTTTTTGCGCCGATAAGGAAGATCCTATCCATTACGACACATTTACGAGAAATATGATTGTTTTGACTATGCAGGATAACCGCTGTAATTATTGGAAATCATTGAAATCATTGTATTCTAAAGGCATCTCTTTTTTATTCCAACCAACAACAACTTTTTTTGAAAAATTATATGGATTGATGACATCGTTGTGTTAAAATATTAAAAGAAATTTTTGATAAAATATAAAGGAGGGACATATGTTTTGTAAAAAATGTGGCGCTGAAGTTCCGGAAGGGTCAGCTTTCTGCGTTAAATGCGGTGCGCCGGTCATGAATGTACAGAAACAGGCAGCTGAGCAGCCTGGTCAGAAGGAGCAGGGGATGCAGAGCCAGCCTCAGCAGAATGCCTGGAACCAGCAACAGAACCAGCCACAGCCAAATCAGTGGAATCAGCCACAGGGGCAGCCACAGTGGGGTCAGCCCAATATGATGCCACAGCAGAATGGCGCGGCAAATTATTTTTCGACTCTTTTCAGTACATTTTTCGGCATTTTGAAAAAGCCTGTCGAGAATGGCAAGAAGTTAGTAAAAGACGGCGGATATCCTTTAGCATGCGGTTTCATAATTCTGGAGGCCGTAATAACCGCTTTTGTATATTTGATTGTATCTGCCAAAATAGTTTCTGCAGCCGGCAGTGCAATAAACAGTATGTTTGGAGATTTGGGCGAACTTTTCGAATACGGCGTCCATCCGAATTATGCAGGAATATTCTTTGGAATGTTTTTCCTGACGCTTCTTTTTACGGTAATTCTTGCAGTGATACTTTTCCTTGCAAACCGGATCATAAAGAACGATATTTCCTTTATGACGGCGCTTTCCCTGGCCGCTTTGAAGAGCTTTGCCTGCTCGATCACCGGAGTCATCGCAATCGTCCTTTCTCTTATTAATCCTGTGCTTGGACTTTTTGCTCTCGCTGCTGGTCTCCTCTGGGGAGTAGTACTGATCGTGACCGACCATCCTGTCATGGATCCTTCAAATACAGAGAAGATGCCGCTTACGATCTTTGTATCGCTTCTCATTACATATTTCATAGATGCATTCATATCTATGGCTATTGTTGCAAGTAAGTTTAATTAAAATAGAAAATTGTTTTCGACGCCCGCAATTTTGCGGGCGTTTTTATTAATTGAAAATTTATAAAAAAGGGATTATTATATCCTCCTATGGATAAAGTATTATATTATGACATATCGTCACGTGTGCCTGTCGGAAGCACACTTTCTGATGATATTGTAACAGAAGACGGCGTTTTCCTTATGAAGCGCGGAACTGACGTTTCGGCATCCGTTGCCGAAAAACTTAAAAAGTTCAACAAAAAAGTTCATTTTTATTTCAAGGACGGCAGGGAATATCAGGTTCCGGGTTCAGAAAAATCAGAACTCTCTCAGACTGATCGTTCTTTGGTTTCCATTCCTGCGTCTGATGATGACAGGATATTTGCTTTTGACAGCGAGCTGAAGGAGCACGCGAGAGAGGCAATACAATGCGTTTTCTCAGGAGACGTTTCAAAAAAAGAAAGCGTATCGGCAGCTGAAGATCTGGCCTTCAATGTTGAAAAGGCAATGAAAGAGTCGGCTGATACTTCAATAAATTTGAGCGAGCTGAAGATCGCGGATGAATATACCTACAAACATAGCGTTGACGTAGGTACTATTGCCATGCTTATCGGCAGAAATGCCGGAATGGATGATAACGACCTGCACATACTGTCAACTTCGGGCATCCTTCATGACATCGGCAAGATCGATGTACCGCCGGAGATTTTGAATAAACCGGCAAAGCTGACGGATGAAGAATTTGAAATCATGAAAAAGCATCCCGTCTACGGTTATGAGAGAATCAAATCGACGAAGATAGATGAGGATATAAAGCTTGCCGTTCTCATGCATCACGAGAATCAGGACGGCTCCGGCTATCCTCTGCATTTTGACGCGACAAAGCTCAATATCTATGCTGAGATTCTCACTGTGTCGGATGTCTATGATGCTCTTGCTACGAAGCGCCCTTATAAAGCTGCCAAGAGACAGAACGAAGTAATTGAGATGATGATGGGAATGTACAATAAATTTAATCCGGATGTGATGAGAGTATTTCTCGACAGCGTGGTGGCATATCCGTCAGGCAGCGAGATCACAATGTCAAACGGCAAGACCGAAAAAAAGATGATAGTCCTTTCTCAAAATAAGGGCTATCCGCTTCGTCCCATTGTCGCAGAGAAGACAAGCGGCAGGGTCATTAATCTGATGTCCGATCCGGAATACCTGAGCTACATAATAATCTGACAAAAATTATATTGTTCATTCTCATTTATGGTAAAATAACAGACAAGCCATGCAACAAAATTTGAGATGGAACTTTTTATGTCACGGGTCTGCAGGTAAAATGAAATAAATCCGGCGGAAAAGGAAGCTGATTGACAGGAAAAGTTCCGGCATAAGAAGAAAGGAAGGACGATTTGTCACTATTTCAGAGTGCAAATCCCAAGGAAGAGCATCACAGCGGCATCCTCGGGGCATTTTCAGTCGACAATATCAAATGGGAACCGGGCGATGACGCGGGAGCCTCTCTTGTAGCTTTTCGCTATCCTTATGAAGACTTTCCCAACGGATCATATCTGCAGGTGGATCAGTCACAGATAGCGGTGTTCACCAACAATCTTACGGCCGGAGATTCCATGAATCAGGACGGTTCAGGCGCATCTCAGGTATCAGTATTCATAGGTCCCTGCAAGATCAAGTTGGATACAGGAGATTCGAGATTCGCTCCTTTCCGTAATGTGACACACGCGCTGACGGGCGGTTCGAGTGCATTTCACTCTGTCGTATATTTTATTAGTTCCACATATATGAACGAACTGAGATGGGGCACGCAGAGTCCTATTATAGTCGAAGATCCGGTCGAGGGAGTAAACGTTCATGTCAGAGCCTATGGTCTCTTCGGAGCCCACCTTGATCAGGAAGACGCCGGACAGGCTGTAGTGGATGCGAGAAAGTTCCTGATGAAGGTCGTAGGCACCCGCTCGCAGTACTCCAGACAGGAGCTTACAGATTTTCTCCGTGCCAAGATACTTGAAAGAATTCCTGACCTTCTGGGTAAAGCCATCATTGACAAGAAGATAGGCATTCTGGAGATGTCATCGCATTATTCCGAATTTTCCGATCAGATGAAGGAATCACTGGTCAAATATTTCCAGGATTTCGGAATGACTCTGGATAATTTCTCCTTCTTAAGCATACAGCCGCTCGAAGAGGATCTGGCTGCAATCAACGAGATGAAGATCCAGAAAAAGCGTCAGGAGCTGGAGGCAGAAGCCAATGCCAAGCAGATGGATATCGAGTCCGAAGCCATTGCCAGAAAGCGTCAGCGTGAGGGTTATTCTTATCACGAGGAACGTGGAATGGATGTCATGCAGTCTGCCGCTTCAAATGAGGGCAGCGCTTCATCAGCTTTCCTTGGAGCCGGAATGGGTCTCGGAATGGGCGTAGGAGTAGGCGGAGCAGTAGGAGCGGGATTTTCCAATCTGGCCAGAGAGACGGTTGGAAATATAGAGAGCCCTGCCGCAAGTCAGGCTGCCGGGAATACGGTTGTATGTCCTGAATGTTCCCATGTAAATCCTGCCGGAGCAAAATTTTGCCTGGAGTGCGGAGCCAAGCTTGAGACAAAAATAAAATGTCCTTCATGCGGTTATATGAATCCGCTCGGAGCAAAGTTCTGTCAGGAGTGCGGAACTAAGCTCGGCGGTAAACTGAAGTGCCCTAAATGCGGACACGAGCTGGAGCCCGAGGCAAAATTCTGTAACGAGTGCGGCGCAAAGCTCACAGAGGAGAAAAAAGATGAATAAAAAAACCATTCGTGTGATCATAACGCTTGCTCTTCTGGCAGTCGTATGGATTCTCGGTATGCTTGTAATAATTAAGCTGCCTTTACTCGGAAGATACGGCTTTATAGGTCTGATTGGCGGAGCAGGCTCTTTCGTAGTGTCTATAATCGCCCTGATCCTCGTTGATAATGTCAGACAGAACAGGGACACAACTGAAATCGACGCCCTGCCTTATATCGTGACAGGCATATATATTGCATTCTCAGTTATTTGCAATACAGTTTTCTGTATGCTTTATTTCAAGAATCTTCACATGATGGTTCCGATAGCCATTGATGTGGCAATACTTGTTTTCTATGCTATTGTCATGATATTCACAATGTCCTACAGGGACAGGGTGCAGGATACATCAATAGAAATGAGAAACAAGACAGCAGCTGTCACAAGTTTCCGTTCACTGGCCACCGGTGTTATGGCTGAGACTGTAGATCCTGCTGAAAAGGAAGCTATGAGAGAATTATGCGAGCTTATCTCTTTCAGCCCTAATATGTCTCAGAGCTTCAATCAGAATCTTGAGACCAAATTCAGGACCCAGATGGATGAAATCAGAGCTATGATCGAAAGCAATGCTGATCCCGCCGCTGTCGTGCCAAAGATCCATGAAGCTGCAGGAACAATAAAGATCATGAATTCCATGAACGGATCAATCAGGTGACAAGATGGAATTATCAGGAATTACATGCAGCGGCTGCGGCAGCAGTGATGTGACATTTGATGCTGAAAATAGGATACTTATATGTAACCAATGCGGGAAAAGAGAGTATTATTCAAGATCGCAGCTGGCTATGAACGGCAAAGTCGTTCTGGTACTTGATAATGCCATCAAGGCATTTACAAGCGGAAACAGGGAGACTGCGAGGAGGTTTGCAGGTGATGTTTTGAATGTGATGCTTGACAGCCTGCCTGCACTCTTTATCCTTTCATATCTCGATGAGTATGAGCTTGGAAAATATAATTCGATCCGGGATTTCTTCAGAGAAGCTGATGGAATAAAAGAAGTAGAGGGCGATGAGATCCGCGATCTTTTAAAGCTTTTTATCGCAGCCAAATATAACCTGAGAGGCTATGAAGAGGAGATGCTTACTCTCGTGATCCCGAATATGCAGAGTCCGAAAGACAGAGACAGCCTTGAGAATTTCATTGACACCATAAGTCCCTACTGCATATCAAGATACCCGTCTGATGATTTCATGACGGAAAAGAGGTGCGAGCTGTATTCAGATATTGCCGCAAATTGCAATATACCGAAGACCTGCATCACGCTACTTAAGGGAATAAAGACCAATCCCGACTCTCCGTATGTGACGAATACATTTTCTATGAGAGCCAGGTCAGAGCATTTTTTCAATAATTATGTAAAGCGTGTTGGGAAAATAATAAGCTCGATGAAAAAGAGCGACTACAGCAGCAAGTTCGCCCAGGCATACGCTGAAGCGGAGAAGGACTTCATCTCAGAATTGAATGACAATGAATGACAATATTAAAGGAGGAGAAAGTGTCAGCAGATCTAATTGATTTAAGCGCTGTTACATCAGAGCTCAGGAGTATAGAGTCGCAACTCAGTTACCTTGGCAGTCAGCAGGATGAGGCAACAAAAGCTGCTCAGGAGGCCAGGGCTTACTGTGAACAGCTGAAAGCTGATTTTGAGGATCTCATGATGAAGCAGGAGAGGAATGCCGCTCTGCAGCGTGCTACATCAGAGCTTATTTCCGTTCGTCAGGAGATAGAGAGAAGATTCGGCAAATACAAGCAGGTCCGTGAATCCATGATAGGTATCCTTCAGGCAACGGATGCCGCGCTTGTAAGGAAGCAGACCATCTCAAGCGTATCAGAAGAGCTGATGATCACGACTCATGATTACTGGCTCGCGCCTGTGCTTATCGCAGTTTCAGCATGGATCTCCAATGACCATGATCTGGCTGACAGAGCTATCCGGGAAGCAATGAGACGTGACGAAGAGCATACATCTCTTCTAATGGCTCTTATCTGCAAGAGAAACGGAAGGACATCCACCTGCTTCGAGTGGCTGTCCAGATTCTTCAATACTCAGAACGCAGCTGATATGGAAGAGGATACCCTTGTATATATCGATGCATATATAAACGGCATATTTGGAGCTGATGAGAAACATATCTGCGACGACTACATCAGCAACTGGATCTCTCAAATCAGCGAGAAAGATTCCGATTTCGCGAAGACTGAAAATGATGTCTGGACGAGTTATCTCAGAGAATTTACTCAGGACGAGTCAGGCAAATATCCTGAACTCGAAGCCTGTGCCAAGGAATACAGATACATAGCCGCATATCTTGGAAGAATAGATGCCGTAGACCCTATCACCGATAATTTCAGACGGATAGACGAATCCAAGGTAGATAAGGAAGACCTGAACCGCCTTATTGATGAGCGTCTGGTGGAGCTGGTGCAGTCCGCAGAGAGCAAGGAAAGAGAACTTCACGAACAGGAGAGATACTGTGAAGCCGTAAAGGCCTGCCTCGGAGACGAAGAGAAGGCAAGGGATATCGTGAACGCGAGACGGGAACATGAGACTAAAAAGCGGATGGATCTCATATCTCAGTATAATGAGGCCATCATTTCGCCTGAAAATTCCCGTCCTTCAGAGAGAAGGACTGCCCTTTCCTTCCTCAGAAATTATATCAACGCAGGTTACAAATCATATATCACGGAGAAAAAAGAAACATTCCCTAAGGACATTACTCTGGAGATCAATGGCTGGACCGGCACATCAGCTGACGGGCAAAACAGAGAGACTTTAAAGACTCAATATGATTCTTATCTCAATCAGTGCTATGCAAACGAGAAGAATCAGATAGATAAAGAAGATAAAACAAAGGCATTTATGTACTCCGCTATAGTGCTTCTGATAGCCGGGGTGGTAGGTCTTTTCGCAGTGCTTCCGCTTGGAATTATCTTTCTTATCGCCGGAGTGGTTCTTCTCATCAAGTCTTCCGGCGCGAAGAAGAATCATGCTCTATCCATCAGCAATCTGAACCAGAAATACAGTGGTCTGCAGATGAATGGAGAGAATACGCTTAACAAGTGTCTCGACCAGTGGAATGAAGTACAAAAGACTGTATCGGATTTTGAAAACAGCGGTATAGAGAATGTCGCCTGATAAAGGGGTAGATAAATATGGCAGATAATAATAACGCAATGGATGAGCTTTATGCTATGTTTGGAGATGATCAGGACACAGCAGCAGATGACAGTGACAAGATCGTTCTGACTCAGAATCTGGAAGGATTTGCAAGCTGTTTTCCGGACTGGGATCTGCATCCGCCGGTGGATATGTGATAATGAAAAAAGCGGTTTATTCTGACAGAGAACTAATGGAGCTGGCCATAGAGGCCAGGAAGTATGCTTATGCTCCCTATTCCGGCGAGCTCGTAGGCGCGGCACTTCTTTCCGAAGATGGCGAAGTCTTCAAGGGATGCAATATTGAAAATGCAGCCTATTCACCTTCGAACTGTGCTGAAAGGACGGCGGTATTCAAGGCCGTAAGCAGCGGAGTCAGGAGTTTTTCGGCCATAGCCGTCGCCGGCGGTCGTGGCGGCAGCGTATCCGGAATGTATCCTCCATGCGGAGTATGCAGGCAGGTGCTGAGAGAATTCTGCCCTGATCCATCAAAATTTCGAATAATCCTGGGTAAACCGGATGACCTTAGAATATTTACTCTTGAGGAGCTGCTGCCGGAGAGCTTCGGACCGGAGAATCTCGAATGAGCTGCCGGAGTGATAAATTAAGAATTGAATTTGCGCCTATGGAAGGGATAACCGGTTATCCCTTCCGCTTTGCGTTCAGGGATCGTTTCGGCGGGATCGACAGATTTTATACGCCCTTTCTTTCAGTCAGTCAGAGCCTCGGTTTCGGTCGTCATGAGAGGCGGGAATTGGATACCGGTGAAGACGATAAGAATATGGTTCCCACAGTTCCCCAGCTTCTCGTAAAACGCGGAGAGGAGCTTGCCTGGGGCATAGAAGAGCTTATCAGGCTGAACAGGAGAGATGTAAATATAAATCTCGGCTGCCCGTCGCCTACCGTATATAAGAGGGGCAGGGGCTCCGGCATGCTAATTGATCCACCGGCCATCGACAGGATGCTTGACGGAGCTTTTGAGATACTGGAATCTCATGGCATAGGACCGGATGACTTTAATCTGAGCGTAAAGATGCGGATCGGAATGTATGATACGTCAAAGCTTCATGAAACAGCAGAGATAATTAACAGATATCCGGTCTCATATGTAATAGTTCATCCCAGGCTTGGCATACAGGGTTACAGCGGCGAGCCGGATCTCAACGCTTATGGCATGGCGCTTGAATACTTCAATATTCCTGTACTATATAACGGAGACATAAGAAGCGTCGAAGATCATGACATGATCATGAACCGCTTTCCGGATACTGCCGGTTTGATGATAGGCAGGGGGCTTCTGGAGGATCCGTTTCTTGCTGAAAAGATCGAATCTCATGTTTCCGGGATAAGATGGTCAGATAATGATGATATATCAAGATTAGAATCCTTTACGGAGAAGCTGTATTCAAATTATCTGTCATATATGAATGGCAATGTGAGAAATGCCCTGTCCAGGATGAAGGAATACTGGAGTCACCTTGCGGACGGACCTTATCTGACATACGACTTAGTCTCTTCAGAATCTTCAAAGGGCGCCTGGGGGAGCAACAGACTTCTATCGAATGATATGAAACGGCTTCTGAAGAAATTAAAAAAAGCCGTGACATACGAAGAATATGAAGGGGCAGCGCTTGGGATATTCGAGCTGATGAGGGGGAAAAAGCTGCCGGTGTCCGGCATATTCTGAAGCTGCGATTCAACAGGAATTACATTATTTTATAATCAGCAATAAAAGTAAACTATAATTGATTAATTCGCTTAAATAATTATAATAAATAGCTGACTGGGTATAAGATGTAAAGAGGTAACGCGGTCAGCGCGGCCTCTTTGCTTAATAGGGAATCCGGTGCGAATCCGGAGCAGCAGCCACTACTGTAGCAGTTGAGACGCTTGAATGCCATTGGGATATATCCTGAGAAGGCGCGTCGGAAAAAAATCACTGGAGTCAGGAGACCTGTCTTATATCTTTGACTAAGATTGTCCGGGCAGAGGGACAGAGCTTATTCGCGTCAGAAAGACTATGTATGGCATAGCCTCTTTTTCGTGTACGCATTTTCTCCGCCCGTTTGAGCGGAGTTTTATTATGCGGAAATTTATTGATAAAATTAAAAAGATTCTGGTGAAAATAAGCTATGCCCTGTTCCATAAAAGAGCAGGAAGATACATTCTTATCGCATTTATTCTTTTCTTCATAGGAGCGGCCTGGGTTTTACATTCCAATATACAGTCAGCTTCTGCTCCAAAGATGGCAAAGCGCCATGTCATTTCGATGCAGAAAGACTCTGCATCGTCACAAACATATAATTCTTCCGATAAGAAAAATTCCGAAACGGATAAAAAATCTGATTCTGATAAAAAAGATGCAGCTTCTGATAAAAAATCCGGTTCTGATAAAAATAATACTTCTTCTGATGATAAAAAATCCGAATCAAATAAAAAGAAAAATTCATCCGTTAAGGGATCTACGTCTTCAGCGAAAAAAGGTTCTGATAAAATCACAGAAAAATCTTCCGGGAAGAGCACTGAAAAATCCTCCCCATCTTCCGGTAATAATGATCCGGCAGGTAAATCCGGTAATAATGATCCGGCGGCTAAAAGCGAAGAAAGCAGTTCATCGAATGGAATTTCAGATGATAAGACAAGAGACAGCACTGCCGATAAAGACAATGTCACAGTTACCCTGACTATAGATATTTCAAGGATCAGCGGAGAAAATTCAAAGAAACTTATAAACCAGGATGACAGAGAGAAAGCTGCGTCATCAGGCGGGACACTTCTTTCGACTAAACTTTCCATGAAAGACACTGATACCGTATATGACGCTCTTGTCACATCCTGTCAGGCAGCGGGAATAGAGATGGGAGCGAGAGACAGTATATACGATATGTATGTATATGAGATAGATTCATTCAAGGAATTCGACAGCGGTTCCGCAAGCGGATGGATGTATTCTGTCAACGGAAGCTTTCCTCAGCGAAGCTGCTCAGATTATAAGCTTTCTGACGGCGACAGAATTGTCTGGACCTATGTAAATGATTATACAAATATGACATGAAGGAGAAAGAGTGACATACGACAGTTTAAATGACCTGCATCCCCTGACTGCGTTTTTATTTTTTTCATATGCAGAGATCATTACAATGAGCACAAATAATCCGATAATAACAGCAATATCTCTGACAGCTGCCGGACTTTATTCTCTTCGTCTTTCCGGGAAAAAGGCGCTTTTAACCATTTTTAAGATTTGCCTGATCATCCCTTTGACAGGAGCGGTGAACTTTCTCACCGTGCATACAGGAGCCCACGTTCTTTTTTACTTAAACGGCAATCCCATGACGCTTGAAGCTATGCTCAGAGGTTTTTTAAATGGTCTTATCATTATTGCTGTAATCTTATGGTTTATGTCTGAAAATAAAATAATTACGGATGAGAAGATGATATGGCTCTTTGGCAGCGTTGCCCCCAAGACCGGGCTTACAATATCAATGATGCTTAGATACATACCTATGCTGAAGAGAAGATTTACGGAAGTGCATTCCGCTGAGATCGCAATGGGACATGACGGACATTCAGGCTTTGAAAAAATGAGACAGTCGGCACGTGAATTTGACTGCGTCCTGACATGGAGCCTCGAGACTTCCATAGAGCGCGGCAACGCCATGGAAGAAAGAGGATATGGAATAGGAAAGAGGACTTCATATATGAGATATCATATAAAAAAGAGTGACATTCCTGTGATTGCCGTGGAATCTGCCCTGGCCTCAGTCTGCCTCTTTCTTATCATAAAGGGAGTCGGGCGGTTTACGTCATACCCGATGGGTGGGAGAAAAAAAACGTCTTTAATGATGGCTTTTTCAGCGACGGGATTGGAACCACTTCTTTATCTTCTGGCAGCTCTGCTTTTAATTCTTCCTCTTTGCATGGAGGTAGTTTCTGAGATCAGATGGAAGAGGGGTGACGATAATGCCTGATAGAATAATTACATTTAATGATGTGTCATTCACTTATCCGAACTGTGAAACGGCAGCTCTTCGCCATATAAATGTATCGTTTAAAGAAGGCGGCTTTTATCTTATCACAGGACCATCCGGCTCAGGCAAGAGCACCCTTCTTCGCCTGATGAAAAAAAGCGCCGCGCCTTACGGATTGTTAAATGGAGAAATTCTCATTCACGGCAGCAGGGTCTCTGACATGGATCTAAAGGCTGCATCTACTATAACGGGTTTTGTGTCACAGGATCCTGATGCTTCTATAGTGACAAATAAGGTATGGCATGAGCTGGCATTCGGACTGGAAAATCTGGGCTGCGATCAGGAGCTGATGGAGAGACGTATTGGCGAGATCGTGAATTTTCTCGGCATTATGCCCTGGTTTTATTCTGATACCGACGAGCTTTCGGGCGGGCAGAAGCAGATATTGAATCTGGCTTCGGTGGTGGTCATGGAGCCTGAAGTCCTTCTGCTGGATGAGCCGACGGCTCAGCTTGATCCGCTCGCAGCATCCCGTTTTCTGGAATGTGTGAGGCGTGTCCATGACGAGCTTGGCACTACAATAATAATGACCGAACACAGGCTGGAGGAAGTATTCGGAATGGCTGAGTATGTGATGAGGCTTCAGGACGGAGAGATAAAATACGAGGGCACTCCCCGTCAGCTTCTGGCACATTGCCGCATGGATGATCCGGAATATCCGTCGGCGTCAAGGATAGCGGCCGGGTACAATTCCGTTTCAGGTGAAAAGATTATTGACGACAGCAGCATGCCGATATCGGTGAGAGACGGAAGGCAGATGATGGCAGGCATTTTTGCTGAACCCGGCAATGGCATGACGTGTAGATCTTGTGAACCGGGGAATGGCATGGCATGCAAATTTTCTGAACCCGGCAGCAGTAGGGCATGTAAATCTTCTGAACCGGGCAGGCGGACGATGGATGAAAAGTCAGAAGAAAAAGATCAGTTTCTTCTTCGAGCTGACGGAATCAGTTTCAGATATACGAGAGACGGACCGCTGATTCTTAATGGCCTTTCATTAGAGATAAGAAGTGGCGAGATTTTTTCAATCGTTGGTGGAAACGGCAGCGGCAAGAGCACACTGTTAAAGCTCCTGTCCGGAGCTCTGCCTTTTCGTCACGGTAAATACATATCTTTTGGTAAAAGGGTAAAGACTGTCTCTGATATAAAAAGGGGCAGCGGAGGGCTCGTTCTCCTGCCCCAGGATCCCAAGGCTCTTTTCCACGGTATAAGCGCGAGAGAGGAGTGGCAGGAGATGAGGAAGAGTCCGTCTGATCCTGATGAAGAGAGAGAAGAAAATGAAATTTTCTCTGCCCTTGCCGAAAGACTTTCACTTACCGGGAAAGGAGATTTAAACCCATACGACCTGTCCGGCGGGGAACAGCAGCGGCTGGCACTTGGGAAACTTTTGCTTCCGGATCCAAAACTTCTGCTTCTCGATGAGCCGACTAAGGGACTCGATCCTTATTCGAAAGAGAGTCTGGCCGACATACTTATGGAATTAAAGGACAAGGGAAAGACCGTGGTTCTGGTGACTCATGACCTGGAATTTGCCGCTATGTATTCTGACAGGACCGCTATGATGTTTGACGGGAGACTTGGCAAAGGATCAGATCCGAAGACCTTTTTCTCGGAAAACAGATTCTATACTACAGCAGCTGCCAGGATATCAAGCGGGTATCTGAAAGACTGCGTGACTGTACAGCAGTGCGTCACGGCTTTAAAAGAGAAGTATGAATATGGAAGATGCAGGAATTAAATCATATGAGAAACAGAAAAAGCGGCTTACTTTCTTTTCACTTGCCGTCTTGTTTCTTTTGATCCCGGTTACTATCGGAATCACGTTTTTTCTCTTTCTCGGACGCCATTATATGTTGGTAAGCCTTTTGATCCTTGCAGAGACTATTCTACCGTTTTTTATTATGTATGAGAAACGGCCGCCGAGAGCCAGAGAGACTGTAATGACAGCTATACTCTCTGCGATGACGGTAGTGGGAGACCTCCTGTCACTTCAGATACTCCCTGTCCAGATGGGCACTTCACTTGTAATCATATCGGGAATAGCATTCGGTCCGGAAACCGGATTTCTTGTCGGAGCGCTATCGAGATTTATCGTGAACTTCTTTCTGGGGCAGGGGGCATGGACGCCTTGGCAGATGTTTGCCTGGGGAATGATGGGATATCTGGCAGGGTTTTCCTTTAATAAGGTTGACCCGGCATCGATAAGGCACGGCAGATGGTTTGAGGAAAACAGGATAAATTCCAGAAGCTTCCGGATCATACTTGGTCCCCTTATTACTGTAATGATAGCTGAAGCTATAGCCTATCTGCATTTTCTCATCTTTCCTATGGGAGATAATACATTTTTCGGCTGGCGCATTTATCACTTCGGCGCGGCAGGTCTAATAGCAGGTGCGCTGCTGCAGAGGAAGCGTCTGCCGGCTGACAATATCACGCTTACTGTTTTTACTTTTTTTACGGTGCTGATACTTTACGGAGGTGTGATGAATCTATGCGCCACAGTGACATCTCTTGCAATTCCCGGAAACGGGTTTGACGGATCATTTGGCAATACTCTTAAACTTTTCTATATCAGCGGCCTGCCCTATGATCTCTGGCACGCGTTCAGAGCGGCTTTTGTGACTTTTCTCTTTGGTAATACGGTACTAAGGAAACTGGAGAGAATAAAAGTAAAATATGGTTTCAATAATTTTTATTAAATACAGGAAGGAAATTCTATGAAAAAGAAAAAAATACTGTCTTATATGCTCGCCGGCTTTATGCTTGC
>Ga0256407_10009231_pt1 | contig 14166 bp, 14 predicted proteins | sample RumenRJG_04DNA_FD_193489 | JGI IMG/M metagenome (GOLD analysis project Ga0256407, IMG submission 193489) | Bovine rumen microbial communities from Lethbridge, Alberta, Canada - RJG_04 | ecosystem: Host-associated > Mammals > Digestive system > Stomach > Rumen | place: Canada: Alberta... | reverse complement strand
CATCTGCTAGATTACAGTAATAACTGTAATTATTGTCAATAGTTGCATTATAAACTAAAAAGCATTTGTAGCTAATATTATCATTAATATTCTTAACAATATAAATTTTAGTTTCTTCTTGTTTTTGTAAATAATTGTGAATACCTCTATTTACAAAAAGTGTTTGACTAGTTCCGTCACTAACGATTAAGTTTGACTTAATAATTTCAATCTTTGTGGCAAAGATTATGATTAACAAAAGCGCGAACAAAGAAACGATTACAATCGATAAAATTTGTAATTTTTGTTTATTACTCATACATAAATAAAAATGAAAAAATTTACTAAAATTTTAAAAGTTTTTCAATTTTTTGCTTTAACAGGCCAATATTTTGCTTAGTTTTAGCACTAATCAAAATGATATTTTCTTTGTCGATATTTAAGTATTTAGCTATTTTATCTAATTTTGATATATATAGTTTGTAATTATTCTTATCAACTTTGTTTAGCACAACAAAACAATTAGCAAATTTCTTTGCTAAATATTTATGCATGTTAACATCTTCTTCTGTGATGACATTAGCATCACATATTTGAAAAAAAGCAAATACATTTATACGGTTGACAAATATGTTATCAATAACTTTGATAAGATCAACTTTTTTGGCTTTATTAGTTTTAGCATAACCATATCCTGGCAAATCGATGATTCGGTATTTACCAAAATCATAAAAATTAGCCAACTGAGTGCGTCCTGGAGTTTTAGATGTAATTGCAATTTTTTGGTTTGCTAAAGCATTAATTAATGATGACTTGCCAACATTACTACGACCAATAAAGGCGATTTCAGTGGTTTGATCATTAATTCAATCAGCATCATTGTATGCTGATTTAATAAATTTAGCCATTATTATTTGTTATCATCTTTAACTTTACGTTTAAAGTTATTCATGATTTGACGTACTTGTTGTTCGCTTGGTTTTCTACCCATTTGAGCATACATTGCACGAATTTGTTCTTCCGTAATAGGTGGATTTTCTTCAAGTTTTTTCTTTGTAATTTTATTAGAAACTTTGAAGCCAATTATTGCACCAATAACTAAACCAACAACTAGCACAGCAACAAGAATTCCAATTCAAGCGCCTGTACTTAATTTACTAGCTTCATTTGCACTTTGTACAGCATATAAAATTATGTCTAACATACTATTTCTCCTTTTTTGATTTTTTTACTTTTTTTACTGTTTTTTTAACATCTAAAGCTCTACAAATTTTTGTAGCAATATCTTCAGGTGTTAACTTATAATATTTTATTATATCTTTTGCATTACCGCTACGACCAAAGTCATCAATACCAATTGCTAAATCAACATATTTGTATCAACTTGCAGTTACACCATATTCAATACTTATAATTGGTTTATTGCCTAAAGTTTCGCTGATATAATTTCGATTTTGTTTATCAAATAATTCTAAGCAAGGAGCTGATACAACCCTTGCAGAAATTCTTTTTCTTGTCAAAAGTTCTTGAACTCTAATTGCAGTTTCAACTTCACTACCTGTAGCAATTAAAGTTAAACGGTATGATTTGTTAGGTGTATTTGATATTACATATGCACCTTTAGAAACATCCTCATAACTTTTAGTTTGATATTGCTTAAATGCACTACGAGAAGTTACAATAGTAACTGGTGCTGTTTTAGAATCCAATGCAAATTTTAATGCATATAAACTTTCATACAAATTACATGGACGGAATAAATAATGATTTGGGATTAATCTTAATGATGCAATTTGTTCAACTGGTTGATGCGTAGGTCCATCCTCTCCAACTGTGATGCTATCATGGCTATAAACATTAATTGATGGAATTTGTCCAATAGCTGCTAATCTTATAGCAGCTTTGTTATAGTCGAAGAAACTCAAGAATGTCGAACCAATAGCTTTAATTCCACCATGAGCTGTCATACCATTAACTATTGATGCCATTGCGAATTCTCTAACACCATAGTTAATTCTTTGACCACTGTAATTTGACGAATTAAATGGAACCATAGCATTAGCACCAATTTTTGTTGAAGAACTTACATCAGCAGATCCAACCATTAATGTAGGAATGTTTTTAACCAAAACATTTACTAACTCACCTACTATTTCTCTAGTTGAATTAGACTCTTTAAACTTAATATTCTTGAATCAATCTAAGTTGACATCAACTTCATTGCTAATAGTTTTGAGATATTGGTTGTAAAGCTTTGTATCTTTGAATTCAACTACTCGTAGTTCTTTATAGAAATTATTCAATAATTTATTTCCTCTTTTTAGGATTATCTCCGTAAAATCTTCCTTTACAATTGTTGGAATTTCAAAAGGTCTGTTTTTATAACCTCATTTGTTTTTCATCTTTTCAACTTCTTGTAAACTAAATGGACTACCATGACATGTGTTGCTTCCAGCTTTTGGAGAACCAAAACCAATTATTGTATTAATTTCAATTACAGTTGGTTTTGATGACCTTTTAGCTTTTGCAATCGCAGCATTAATTTCACCAACGTCATTACCTTTTCTTACATAAATATGATTTCATCCACAAGATTCAAAGAATGATTTAACTTTCATGCTTGTTGAATCTGATACTTTACCATCTAGTTGAATTTTGTTTGAATCATAAAGCAAAATTAACTTGTTTAATCTTAAATTACCTGCCAAGTTAATAGCTTCATAAGCTACACCTTCTTCTAAACAACCATCACCATGAAAGCAGTATGTGTAATGGTCAATTAAATTTCCAAAAACATTAAACATTGTTGCATGTTTTCTTTCAGCAATTGCCATTCCAACTGCTGCTGCTATGCCTTGACCTAGTGGTCCAGAAGAAATTTCAATTCCTGGTAACAAATGTGGTTCAGGATGTCCAGGCGTTTTAGAATTAATCTTTCTAAAATCTTTCAAATCGTTAGTTGTTAGGTTTTTGTATCCAGCACATACCATTGTTGCATAAACTAGTGAACTTGCATGTCCGGCACTTATAATAAAACGATCACGATTAAAGAAATTAGGAACTTTAGGACACACATTTAAATGGTATTTAAAAAGTGTGTAAAATATTGACGCAGCTCCAAGAGCAATTCCTGGGTGACCAGAGTTAGCATTAGCAATTTGATCTAAAGATAATGCTCGCAAACAGTTAATTGATATTTTTGATTTTGAGTTTGTCATTTTTACTCCATTTATAACAAATTTTTGGTTTTTGAAATGAAAATATGATTCCCATTTTTTAATTATATTTATTTTATATATAATTATTGCAATATGAAAATTTTAGTTGTATCAAATAAGAAATCAAAAAGAGTATCTTTAATACCAAGTGATGTTAAAAAATTAACTGAGAATAAAATTGAAGTAGTTGTTTTATCTGATGCTGGTAAATGTTGCGGTTTTAGAAACGAAGACTATGTAAATGCTGGAGCAAAAATTGTAGAAAAAATTAATGAAGAAATAATGAAAGATATTAATATCGTTTCTTTCATTGATTTTCCAGAAAACAAAATGATTTTAAAGTGTTTAACTCCAAACCAATTACTTTGGGGTTTTATGTATTTGGTAAATAATCCAAAAAATTTATTAAATGTCCTTCGTGGTGGTATTACTTCTTTAGCTGTTGAAACAATTAACACAAATAATGTTTATGAATATTTTTTACCAATGGAACAAATTAAAGGTGAATATTCAATGATTTTAGCGGCTAATGCATTAGCAAGCATTGCTAATGGTAAGGGAAAATTCATTGGTCATATAGCAGAATATAAGGAAACAAGAACTAAAGTTGTTATCATAAATTATTCTTATGCTGGATACTATGCAGCTAATGCTGCTTTAGCAAATGGTTGTGACGTTGTTTATTTAGAAACTGATCACACTTTAGCTGAGGAAACTAAGAATGATAAATTGTTAAATAAATTATGTCATGCATATGGTTCAAAATTTGAAGTTAAAGATGCAAGTTATGACAATATTAAACAAGAAGTTTTAGATACTGATATTTTGATTACAACTAACCAATTACCAACTACTAAAACTCCAATGCGGATTACTAAAGAAATGATTGAATCAATGCCTAAGGGTGGAGTATTTATAAATCTTGCTTCTGAAACAGGCTTTGCAAGCAGTACAGAAGTTAAACCAACTTCTGTTGAAAACCAAAGTGTTTTAATCAGTGGTATTAATCACATTGATATGGGAAATATTCATGATATTTATCCATTATCTTCATCACAAATTATTAGTAATTTAAATGCAAAAAATTTCTTAGAAATTGCAAAAGAAAAAGACATTCACAATATAATTGCAACTAACGAAAAATATAAAAATGCAATTATGACTTACCGCAATTGCTTAACAAACAAAGAAATTGCTATTAGTTTGCATTTAAAGTATACAAACATTGACACAATTAAAAAAGTATAGTATAATGCAGATGTTCGCTAAATTTGAGAAGGGAGGTGAATAACATATGGCAAAAGTAATAGTAAAAGATGATAATTTAAATGATGCGATGAAGAAATTCACACGTATCATGGCTGATACTAGACGTATAGCTCGTAGCCATGAATATTATTTACGTCCAGGTCTAAAAGCAAAAGAAAAACAAAAGAATGCTGCTAGATATAACAGTAAAAGAAGAACTCATTAATTAAAATTAAGTTTTCTATTTGTAAGATTGATTCCAAGTATTGCTCATGTAATGTTGAATTAATCTTATTTTTTATTTTATAATTGTATTATTAGTACAAAGGACATCACCTTCTCGGGTGTTGTCCTTATATTTTAATAGGAGTAAAAATGAATCATATAAATGAACAATTAATCTCAGCCATTAAATTAATTGCTGATGAGAAAAAAATTCCTCGAGATGCAGTAACAGATGCTTTAAAAGAAGCAATTACTAAAGCATATGTAAAAGAATATCCAGAGGAAATTATTGGTGTTAATATTAACATCGACGATGCAATACTTGATGTTTATCGCGAATATACTGTAGTAGAAGATTCTGAAGAATTAAATGACTATTGTGAAATTTCTTTAGAAGATGCTAAAGCATATTATGAGAACATTAAGCAACCACAAGAAGTTAAAATAGGTGATATCTTAAGACAACCTTTACAATTAGCAAACTTGCCTAAAAAGATTGTTGACCATATAATGCAAATATTCAAACAAAGCATTGCTGTTCAAGCAAATAACGAAATTTACAATGAATGAAAAGATCGTGTTGGTGAAATTGTATTTGCTGAAGTTGAAAAAGATGATCATGGTATTTTTGTTAATCTTGAAAATGGTCAATACGGTTTCATGTCTTCTCGCGAAGGAATTCCAGGTGAAAAATTATTTCCTGGAAAGAAATACAATTTCTTAGTTAAAGAGGTTAAACAACAATCTGCAGGTTGACCAATTATCTTATCACGTGCAGATGAAAGATTAGTTAAACATCTTTTAACACTTGAAGTTCCTGAAATTCAAGAAAAGATTATTGAAATTGTGGATATTGCTAGAGTTCCAGGCTTCAAATCAAAGATTACTTTGATTTCTCACCAACCTGGTGTTGAACCATGTGGTAGTGTTATTGGATCTCGCGGAGCAAGAATCCAAGCTGTAAGCAATGCAATCAATGGTGAAAGAATAGAAGTTATTGAATACTCTGATAACTTTGAATCATACCTTGTTAATGTATGTTCTCCAGCTGCAATCAAAGGTTATAAAATTGTAGCCCCTGAAACTGATGAACTTAAAAAACAATTAGTAATTGTTACTCCAGCTGACCAATTAGCATTGCTAATTGGCAAGAGGGGCCAAAACATCCAATTAGTAGCTAAACTACTTAAAGCTGATGTTGATGTAAAAACTGCTGAAGAAGCAAGATATGAAGACTTCCAATACAACCATTTAGAAGTTAAATCAATGAGACAAAGAAGATTTGATCGTATCTTTGAAAAGAATAAATGAGAAACTGATTACAGTATGGATTCATACAATACTCCAAGCAAAGAAACTATTGAAAAAGTTTCACGTGAATCTATGGTAACTAAACTAGAAAAAACTAATGTTGAAGCTCCTGTTGATTCAACTCCTAAATCTGCTCCTAAAATTAAACCATTTGCAAAAAGCGCAAACATTAGTTCAACTATTTCGTTATTAGACAAAATTGATAATTTCAGTTATCAAGATGATACTGAAGAAGTTAATGAATCAGTTGAAGAAACTAAAACTCCTGCTGTTGAAAATTCAACATCAACTAAAAACAAAAAACCAAGTCTTATTGAACAATTAAAGGCTAGTGAACAAGCAAGACAACAGAACAAGTCTAATGCTGATATTGAATTAGAGATTGATAAACATGCTAAGAAAAAGACAGTAAGAAAAAGCCGTAAAACAAAAGCACAAGTTACTGCTGAAGCTAACAAAGTTAAATCTGAATCAATTCTTGAACAATTCAAGAATCTTGATACTGAATCAATTCTTGATGAACTTTCACAAGAAAACGAAAATAGAGAACAAGAAGAATATGATTTAGATAAGGATTACGATTACGAAGAAAAATAGTTCATCTATTTTCTTTGTAAATTTAAAGGAGGTGAGAATTCATGAATAAAAATAAATGAAAATTCAAACAGCAAAAAGATACAAGACAATCAATTGATTTAAAAGCGCAATTTAAAAAAGTTGATACTGGAATCAAAAATGGTGTTTTTATCTTTTCTCATCCATTAACAATTGAACAAATTGCTGCTAAATTAAATAAATCCTCATCAGATATTATTAAATATTTTTTCCTAAAAGGAAAAATGAAAAACATAAATACCATTTTAGATGAAAATGAAATTGGTGAATTATGTTTAGAATACAATTATGACTTTGAAAAAAGAGTTGAAATTGATGAATCAAACATTTTAACAAATTTAAATGTTAAAGACGATGAAAGTCAATTACAACCACGTCCACCAATTGTTACAGTCATGGGACATGTTGATCATGGTAAAACAACTTTGCTTGACTTTATTCGTAAATCACATGTCGCAAAAGGTGAAGCTGGTGGAATTACACAATCAATTGGAGCTTACCAAATTGATTATAAAAACAATAAAATTACTTTTATTGATACTCCTGGACATGCCGCATTTACTGAAATGCGTGCTCGTGGAGCAAATGTAACAGACATTGTAGTTTTAGTTGTTGCCGCTGATGATGGCATTAAACCACAAACAATTGAAGCAATTGATCATGCAAGAGCAGCTAATGTTCCTATCATTGTTTTTATCAACAAATGTGATAAACCGAATACAAATGTTGATCTAGTTCTTACTCAACTTTCAGAAAAAAACTTGACTTGTGAAGAATGAGGTGGTGAGACTATCGCTATTAAAGGTAGTGCTTTAACAGGTCAAAATGTTGATAGTTTGCTAGAAGCAATTATTGCTACAAGCGAATTGCAAGAACTTAAAGCTAATCCAAATCGTTTAGGATTAGGAGTTGTAATTGAATCAAGTCTTGACAAAGGACTAGGTCCAGTAGCTACAATCATTGTTAAAAATGGTAGCGTTGTTAAAGGTGATATGATTATTGCTGGAAGCTGCTATGGAAGAATTCGTGCAATGTTTGATGAAAACAATAACGAAGTTAAAGTAGCTAAACCATCACAACCAGTTAAAGTTACTGGATTAAACGTTGTCCCTTTAGCTGGTGATCATTTTGCAATTAGCAACAATGAAAGAGATATTAAAGACATTGCTGAAAAAATCCGTTTATATCAAATTCAACAACAAAATGCTGAACATGAAATTTTGTCAAAAGATGAAAAAACTAATAACAAAAAGTTAATTGTTATTTTAAAAACTGATGTTCACGGATCATTAGAAGCTATCAAAAATGTTCTAAATAAAACAAATGTTGATGGAGTTTCACTTGTAGTTCTTCGTGCAGCTACAGGTGGAATTACAAAATCTGATATTGAACTTGCTAAAGCAAGTGGTGGAATCGTCATTGGTTTCAATGTTAAACCAATCAAAACTATTAAAGATTTTGCTCAAAATCAACAAGTTCAAATTTATTTCTTCGATGTAATATATCATCTAGCTGAAGAAATTGAAAACATCATGAAAGGTAAATTAGACCCAGTTTTTGTTGAAGAAGAAACTGGTGAAGCTGAAGTTAAAGAATTGTGAAGACATACTAAAATCGGTGTGATTGGAGGATGTATAGTAACTTCAGGTGAAATTAATCGTAATGACAATGTACGTTTAATTCGTGATGGTGTTGTAGTTTATAAAACAAAAATTGGATCAATGCGTCACCAAAAAGATGACATTATTAAATGTCTTGCTGGAAAAGAATGTGGTATTACATTAGAAAACCAAAATGATATCCAAGTTGGTGATGTCATTCAAAGTTATAAAATCATTGAAAAAAAATAATTTATGGCAAGTGGTGGAAAAAGTAAATATAAACATCAACAACTTGAATCTTTAATGTTAAACATTTTAGACAATGCTTTAAAGACAGAAATCAATGATAAAAAACTTAAACATGTAGCTTTTACTTATGTAAAACTAAGTGGCGACGGAGCATATCTTGATGTGTATGTTGATTGCTGAGACCGTAGCAAAGTCGAGGAACAAGTTAAGCGTCTTAACTATGCAAAAGGTGTATTTCGCACAGCGATTGCTAAAAAATCAAATCTTTATAAAGTACCACAAATAATATTTCATAGAGATGAAGCAATTGATAATAATTTAAAAATTGAGGATTTATTAAGTAAAATCAATAATAAGTAATATATTTATGGACGATAATAAACAAGAAAATTTAAAAATTAAAAAAGCTGAAGAAGAAAATGTTGTTAAAGCAGATGAGGTTAAACCTGCTGCTCAACCAACACATTCAACTGAATCTAAAAAAGAAAATGTCTTAGAAATTAAAGTTAACAATGAATCTGTCCACAACGAATCATTGAACATTAACAAGAATCTAGGAAGTTTTGAAAATTCATTTAATCCTAGCAAAGACCCTATTAAACAGATTGATGATGAAATTGTCATCAATGAAGATTCAAATAGATTAGGTAGTCTTAGAGAAGAAGACAAAAAAGTAGACTTTGCTAAGTTCAGCAGAACTAAAAGAAAACAAAGACATGCTTATAAACCTGGCACAAACAATTTTGCAATTAAGATTGATACTTGATTAAGAAATGATCGTAGTATGCATATAATTTGAATTTTTGCTGCATCAATAATTGCGATAATTCTTTCAATCTCAATTGCTTTTCTTACAGTTATTTGCTTAGATCAAGCCAATGCTGCAGGTCAAGGTTATTGAAACCTAGATAGTTTTAAAGCAGCTGCTTTAGCTTCAAAAACATTCAGTGGATTAGCTATTGCCGTGGTTGTCCTTCCACTAGTTTACTTGTTGATAACTGTATTAGTTGGAATTAACAACACCTATCGTTCAAGACAATTCCATTATTTCCTTTGAATAAGTTTAATTGCTGGTTTTGTGTTTACTATCGTTACAATTCCTTTAGGAAGTTATGTTATTATCTTAAACAATAACTTCACACCAACTCCGCATAGTCAAGTAAGTGCATTACTTAACTGATTAATCAAATAATCTAAATAATCATCATGAAAATTATTTATGGAAGCATATATGAAGTTGCGAAAACTTATGCTTATTTATTTATCAACGAAAAGAAAATTAAGTATCAGTTTGAATATTCAAAAAATGCTGAAGATATTTTAAATGTCATAAATCAGACAAGTCTTTTTGAAGAAGAAAGTTCAAATGGACTTTATCTAATTTATCATGCTGATTTTTTAACTGATAAAACAAAAGGTGCTAGTAATTTTATTACTAACTTACTTAACACTGATAAGGAAATTATCTGCATTGTAGGAGCTAGAGCTTTGACTTCTTTTAATCCTACTGTTACAAATAATAAAAAGGTAGAATTCATTAAAGCTAAAAAGTTTACTAACCAAGATAAATTTAAATTAATTGATAATATGTTAAAAACATATCCAATCAATTTTGATTGTGAAACTACAAAAACTAACTTTATTAATTGTTTTGCTAACGATCCAAACTTAATCATTAACGAAGTCAAAAAAGCTTCAAGTTATTCATTTGATAGCGAATTTACCAATGATACTATCAATCACTTAGTAACTCAAAATGCAAACGATACTATTTTTGATTTAGTTGATTTTATTTTGCTAAATAAAAAAGCTGAAGCCCTAAACTTATTAGACAATCTCTTAAAGAAGAAAATTCAACCGATTACTATTATTCAAGTAATGGCTTCACAATTATTTGACTTAAAACTGCAAAAAATGTATATGATAAGGTACAGTAACAATCCATATTTAGCACAAAAAATATTAGGAATTAATCCTTATGTAATTTTGATGCACCAAGAAATATTAACAAAATCACCTATTTCCAAAATTAAAAAGATGTTAAACTCTTTATCATTATTAGACTATAATATAAAAAATAATCTAGTTATTGGTGACATAAGTTTAAAAACTTTTGTTGTGGAGAATTAAAATGAGCTTAAAAAATGAAGAATCATCAAATTTAGAAAAATCACTTATTGAACAAGTATCTTTTCTACTAGACAATAAATCATGTATTGACTTTCTATCTAGTTCTGATAATTTTCAAAAAATTATCAAGAATGAGTTATTGATTTTAAATTATTTTGTTATCAAAAACAAATCTGATAAAAAAACAGTTAATGCAATGGTCGATAAATACAACAGTATTTGTCCAAAAAACACTCTTAGTCTAAAAGATGAACAATCAATTAAATCTGAAGAAGAAATGTTAGACTATGCCAACTACTTAAAAGTTTATGTTAAAAATATTCTTCATTTCAATCTTTTAGAAGCAATAAAAGAACCAAACAAAGTTAATGATTTAAAATTTACAGCTCCTATTGGAGATATCCCAAATAATAATTTTAATCCATATTCTGCTGAAAACGGAAATTGACAAAATATGTTCGAACAGAACATGGAATCAATTAATCCATATGTTTTGAGAGAAGCTCAAGATCGTGTAAGAGCAAAAATAGAAAGTGATGAAGTTTACATTTTCAAATCTAAACCAAAACACATTAAGGTTTTAAAAATAATTTATTCAATTTTGATGTTTAGTTTTGCTTTCTTATTATTGTGTTTGTCAATAGTTGGCTTTATTGTTGCTAATAAACCAACAGGTGCTCAAACCCAAAGTGGTGATGACATCAAATTTGGTTTTTGAACTCCAGTATTCCTATTAATCTTTAGTTTATGTTTTGGATATTTTGGTTTCATTAATATTGCAGCGTACTTCCATGCATGAAAACGACATACAAAACCATCAGAAAACGCCGTTTATTCTGTTATTGCATGATATATCGGATTTTCAATGATTTTTTCAGTTTTCTTTGCTGTATATTTGATGTGACCAGTAATGGGTAATGGAGCAAAAACCATTTTCCAATACTTATCACTATATGGCGATAGATATGATGGATTGACTAAAGTCTGTGTATTAATCATGATGATTATTGAGGGTTTGTTATTATGCATAAGTCTTTGTTCACTAATCCTCGGTATCATTCTAATTACAACTAAACCAAAACAAGATGAAGACGCAATCAAGAAATTATTATTTCAAGAAATTGCTGCTGTTTCTAAACAACAAAATTCTTCATTGAATGAACAACCAATTAATCTAACTCCAGATAAACCAAAAGATGATTCTTCTTCAGAATCTGATAAACCAGCTGATTCTAAAATCAAAAATTAAAACATGACAAATAAAGCAAATAGATTTAAACGATTTTTATCACCGTTAGCACCATACCGCATTTTTAAATCAACAAAATTAATGTTGATAATAGCGGTATTATTTGCTTTACGAATTATATTAGGTTTTGTGCATATTAGTATTCCTAATATTAATATTAGCATTTCTTTTGCTTGGATTCCGATTATGGTTGCTGGTTGGATCTTTGGACCAGTTCATGGTCTAATTTTTGGATTTGTTTGCGATTCATTTGGATTTTTAATATCACCTACCTCTGTTTGGTTTTGAATGTATGTCATTCAAGAGCCATTAATTGGAATGATATCTGGAATAACTCGATCTTGGTATGAATTTAGAAAACAAAAAAGTAAAAACATTGTATATGATGTTTTAATTCAACAAATTGTTTTATTTGCTTTTGCTTTAACAAGCTTATGTGGTATATTATTATGAGTAAATGATAATATTTTAGATTATTTTAACAGTTATAAATACATTTGTATTGGTCTTATTTGTGTTTATTTAGTTGCGATTGAAATCTTCACATTTATAAATTTTTTCAAAAATCATGAAGATAAAAACAAATCATTATTATTTTTATATTCCGTCGCCTTTTTATCAATGATTATGATTTCTTTTTCTTTCTTGCTAGGGCCAATAGCAGCTGTGGAATATTTAAAATACATTAATGGTTCATACCCCGAGATGTATATGCGTTATGGATTATTAATTTACTTAATTCCAAGAATTATTGTCCAAAGTATTAAAGTTCCTATTGAATCTTTAATTTTTTGCTCAACAGTCTTAGTAATAAACCCAATTTTTAACAATTATTTTAATGCATTAGAAAATAAGTGATAATTTGATATTATACTTTTTTGTATAATATCTAAAAATTATGCCACGTAACACGACTATACAAAATACTAACTATAAATTAAAAAAAGTTAACTCTGATAATTTTGTTAAGCAAGCAAGTGTACATAATGATAATGAAAAAAAATCATATAAAATCTTAAATACAAAAAGATTTTTACTAATAGTAGGAATCTTTTTTGCTATTATTGTTGTTCTTATCGTTATTTCTGCATTCTATGATTGAGATATTTCGCATGCTATAGCTCTACCATTCTTGAAAGATGGTCAATATATAACAGGTAGTAACTATGCATTGCTATATGAAATTATTGGATGTATCGCTCCTTTTGTTATATTACCTATTTTTGCATGAATAGCATTTAGATATGTCATGCATTTTAGAGGTTTAAAATCTTGAAGAAAAGTATTCCAAATTGCTATCTTAGTATTAATCGGATTCATTGGATTCTTCTCAGTATTCTTCTATTTAACATATAACTTCTTTCCAATCCTTATTAATGTTATTACTAATGGTGGATGAAATGAAGATGCATTTAATATTTACTATGGACCATTATGATATGTAATGTGTTTTATCTTTGTTTTCATATCAATTGGATTCAACACCGCTTTATTCTTCGCATTTGGAAAACTAAAACCACAAACTGAATTAGTATTATTTAAATTTGCAATGTTTGTGTTCATCTGCTTTGTATTTTGCCAATTAATTACTGGAATTGTTAAATATACTGGATTATTTGCACGTGAAAGATTTAGAGCAATTTGGTTAGATGATTCATTAAATCCTGGAGGATATGACCATTCAACAATTGATGGGAAGGAAATACTATTTAAACCATGATGACATTTAGGATGAGACTCAAGTGTAGTCCATACAATTATCAGTACTGACCCATTTGCTGATAATGTAATAAGAGGTAATGCATTTAGTTCATTCCCAAGCGGACACGTTTCATTTGGTGCATTCATCTTTGTATTACAATTCTTGGCTTATGCAATTAAAGGATTAAACAAAAATTGAAAAATTGCTTTAATTAATGTTGGTTGCTTTATCGCTATAGTATTACTAATGGAAGCTAGAGTTCAAAGTGCTGCTCACTATTTATCAGATACTGTATTTGCTGCACTTATTGATTTCGGTGTTATTGCTGCTGTTGGTGCAATATTTTATGGTGGAAAACGAATTAAAAGATCATTTGAAACTTACAATGCTAATTGCAAAACAGTTCAATTTGTGTTATTACCATCATTAACAATCATTCCAACAGTAGCTATGATTATTGCTGTTAAATGATTTGTTTAATAGACTGAATAATTTAAAACAAAAAAGACACTTTGGAGTGAACCCCATATTGAACACACTTCAAAAAAACATTCTAAGACAGGGATTAATCAAAATTCCTGTTTTTTAATCTTGTCGAATTATAAAAAGCGATTCATTCCTTTACTAATTGAATGTAAT